>WFLX010046729.1_pt1 | contig 20127 bp, 26 predicted proteins | sample 4967041 | NCBI WGS metagenome assembly WFLX01 (sample SAMN12857096, study PRJNA449069) | gut metagenome | isolation source: stool from male and female vole | host: Microtus ochrogaster | place: USA:Florida | collected 2017
AGATACTTAAGGAAGAAACCTTTGTTTTCAATCCCGAAATGACGGAAATCCTTGTGGTTGAGTAGCGTTTTTAGCCGACTTCCAAAANTTTGCGCTNCATTACGCNTGCATNCCGACATANAAGCCGTAACTTTGTAGCGGTTTTATACGTTTAAGCAATATGGCACAGGCACTGAAATACTATAAAGGCGAAGCCAGCAACCCTTACGAGGAAACAAACGAAAAGCAGGGGCTGTGGTGTCAGCGTTACAACGCTGTGGCTTCTATGCTGTGGGATTTTGAATACCANTGGGCAAACGGCTGGGATAAGTACAGCAAGCTGGTGGGTAGAAATCCCAGCTATTACTTTGAACTGCACAAGCAGCCGCAAAAGGAGTTTTCCAACATACAGCAAGCCCTACAAGCATTTTCTATGCAAGCCTATTCGGGCTTACTGGCAAACGGCTCTGCACGCTGGCTGCAATACGTGTACGACCACGCTATGCAAGAGCGTTTTTACAAACCTGTGTACAATGTTGTGCCAGCCGATGAAGTGCCAGCATACCTGCACTGGTACAAAGGCGAAGCACAAAACCCATTCCAGCACGAACCAGCCAGCAGCACAAAGGGCTTTTGGTGGGATTTTGAAGCCAACTGGTACAAGCGTGCCGACAAGCTGGGCAAACAGGAGTGGGAGCANTANCTGCACGATTGGTTTGTAAATCGTGTGTGGGGCAAAAGCCAGCCATTAACAAAGCAGCAGCTACAGGAATTTGAAAAGGCTTATAAGGCAGGCATAAAGCGTGTATGGTTATAGTATTTCCTCCAGCTCAACAACCCACGAACCTACTTTNGCAATATCNGGCTTGGTTGCCTTATAGCATTTCAGCACTCTAAACTTACTGCCAGCACGAAATACATACTCATCCTCCCCTGCAAAGCTGCTTATCGGGTTTACATCAACACCTGTTTTTCCACGTACCAAAAACGTCAAATCATCGCCAAAGCCGTCTGCAACCGCTATTCTGCGCGAGGTACTCATTGGGTTTTTACTTATCCACGGCTTNCCTGTTTTTAAGCTGTCTTGCAAATCTTTAACCATACCGTCAAACGCCACTGGGTATTTACGCCTACTGCAACCCCTGTAGGTGTGGCTATTGTAACGAGGNAGCTTTTCGCATACACCATTGTAGGCAGTTATNTACTTGTCTATCCACGTTTCAAATTCNGCNACTAAATCCACAGGGTGNGCTGGGTCAGTGGTNAGTGCTTTTGAAAGNCTTTTTAGCTTGGGTATNATATACGANTTATAATCGTCAAGCCCACAAGCATATTCATTGACAAACGACTGCCCAGCCGTGTACCTGCGCAATATGGATAGCTCACGCGCTGGCACACCTACCTTTGCCGCGTATGCTGCACAGTAGCTTTCTTGGTAAATACCCCCTAAATTGTGGTACACGCCAAATCGGGAGTCCAAATCTGTTGCATTAAGCCAGTCATTTATCGCGTCCCTTATGCTTGCTGGCGTTGCACCGCCTATGTGCGGAATATCGATGTTTGCACTTTGGTACTTAACACCCAAATCGGTTACAAAGTTGGCTAACCTATCTTGCGCCATTCTAACCTCATAAGCTCTATAATCGCCACCAGCTTTAACCAGCGCGTCCTCAAATTCTCGGTGCAACTGGTTGTATTGCTTAAGGTCGGCAGGTGTATATACGCTTGTCATATCAAGCCCATTTACACCGCTTTTTGCAAGCCTTTTAAGCCGCTCCTTTTCAATACGCTGTATTTCCTTTTCGGCTTCTGCCAGCTTTGCCTTTACCGCTGCCAAATCGGGGCTGCTGCCTGTTGCCAGTGCTTGCAGCTCCATAACCAAATTTTTAACCTTTGCGCTCTTGGTGGTCTGCGCCCATACAATAGCCGCGTCAATGTCGGGCTGCAATGCCGCCAGCGCGATACGGTCTTGGTAAACAACTTTCAGCTTTTCAAAATACTCTATAAACTTGCCAGTAGTAGGGTATTTGGTCGGGTTAAGGTTGGCATAATACAGTTCCTTTTCAATAACCTTTTTAAGAAACTCCTGCTCCGTCATACCTGCTGCCTTGCTGGTATGCTTTGCCCAGTTTGCCATAAAAGCCTTTGCTTCGGCTTCGCCATACTCCTGCGCCAGCACCCACTCCACAGGCTCGGTCTGCGCCTGTGCCAGTGCAGCCTTTTTAGCAGCCGACATTTGCTTTGCCAGTGCCTTTGTTTCTGCCTGTATGGTTGCAGTGTCACCGCTGGCAATAGCTGTGTCCAGTGCGCTTGTATCAAGCCCCAGCAGGTCGTATTTACCCTTGTTGAATGCGCTGACAACATTGTTGCCGACCTTGACAGCCTTATTGTAGGCACGCACATCGGCTTTAGCCTGCTGCATCGCCTGCGCTACTTTCTGCACCTGTGCGCTGCCGTCCTCCACCAGTTCCAGCGTGTAGTGCGTTACTTTGGTAGCCTTGCCAGCCTGTACAATGGTTTTAACCTCGGTGCTTACCACCTTGAATTTGGTATTAGGTAATAACAGGGCTGCTGGCTGTTCATCAACCAGCATTTGTGCGTACCTGCTCCCCTTTGGCAATTTCAACACAGCAACTGCGCCCTCGCTTTCGCCCACAACGCCATTTTTAAGTGCACTGGCGAGCGTTTGGCTGTAATTCGTGCCAACATACCGCCCAGCGTTGAAAGCAGCCGTATCTCCGCTTAAAATGGCTTGCAGGTCGCCTTTGCTGATAGCGGTTACAAACGTGCCGTCTGCTTTGCTGGCAAACTTTGCCTGTGTTGCTATGCGCTCCAGCTCTGCCAGCTCTGCTTCGGTGGTATAGCCCAGCAGTCCATTCGCGCCAAACTTGCCCTGTTGCAGCACGCTTTGCAGAAACGCTTCGTCCTCCAGCTGGGCAAACGTGCCTAAAGGCATTTCGCCCAGTTTTGCATTACCAGCCAGCAGGGGCATATCGGCTGTGTCCACAAAGTTGCTCGCCTGTGTGAAATCGTCAGCCAGCACGCTTTGCACGTTGCTAAACTTGGTNATGTCAATTTCGTTCTTTTGCAGCACCTTGCCCCACGTGTCCAGCCCAGCTTCGTTCTTTATGTTCTGCACCCAGTTGCCTTTGCCAGTGGTTTTGTTGTAATTATCCTGTAAGAAGTATGGCAGGCTTCCCCAGCCGCGCTCACTGGTTGCTTCGTTTATCCTGTCCTTGTTGTCGTCCACCCATTGCAGAAATTGCGCATTGGGCTTTTCTATTACGCCAGCAGGGGCGAAGCCGCTTGTGTCCTCGCCACGCAAAATTTGGTCGGTAAGCTGAAACAGCTCGTCCTCCGTGCATAGTAATGGCACACAGTAACAGAAACAGTGGGGATGCCAGCCTTTGAACACAAAGCCTTTGGGGTATTCCCCTTTGCCGCTGGTGTCGTTTTCGCTGTCGGCAGACAGCAGGTTGCAAATATCGTCCACAGGGTGATTTTTGCTTAACACCACACGGAAGCCGCGCACAAATTCAAGCTGTTTCCAGCGTTCACAATCGGCTGCACGGTAAGCCATATTCGTTTCCGTGCGTGCCAGTCGCATAGCGTTCTTGTAGCTGCTCCTGTACACACCGCGCCCAGTGTGGTAGTTGTGGGGGCTATCGTCCACCCAGTAAAAGCTGCCAGTGGCTTTGTCGTAATGCCTGCGCTTCCACTTGCGCCCATACACAGGGTTGCCGTCCTCATCAACTTTGCCCTGCATTACAGGCTTACCGTTTTTATCCAGCACAGGATTGCCTTTGTCGTCCAGCACTGGCTCTTGCTCCCTGTAACGAAACCGCCTAAACAGCATATCGGGTTCTTGTAAGTACTTGCGCACGGTTCGGCTCAACTCGCCAGCGTCCACGCCTTGCCCCAGTGCCAAATCAAGTGCTACCTCCATATCCTGCTTTGCGTTGCCAGCTATAGCCCACACGCGCTGCGAAAGGTTCATGCCGTTTTCCTTGCGTGCAAAAAACTGGTTCATCGCTTCCTTGTTGCGTGCAAAGTAGCGTGCAAAGTGCTTGTCTTGCATAGCACCCTTGCCAAACAGCCCAGCCAGCAAGCCGTCCATATCGGCATTGCTGTAATACCATTCCTGCACAATATTACCGCGAATAGACTGGTAAATTTCGCTGTACATAAGCCTAAATGTAGCCTGTACCTTGCGCGATATTTCGGGGTAATCGGTAAAGGCGAAAGGCTTGCCGTCTTGCAGCTCCAGCCCCTCGCACATATCCACCACCTCGCCTATGCGCTGCTCCATTATTTTGCGCACCTTAAGGGCATACGTTTCACAGCGTTTGCCCAGCTTGGTATTTATTGCTTTCCAGTCAATCGTTGCCATAAGTGTTTTTGTTTAAGAATAGCATTGCAGCAGCCCACAGGTTTATTCGTAGTTGAATACGTTGTTTTTAGCCTGTTCAGCAGCCTTTGCTTCGGCTTCTTCGGTTTCTGCCTTAATGCGCTCTTTCTCACGCTGCTTGTCGCGCACAAGTGGGTTCAGCTCAATAAAGGTTTCGTCACTCATGCCGCCAGCGTTTTTAACTTTCACGTTGTTGGCAATAACCTCCGTGATGTCCTCGCCAAACGGCTCTTGGTATTCGTGCTGCACCAGCAGGCGTTCTATTTCAGCCGCCATTTCAATGTTAGTTACACGCGCCATTATAGCCTTTACCAAACTGGCAATGCGTGCCAGCATTTCATCGTGGCTTTCCTTGCGCATATCGGCTTTAATGGTAGCCAGCACCATCATTTGTTTAAGGGCTTTTGCCGATACGTTGGTTAGCTTGCTCATTACGTCAAAATCAATATTTGGCGTAAAGGTTTCGCGGAAAATGTGCCGCTCGTTGTCTTCGCTTTCCTGCTGTTTAAGCTCGCTGGCACTGTCGGGCGTGAGGTAGCGCAATTCGCCTTTCTCGCTTAACACGTACAGTTTGTTTTCCGTGTCCTTGTCGGGTAAGCCCTGCACCACGTCAGCGGTTGCCACCAAAGCAGGGTCAGCCATATAGTCGTTTACATCGGCTGTCCGGCTTTTCATATATTCCTGCCTGCTGATAAGCTCCACAGCACCGCCAAACTCGGTTTCCTGTTCAAACAGGATTACAGGCTTCTTGCCGCAAAAATTTACCTCCTGCTCAACCTGCCAGCCTATGCTGCCAGCCTTGCAGTGGTAAATAACCTCGTCCGTATATATGTCCACACAGCGCACCGACACGCTGCCTTTGTCGCGCACGGTGTATTCGCGTGCAAAGTACACCAGCCTGTCGTACTGGTCTTTTATGTANTACAGGGTATCGCCCAGCGAAGCTGCCAGCACCTTGATAAGGCAGTCAGCCTTGCCGTCNTTGTTTTGGAAGCAGTGGAANAGCAGCGCACTTTTGGTTTCNGCNCCTGCAAGNCGNTTGGCTTGGCGTATGCGTGCGTTGAAATGTCGGTCTTTTAGAAAGTCNGTAAAGGCTTGGTAAGCCCTGTCTGTGTTGGTGCTGTTTTGCAGCCATTGNACAGGTCTGCCGTAAATGAACACCACCGCCATTTCGTTTATNTAGCGTGCATANTCCAGTGGCAGCTTCCAACGCTTTACCCAGCCTTTGAAATTGCCGTCCTCGTCAAAAATCGGCTTGTCGGGGCGTTCCATTATGTCNTGTCGGTGCAGCTGGTACTGCTTAAGGGCTGCAAGCTGCTTGGGCGTGTCGTTCTGCATCATTGCCAAAGCACCAGTGATGTTGCCTGCCAGCACCATTTCCTCAAACTGCTGCTGGTAGCCCAGTGCAGTTTTTACTTTGCTGAAAAGTGTTTCAAAAATGTTGAACATCGGTTGTATTGGTTTATAGTTTTACAATATGCCGCTGAAACGCGCCTTGCTCACGCCCTTTGGTAGTGTTATTTCTTTCAGTAGCAGGTATTCAATGGCATAGTACAGTATGTCCACGTATTCATCGTGCGTTTTGGAGGGGAAGCCTGCCACCTCCTCCATAAAGTCCTCCACCCAGTCACCGTCCACCAGCACCACGCGCCCACATTCAATCTTGGGGCTACAGGTGGATAACCTTGTAGGCTTGCCGTCCTTTGGTGTGGGCGTTTCGGTAACATTTAGGTCGGTACTTCTACGCAACTGCTGCACCACGCTTATGCCGTTAGCCTTTGGCTCAATGCGCAAAGTGCTGGTTCGCTTGTTGAAGCCCCACGTGTTGCAGTATTCGGGCAGAAAGGCGATAAGGTCGGGGAATGTTTTCCAAACCTTTTGCGCGTGATAAATGAAAAGCTGTTGCCCGATTTTGCAAGCTGCCAGTATGCCGCTGGGGTCGTTGTCGCTGTTGCTGTGTTTTTCATCGTATGCTGTATCAAGGAAAAAGTGCATTGTTGCACCGCCACGCATAGCTTCAAACTGCGCACGGCTGATATGNTGAAACCAGCTTTTNTGCACAATATTGCCGCCTGCACTGGCTGGGGTCTGTTCGTATTGTCCCGAATAAGCCCTGCTGCCCAAATCCACCCTTGCTTCTGCCAACACTTCCGCGTCCAGTCGCACAGGGTCAAGCAGCCCATTAACGTACTTTTCGCGCAACTCAGCTGGCTGCACTTGGTCGCTTAACTCGGCTGGCAGGCAAATGTGCTTTATCTTGTCGGCTTTGCGCTTAAGCAGGTAGCCTGTTACATCATCTTCATGNAGCCGCTGCATAATGGTTATNGTGGGCGTGTTTTTCTTGTTTACCTTACGTGTGGAAAGCGTTTTGGTAAACTCTACAGCCTGCAACCGCAACGGCTCACTGTCTGCCTGCTTGGGGCTTTGTGGGTCGTCATTCAGTATTATGTGCGCGTGCTTACCAGTTACAGCCGAACCAGTGGACGTAACGTAACGCTCGCCACCAGCCGTATTGCCATAGTAGCCCTTGCCCGACTTGTCGCGCCTTATCATTACTTCGGGGAAAAGCCGCTTGTATTTTTCGCTGGTTATAATGTCCTTGCTCTTTTGGGCTTGGTCTAACGACACATCGCTGCTGTAGGAGCTGGAAATAACGCGCAAACTGGGGTCTTGTGTCCACAGCCACGCTGGGAACATAATGGTTACGATTGTGCTTTTGGTAGTGCCTGGAGGTATGTTGATTATTATGTCATACGGCTTTGGCAAACGGTTTACAATGTAGTAAGCCAGCTTTTCCAGTTCCTCGCACAGATAGGCTATGTGCCAGTTAAATACAGGCTCTTCGGGTATAATAACAGCCCAAAAAGTTTCTACAAACCTGTAAAAACTTTTCTTACACATAAGAGCCTGCACCTTATCCAGCAGCTCGTTTGTGGGCTGTATTATTTTACCTGTTACCATTTGTGTTACTGGTGTTCCTTTTTATNNCNTTTAGCTGNAATGGCATACAGCNNTTCAAGTTCCTGCTCGGATAGTTCGTTAAGNTTTANGCCNTGCGTGNTTGCCNTTAAGGGNGTGCCGTCCTTGCCTGTAAGCTCGCTGCGTTCGGGAGCATACACACCCAGCAGCTTGCGCCTTTCAGCCAGCTGTTGCCTAATTTCGCTTATGTAAGCCACGTTGCCACAGCCGCGCTTGCGTGCCTGCTGTTGCTCGGCATAAATTACTTTGGACGAACCCTCGCCCTGTAGGGCTTTGCCGTCCTCGGTGGTCTTGGGGGATACAGGTATGGCTTTCTGCTTCTGCCAGCCCTCCGTGTAGTCCTCCTTGCTCTTTTCCCACGCTTCCCAAAGCTCCATAAGGCAATCGTCAATGCGTGCCAGCTCCAGCGTTACCAGCTCGTCAATGTTGCCCAGCCTGTACTCGCGCCATTCAGCCAGCAGCAGCTTTTTGTCCTGCTGTATAAGATTGGGGCTGGGGAGCTTTGGTAGTTGCAGGCGCACTTGTACTTCTTGGCATATTTTGCGCACGCTGTAGCCCTTTTTGTACAGCTCTGCCACAATTTCCAGCCGAGCCAGCCGCTTCTGCCGCTGCTTTTGGTTTTGCCTGCTGTTTAGTTCTTTCGTGTCCATTACGCCAGTGTTATTAAAGCACCCACAGCCGCGCCCAGCACACCGCCTGCAACGGTTGCCAGCAGGTCAAGCATGTCAAAGAAGCCGACACACATATTGTGGTAAGCCATATCCTTTACTTCTGCCGCTGCACCAGCTGCGCCAGCGCACAATGCGCCACAGGCAAATGCAACCCAGTAGCCACAGCCAAAGGCTATGCCCAGCACAAAAGCACCGATTACAGCTGCAATCGCGCCACATATAAGGTGCTTTACTTTGTCGTTCAGTTTCATTGTTAGAGTTGGTTTATTATGTTCATAAATTCAGCCCTTAACGCGCTGTCGGTTTGAAATAGCCCAGTAAGGTAGCTGCTTACCATTTCGCCTTTCTTACGCGCTCCGCGCATTGTCTTGCACAGGTGTTCGCCACGCATAACCAGCGCAATGCCCAGCGGTGGATTATCACAGTCCAGTGCGTCTGCAAGCATTTCCACCACCTCGTGTGTCAGGCGTTCCTGCACCTGCAATTTGGCTGCGCAATAGTCCACCACGCGCCCGATTTTGGAAATGCCCAGTATCTTGCCTTTGGGGTTTGGCAGGTACGCGAAATAATACTTGCCAAAGAAAGGCATTACGTGATGCTCACAGCAGCTGTAAAAGTCGCCTGTGTCCACCACCATACTGTCGTACACAATGCCGTCCTCGCCATTGGGGAATGTGGTAATGTTGGGCTTTTGGGCTGGGTCGTAGCCCCTGTATATTTCAGCAAACATACGTGCCACCCTGTCGGGGGTGTCCTTTAGCCCTGTGCGGTCGGGGTCTTCGCCCATAGCCAGCAGCAGCTCACGCACAGCAGCCTTTATTCGCTGCTTGGCTTCGTATTGTTTTTTTGTAATTGCCATTCGTCATGTATTTTGCAAAGCGTTTGCAGGTGGTGCTGGCTCATAGGCACAACGCGAGCACAGCCAGCTGGCACACCTGTAAACGCTGCTTTGAAAATTCGCCAAAATAGTTGCCTATAGNTCATCTGNCGTNTTGNTGTGGCTGGTGTAAATAGCCGTNTTGCCCTCGCTNTCCTGCACCTTGCATTTGTAGCACTGGGGTATGCGCGACACCACCCAGCGAGCGATATTCTCGGCTGTGGGGTTGAAGCCCAGCACCTCGTTAAGGTTGCTGTGGTCTAACTTGCCGTGTATAACGTCCTTTATGTGCTTGAAGTCGCACACCATACCGTCTGCGTTGAGCTTTTTAGCCTTGCAGTAAACTGTTATTATCCAGTTATGCCCATGAAGATTGCTACAGGGGCTGTCGTAGCTTAAATTGAGCCTGTGGCAGGCTGCAATTTCCAGTCGTTTAGATACGTAAAACATAGTTATTCAATGCCTATAAATTTGTGCCACTGCATACCCAGTCTAAAGCTGGGGTCTTCCTGCACCAGTGCAATACAGTGGGCGATGTTTTCTTTGTTGGGCTGCTCTCCGTCAAAGCAGGGCGAAAGGAAGTAGTGCCGAGCAAACACGTGTGGCACTGGCATAGGGTCGCCAGCCTTTACCACATAGCGAAGCTCGTCTATTTTGTCGGGTGCTATCTTGGCAGTCTTGGGGCTGCATACCACGTAATCCACACCGTCAGGCACAGGCAGCAGTCCGTTGGTTTCTATGCTGATGAAAAAGCCGTAACGCTTAAACTCGGCAATAAGGAATGCATCCAGCTGTAATGTTGGTTCGCCACCACACAGGCTGACACTGGCGCAACGGTTGCCCACACGCCTGCACTCCAGTATGATTTCTTTGGCTGTCATTTCCGTGTAGCTGCTGTGGTCGGTGTCGCAGAAACCGCAATGCAGGTTACAGCCGCTAAAGCGCACAAACACCTGTGGCGTGCCGACACGTGCGCCCTCGCCCTGTATGCTGTAGAAAATACGGTTGATTTTGTAGGTCTTTTCAGTGTTCATATTGTTGTTGAAATTGGTTGTTACATANTTTCCCTGCACCAGCGTTGGTATAGCACCCACTGGTCAAAGTTGTTTTGGGCTGCTGCCATTGTTATCAGCTTCTTGCCCTCGGGGGCTTTGGTTTTGCCCATTACACCTGTGCGAGGGTCAAAGTGGTACACAAAGCCGCCCAAATTGCCAGCCAGCCACGCTGTGCTATCACAGCTGTAGAACCTGTGGCGATGTTGCAGCCATACGCTTATCGCAGTAAGCCCCAGTCCGTGAACCTTGCAGCCGTGTTCTGCCGCCACGTCCAAAAACCAGCCCAGCTGTGCATACTTGTGCTGCTTGAACCAGCTTGTCGTTTTGGTAGCACCGCCCAGCGATAAGGCTGCATAAGGGTATTCTTTGCAAATGTCTATCCACGCCTGCTTGCCCCTGCACGTGTGCCAGCACGGTATCGGCTGCATACCTGTGCGCTGTTCCATACGCCTGCGCAACGCCAGTGCTTCGTCCACGCTTGCCACCCAGTCAATATCCATTTCCACAAAGTTCTTAATGCCGTTTGCCAGCAGCCAGTCGCAATACTCGTCCGTGTACCGCTCCCAGTTTACAGCGTACTTATCGTCCTGCATAAAAGTAAATGCACCGCTATCAATTAGCAGGTTGCAGGCGTTGCTGTTTTGGATAATCGGGTATTTCTTATTCTTGCGTGCATAGTAGAAACTTTGCAGCAGGTTTATGCGCTTGGGGTCGTTGTGCAACCTGTCGGGCTGCTCGTAACGTGTAAGCTCCACATCGGGGCTTAAGTGCATCATGCGTATGTAGTCAAACTCGCCAGCCAAATACAGTTCCATAGCCTTGCGTTATTTAACCTTTACACCAGCATAGCTTGCCACAGCAGCTTCCACCACTTGGCGTATTTCCTCCAGCTCGTCCTCCATTTCATCGGGTATGCTTACAAGCACGTGCAAGCCTTTCCCTTTGTCCTTTTGCTCGGCTTCGGTAAAAAAGCTGTCAATGTCGGTATCGGTGTTGTGCCAAATATCCATGCCCATTTCAGCCAGCAGGTCATTATCCCATTTGTTTGCCAGCTCGTCAAAGTTCCATTTGCCAAAGCTGACGTTATCCTTAATGACAAATTCTGCCTTTTCGCTGTCGGTTAGGTCGGAAACCAGCTGCACCTTTACCAGTGGGCGTTTCTGCCACTTTTCCCAGTATTCCAGCAGCTCCTGCTGTTCAAAGCTGGTAAGCCGTTTGTACTTGGTCTGCTGCTCCAGCTTTTCCACAATTTCCTGCCTGNTCAACTGCTGTATGATAGCCAAAGCGCGTGTGCGCATANTGCCACNATACACCACGTGCGTTTCGGNATCTGCCACCATTGGGCGTATTGAAAGCATTTTTGNGANCNCCAAAATGCTCTGCACAAGCAGTTCCAGCTTGTCGGGGGTTATTTCACGCGGATTATCAGCATTGAGTACAATGTCTGTAATCAGCATATTTTTGTAGTCATTAGCCATATTGCGTACATGAAATTTGCGTACAAAGTTAAGGCACAAAGCGTGTATATACATCACGCCTTATGCCTAACTTTTGAAAGTAACGCAAACTTTGCCGATTTTAGGCTATTTTGCCCATAGCTCCTGCTTGCACACCTGCATAAATTCATCTACGCTGTGGCAAACATAGTACGAATGCCCCAGTGCCTTTACGTGTTTTTCAAACTCCACCTGTTTAGGCGTTTGTTTGCCTGTGGGCGTTTTCATTTCCACGTATATGTGCCTGTCCTTTGTGACAATTACCAAATCTGCAACACCAGCCAGTGCCCCCTCTGCCTTTAGCTTTGCAGCCACTACCGAGTTACGCTGTCCACCGTTGGGAACAGCATAAATAAGCAGGTTGGGAAACTGGTAGCGAAAGTAATTCACACAAGCCACCTGTATGTTATGCTCTATTTCTCGCATTTTTGTGGTGGTTACAGGTTTTAATAAGGCAAATCGTTGTTACTGCTGGCTGCGCCATTATAGCCGTATGCGCCAGCAGGTTGCTGTGTGGGCTGTGGTTCGCCATTTTTTAACAGCACAATGTTTTCAGCCACAATTTCGGTAACATACCGCTTTTGCCCTTGCTGGTTGTCATACGTGCTGTAACGTATCTTGCCCTCAATGTACACCTGCGAACCTTGTTGCAGGTAGCGTTCTACAATGGTTGCCAGCCCAGCCCACGCGACAACATTGTGCCACTCCGTGCGTGCTTCCACCTGCTTGCCATTGCTGGCTGTGTATGCAGGCTCTGTGGTTGCGAGCGAAAACTGTGCAACCTTTGTTCCGCTTGGCAGCGTTCTCACATCTGGCGTTTTGCCCACGTTGCCTAATAGCGTTGCTCTATTCAAACTGCCCATTTTGTTCTTATCAGTTTTTAGAACAGCAGGCGTGTGTGGTACACGCCTAACTGCTATTACTTGTATTTATTATATTATATATATTATTACACACTTACTGCTTTAATAGCAGTTATTGTTATAGGGGGGCGAACACAGGCGTACAGCCGAACCCGAACCCCGTTTAGCCGTATGGAGAGCGGACGCAAAAGCTGCGTATGCGCATCCAGTACGGACGCTGTTTTACGCACTGCCTTTCCGTAACCGTTTTGCCGAACTGCGCCAGCCGCGACCTGCCGAATTGTGCNAGCTCNCGCTTAAGCTCTGCCAGTTCATCGCGCCAAAAATCGCATATTTCGGGCTTGTCGCTGTAGTGGTTTTTTAGCTCCAAATACAGCTCGCCATTAGCAGCCATTTCGGCTATTTCTTCGGTAGTNCAGCCCAAAGCAGCAGCGAGGGCTTCCAGTNCGTTGTTANTCNTTGCTGTTACTGTTGTGGCTGTGCATTGCAGCGTTTAGANACTGGCTGGCATCACTGTATGGNNTNNNTACTTGCTGGNACAGGTGTAATTCAGGGCGTATAAACACAGGTATTTTCAGCGTTATAATTGCCCTGCGCTGCTGTGCTTTGGTGTATGGCTGCCGCTCTGTTTCAAAGCCTTTGTAGGCGTACAAGCTCTTAAATATTTNGTTTGCCGTGCGTTTTTTCNTACCTGTAACTTCTTNTCAAGCATNACATACTCGCCTTTNCCGTCAAACTGCTTNTCTTNGTAGCCNTTGCGNANATACCAGTCCAGCACNGCTTCGGGCGTGTCCTTTAGCTTCCANTCCAAAAACACCGACTGGTGTCCAGCNTGTGCCGCAATTTCNTCCGCACGCTTAAGCACCTTTGTTGCATANCCCTGCCTGCGTGCCGNTTCGTTTGTCCATAGCCCATATATCCACGCCGAGCCGCCCCAGTCCTGTTTTTCGNGGTANAGCTCCAGCTGCACTGAAGCCTGCTCATTGGCTACCAGCCAGCGCGTGAAATCGTGCCACTTTTGTTGTTGCTCAATCTGCATAAAATACTGATTTTTGTGTTAGTTATTAGGAAATAGTGGTGGGTTCTTTTGCTCCCACACAATGCGCTCAACACGCTCTATTTCGTTGTCAATTAGCTTTTCAATTTCCTTGCTGCGTTGCAGGTCGCACGGTCTGCGTGTTTTGAAATACTGCTTTTGTGCTGCACGCATACGCTTTACTGTGTCGTAAAACTCCTTACTGTTCATAGCCTGCCATTAGTCCAGTTATATTCTTTACCATAGCATCTACACGCTGCTGGCGTACCTCCAACACTTCCTCCTTTGTGCGTATGCCGCTGGCTGTTTCCACCCAGTCCACCTCTACGCCACGTTCACCCAGTGTAATGCCATTGACCTTTACATTGTACTTTATTTCGTACTGGTCTATGAGGTTGTTTATGGCATATTCCAGCCCTGTTTTGGCACTTTNCTTTAGNTTGCCTNTGGTAAGTTTAATTTTGTTGCTGTCCATTGTTGTTNTCGTTAATNTCGTTTATACGTTTNAGCAGCCATTTAGCCTGCGNACAGGCTTTGCGCTCGCGCTTCGGTATGTACCTGCGCTGGTACTTCTTACGCCTGCGCTCNACCCACATAAGGTTCGGCAGCTCTAAATTTTCATAATTGCCGTCAATTACATAGGCTTTCATGCCAGCAGGCTTTTCACACACAAAAGCAGTAAGTATTATGTCAGCCACTACGACCAGCACATAATCATCGCCCTTGCGAAGTGTTACCCTGCGCATACCATAGCCCGACACAAAGCGCAAATCTACGCTTGCGCCTGTTTTACGCACTCTGCCGTAATTGCTGCATTCATAGCCAGTATAGCCCTTTACAGGTCGCCATACCTCGCTATCCATACTTACTTGCTCTTGCATACGCTGTTAATACTTTTTGTTGTGTTTATACGGTCGGCTGGCGTTGTACTCCATTTTAGCCCTTACGTGCCACCACAGGTCTATGTCGTAAGCAGCAGCCAGTATTTCAATGGCTACAATACCCGACACAATGCGTTCCTGCGCTGTAAGGCTGTTGCTGGTAAGTACGCGCACAACCTCCCACACGTTTGCTGTGAAAGCCATATCCTTGTGTATGCAGCCCACTATGGCACGCACATTGTACAGCTCAAAATCACGCGCCCCAGCCAAATCAAGCAGGCGTATAACGGTGTCTGCCAGTTCGTCCGCAACGGTGTCCTTGATGTTGTACCGAAATGCCATTTCGTATTCATAGGCATACTGTTTCGGGTCTTGCTGCTTTTCGGGGTCTGTCCAGTCGCACAGCATTGCCGAAAAGCCACACCTGTCTGCCTTTTCTCCCTTTCGGTCGGCTTCCACAGCTTCTGCCAGCTCACATACAACCAGCATCAAGTAATGCTCGTTGCCATAGTCTTCTTCCCAAAAGCCGTGCTGCACTGCGTTACCGTGTATGGTAGCCGCCAAATGACCTAAATTAGGTCGCTGTAACATTTCCATTGCTTTGTTTGGTTTATTTCGCTGCTTCCAGCATTTTGTGATACGTGTTATTGCCCAGCTCGCACTGCATTGCCAGCACCGCCTGCAAGTGGCGCAATTCGGCTGGCGTAAGGGATAATTCGGGGCTTTCTTCTTCATCATCATCGCGCTCTGCAAACAGGTTGTGCTTGTTTACATAGGCTTCCACAATGGTTTTCTGCATTGCCTGCAAATCCTTTTGGAAATTAGCCTTGTGCCATTCAAACAGGCTGCACAGCTCGGCATATTGCAGTGGGGTTAAATCTACCGCAATCACGCTGCGCGACCGCTGCCTGTAGTTTAGCCGCCTGTTGCCTGTTACCTTGCCATGACAATGCACAAACAGGGTNAGCATATAGCTGTACCTGCCTATTTCAAATTCATAGCGTTTTACCTCCTGTTCCTCGCCCAGTATTTCGTCAAGCGTAATGCCATACTTGGCGCACAGGGTTTCAATGGCTCGCTTGGCGTTTACCGCTTCGCCCCTGTAGCCCTGTTCCGCGAGGGCTTGCAGCTTAAGCAGCTTTTGCTTTATGCTTTCGTATTCGGTGCTGTTTTTGTCCATATTGCTTAAATTTTGAATTTCTTATTTTAAGGCTGGTTTTAGAGCGTTTGGCAGGCTGGGTGATAACTTGCTTGATTATTCCGCGAAACGCGAACACAGCGCACGCCAGCCGCCAAATCNGGGNATTATCGCCTGCTTGCNCCNGTCAGCGTTATTACATTGTAGGTTTTGAAACGGTCAACCAGTCGCCCAAAGCCGTCTGCAAACTTTTCTTGCAGCTGCTTTATGGTTAGGTTCGTGGTAAGGTGTGCCGTATGCCCCATTTGCGTCCATATTTCGTTTCGGGCGTGCAAAAACTCATTTGTCAGCAGCTGGGTATCCATACCAAAGTATGTTTTGCTTTGCACGCCTATGTCGTTAAGGCAAATGTTGAAAGGCTGGGGCTTAAANCCNGTGCTGTTTTCCTCGTTGTAGGTGTAGCGGTCTAAATTGTTGTGTATGGTGTAGTAGTTCACCATTTGCGTTACCGACATACAGTGAAAGAAACGGGGGTTGTTGGTGTAATGCAGGTATTCGCTCATTATTTGCATCAGCAGCGTTTTGCCAGTACCCACAGGACCCATAATAAGCAGGTTTTTGTGTAGCTTATACTTGGCATCGGGGAAAACATCCTCTGCCAGTGGCGAGCCGTTGAAATAGTATAGCAGAAAGCGTAACACCTGCTTGTTATGCTCGTCAATTATAAATTTTCTGCGCTGTGGCAGCAGTATTTTGTTGGCAATGGTTACAACCAGCTGCGCGTGCTGATTAAACACNTTTTCATCGTCCAGCATTTTACACTGCTGCTGGGCTTTGCGTGCATCACGTAACACNCGCTCAAATACGCTCTCAATGGTTACTGGGTCTTGCATATTGCTTGTAAAGTGTGTATGTTAGCAGTCCACGCCACCAAAGTTGCCACCGTAATCTTCCGCTGTCGGGGGCTGCTCCAGTGTGGGCTGTTGTGTCGGGTTGTTTGTGCCTGTGGCTGTTTCTACTGTTTCAAATTCGGTTTCCCAGCGTGATTGATTTATCCACGTTTGCAAATGCGCCCACTGGGGTACGAATTGCCCAGCTGCCTGCATTTTCTCGCGCCACGCTATTTCACGCTCCAGCCCAGCCATTAGTTCGGGTATAAGCTCGCGCCAGTTGTCGTTTTTCTTTTTGAAATTGTCCAGCTCCACCTTTAAGCCACGTTTTGTGCCTTTGTAGGCTTTGCGGAAAGNGTCAAACTGGGCTTCCAAATCTGCCGTGCCTGCTGCTGGTGTGGCTTCGCCACCCTGCTGCTTAACCTTTCTTTTTTTACTTTTTTCTTTAATAATATTCTTTACTTCTTTATTTATTTGATTGTCCACNTTTGGCTCCACATTAGGTGTGGTGCTGGATGTGGTGCAAGCCTGTTTTTNGTTGTTTTGCTCCACATCTTGCTCCACATTTTGTTCCACATTTTGCTCCACTTCTAATGTGGTGCAGGTGTGCTTAATTGCTTGATATTTGCTGTATTTGCAAATAAAAATATCAAGCCCTTTATTGGTGGATTTTACAGTAATTTCGCCTGTGCTTTGTAAGTTTTTTATACGGTCAGTAACCGTGTTAATGTGCATACCAGTTTCCTGTGCCAGCATTGCATAACTGGTGTGAAGCTCGCCTACACGCTGCACCTTGCCGCGAAATTTGTAATTGGGCAGATAGTTCGCCATACACAGCAGGTGTATGAACAGGCTTAAGGTGTAAGGGTCGTTNTGCCACTCCCACAGCCTTATTTGCCTATGTAGTTTCAAATAGCCTTCGTCTATCATTGCNCTGCTGGTGTTAAAGCCACCCTGCCAGCCGTATTGCCAGCAGGGGGCTTGCTTGGTTATACNACTGCCAGTTTAGCCGTNTCGGTTACGAAATCCTTTGCAGGCTTAAANCTGGGTTTCATGTGTGCCGCCACACGCACGCTTTCGCCTGTGCCGATGTTGCGAGCCACGCGAGCTTTGCAGGCTTTTGGCTTGAATGTGCCAAAGCCACGTAAGGTTACTTCATCGCCACGTTCCACTGCTTCGCGAATTTGGCACATTGTTGCGTTGATTACCTGCTCAACGCTGGAAGTTGTGCCGCCAGTCATTTCTGCGACTGCCTGCACCAGTTCTTGTTTAGTCATTTTCTTTGTTGTTTTGGGGTTCGTATTTGAGGTATTCCAGTATCGGGGTTTGCTTGATGCAGACGGCTTCGTAGTCAGCCATTGTGCCGCGCATATTGTCGGCTACATACTGCATCGCTTCCTGTAGGGTGTCAGCCTGCACCAGCATTGTATTTTTAGTGCGCTTTTCGTTGCCGTTGGGGTCAACGGTTATAAACTCCAGCTGGGCTTCGTACCAGTAATCGCCAGTGCCATTGCTCCACACTTCGGCATACTTGGCACGCTTAATGTCGGTCACGGTAAATTCGCCACTGATGAAAGGCTGCACGTATTCCGTTGTGCGTGCTTCGGCTTCGGTAAAGCTCAAAGCGTCCACTGCATAGACATCGGTTGTGGGCTTCACGCAACCATTGTCCTGCATTTTGTCGTACTTAACTTTTACTACGTACATTGTCAGTCCATTTTCGGGGTTACACCATAGCACTGGCAGCACAGTTCAAAAAACTGCTTGCCCACGTATTCTGCCTTTTCCTCGCTGTTAAGGCACAGGGGGAAACCACAATNCGCATTCGTATACGCACCGCGAGCANACGTATGCGCACAGCGGACACCCGCATTCTCCGCATTATNCGCATNAGCAGCAGCGAGCAGCTGGTGTATGCCTTTGCGCTTGCATTCGGCTTCGCCCATTTCTGCCATTTCTTCTTTGCTGTACAGGACGAATACAGGGTAATAGCCCCAGCCGTCCGCATCGTACCAGCTTCCAGTGTCGCTGTTCATTGCTTTACAAATCACAAGCAGCTTATACATTGCGTTTGCCATTTGCTGAAACTCAAATATGCCGCGCTGGTCGCCTACCATAGTGTGTTCGGGCATACCCAGCAGGTGACAGGCATCGCCATACGTCTTAATGCTGGTGTAGTCAAACTTGAAAGCGTCCGCGCCAAACAGCTCGCGTAACACCTCTTTTGTTTCCTCGCTGGCTGCACCATAGTATTTTACAGCGTCAGCCTTGTTTACTGTTAATTTTTCCATTGTTGTAATATTTGTTGTTATTTAAGTCTTTCAATGCGTTCTGCATAAGGCGTATTTTGTTAGCCACCCTTAAGCTCTTGCGCTGGAGGGGCTGTAATGCCGTTATTTGGGCTTGCAGTGCTTCCTCAATAACTTTGGCTGTGTCTTCCGTTACACGCCTCATAACACGCTTGCATTTAGCTGTAGCACCATACCTGCTTTCGCTGCATATACTGGCTTGCCTATGGCTTGGCGTACCTGCTGCACAAACTTGGCTTCGTTGCTGTTGCCGTTTGAAAGGTGTATAAGCACCACCTTTTGCAGGCTGGAGCGGTCGCTGGTAAGCAAATAGCGTATGCTGTTGGATAGCTCAAAATGGCTGGTTAAAAGCCTGTCGCGCATACAGCCCGACACTTTGCCAGCCGCTATGTTGGCTTCCAGTATTTCATCGCTGTAGTTGGCTTCCAGCAGGTAGTGATTTACGCCCTTAAACCTGTACTGACAGGCGAATGTGTCGGTAATAAACACCACCTTTCCGCACTCGCTGTGCTGTATCACATAGCCCACACAGGGTACATCGTGCTGTACTGCAAAAGGAGTTACCACAAAGCCGCCCAGCTTGTAGGCGTTACCCATTGTTATTGCCGTTGCGTTTCGGGTAATTCCTTTTGTTTCCAGTACGTCTGCCAGTGCCAGCACGCGAATGCCGCTGTCGGCATAGTCCTTTGCATAGCGCGAATGGTCGTTATGGCTGTGGGTTACAATGCAGCCGCGCACCTTTTGCAGGTCAAAGCCCAGTGCCTTTTTGGTTTCCATAAGTTTTGTGCCTGCTTCAATGCACAGTGCTTCGCTTGTGCCGTTAAGCACATAGCCGTTACCAGCACTGCTGCTTCCTATTACCACCAGTTCCATTGCGCTGCTACAGTTTTAGAGTGGGCATTTACGACCTGTGGACGCGCCAGCAGGGTTAGTATCGCCAAACAGGTTTCCCACACCGCCAGCGGTTGCAGGTTCGGGCTGCTGTGGCACAGGCTGTGCCACCTGCACTTCGGGCTGGTGTAGTACCTCGCCTGTTTCTGCATCAACCACTGTGGCTGTGTCCGTAACGTCCTCATAAGCCACCGTGTCGGGCTGCTGTGGTTTTGCTTGCTGGGCTGCATCACGCTGCATAGCCGCTGTGTCGGGTTCGTCCGCGTCCTCAACTGCTGCACCCAGTGCTATTTTGCAGGCACGGCTGATAAGGGTTTTCTTGCACATTTGGTCGGTAAAGTTGTTGTGCGCACCGCTGTTGCCTTTGGCTGCACCCTGCTGCCAGCTTTTGCGGATTTGCTCCATTGTCATTACCTCAATCCACTTGTCACCGCTTTTGGTAACGACTACTGCATAGCCGCCCACAATGTTTTGCAGGTTGATGTTTTCCAGCTTGGTTTCGTGCTTCACAAGCTGGTAGCGACCCAGTTCGTCAACTTCATACTGGAAATTGTCGCCCTTGTACACTACCTGTGCATTTACGTCTGCCAGCTCGGTGTCGCGCTTGGCACGCATCAGCTTGCCCCTGTAGTCCTCCCAAAAGGTAAGCTGGTC
>WFLX010165303.1_pt1 | contig 20110 bp, 23 predicted proteins | sample 4967041 | NCBI WGS metagenome assembly WFLX01 (sample SAMN12857096, study PRJNA449069) | gut metagenome | isolation source: stool from male and female vole | host: Microtus ochrogaster | place: USA:Florida | collected 2017
CAAGGGTCCGTCAGCACTCTAAATAGATAATTAAGATTAGTACATAGACACTGGCAGGCGTTGTGAAACGCCTGTCAATGAAACCAAGAGGCGATTCCCCCGAATCGCCTCTTTTTTATCTTTTAAATTGCTGTTTTTACCATTTGAGGGAGATGTGACGCCACACGCATTGCGGGACAAGCCTCCAAAGCCCGTTGACAANCGCCCATTTGCTGTCGATAACAGCAACTCTTTTCTTGTAAAGCACAGCTTTTTCAATCAGCGGGGCTGCTTCGTCGATGCTCATTATCATTGGATAGTCTTTCTTTTCATCCAGCAGGGGAGTGCGGATGAATCCTGGGCGGATGTCGGTGAATTTAACGTTCACCTGTTGCTGGTATGCAAGTTGTTCGAGCGCATTGATGAATCTTTGCTGGAATGTCTTGGATGCGCTGTATGCAGCTGCAACGCCGATGCCTTTAGTGCCTGCGATAGAGGTAATTGCCGCAATCTGACCTGGTGTGCGGTTTGCGGTAGCCTTATAATATTTGTATGCGGCTGCGATAATCCTCGCAAATCCTGTAACATTGGTGTCAAGAGTGTTTTTCAGTCGCGCATCGTCAAGNTCCGGGTCATAAAATCCGGTTCCGGCGGCATAAAGCAATATATCCATGCCGTCAATCAGCTCGATGAGGTCATAAAATTTCTTCACCGCATCTTCGGCTGTGACATCAAGTTCTGAAACTGCAATGTTTGAGGGATAAAGCTCTTTAATCTGTTCAAGCCGGTCAACGCGTCGCGCTGCAATCCCTACTCTCCATCCGGCGCGGGCAAAATCGGTGGCAATGCGCTCTCCAAGTCCTGAGGAAGCGCCAACAATAACTATTTTCTTCATATTACTCCGAGAGAGTGCCGCTTGTGGCATTCCCTTCAGTAGTATTAACCTTTGGCAGTGCTTTCTTGTTCAAAGGCAACGTATACATCACCGAAAAACCGCCGGCAATAGGCGTGCCCCGCTTGCCGAATCCTGGAATATACATCGGTTTGCCGTACTGGTTTTTGCTTTCGTGGAGTATTGAATGGTACTTGACTTGCCAGCCGAGGGAGATGTTTTTGAAAATCTGCACTTTGATGGAAGCNACCAGTTCCAGATATCCTGTTGTCGCGCTCTGNTCCGGTATCGAGAATGGCTCGGCAGGCCAATATTCGCCGTTTGGCAGTGCGTTCTCGATGCTCCATTTGTATGGCGTGAATGCATAGCGGATTCCAAACAGCAGCTGGTATGCCGGATTTGAATTGTAGAATATATTGTAATTCATGCCGAACTTGAAGAACGGCGCCATCGGGCTTTTGAAAGTGTAGTTCATGCCGTCCGGCTTTATATCGGCAGCGGATATTCCGAATTCAAATATAGGTTTGAAGCGGTTGTGCAGGCTGAGTTCTCCCCAGAAACTTATGCCTCCGTACTCAGTGCCGAGCAGTTTCATCACGGGATCCCACACATCCACTCCAACTGTCACTGCGTGCATGAGCGGGTAAATATTTCCTACCGGTGGAATAATTCCGGTGGAATCGATATATTCGCTTCCGGTAACAGTGTCCACAAGCACAATATTGCCTTTGCTGTCGCGGGTTTCGGCAAGGTGGCTTTTGTCTACCTCCCCCTTTTTAGCCTCTTTCTTTGTTTCGGTTGTTGCGGGCGGTGGAGTGACGGGATTGATGCGTCGTTGCGCTGCTGAGTCAAAAGCGCAAAGCAGTGCGACGGCGGCGATTATAGCTGATAATATATGGCGGCGCATAATAATCACAGGTTATCTCCGGAATCTTCCTCATCATCTTTTGCCACACGGAAGTAAATCCTGATTTTTTCCGTGTCGACATTATTGATTAGCGAATCGGTGATTTCAACGCTTTCAATGAGGTGGGTTGTGCAGGTCACTCCGGTAATTGTGTAGAAATACATTGCTCCGCACTCCTCGCTGACAAATCTTGGCTCGGAGGTGTAGGTGAAAGTGACAGTGTCGTTGAGTTGCGGATAGTCAAGCGCCTTTGCCAGATAGCGGAAGCAGAATGAGGTTGAGGAGGACTCGGAGCGGAACGGCAGATATACCCTTGATGCTACCTTTGTGGTAATCAAAGATGAGTCGTTGGGCGCTCCAATCCCGTAAACGCTTAGCGAGTCAATGCCTATGATTTTATCGGTTTCACGGTCGTAAAATCCGGCAAGCGGCACGCTGCTCTGGTTTTGCAAGCACCCTGTTGTGTTGCAGCTCCAGGCAATAGCCACCAATGCAATCGCTGCTATGTGTTTTAGAATTTTCCCCATTTTACGATTTCGTCAATGGGCTTTCTCTTCTTTTCAGGTGCTTTTACACCGGGAGNGGGATACCCAAGCGGANTAATTGNAATAGGTTCGNTGCCTTCCGGCAANNCGAGTGCGGCTGACAGTNCGGGCGCGTCAAAATTGCATATCCAGCAGGTGCCGAGCCCGAGTGATGCCGCAGCAAGGCAGATATGCTCAACTGCGATAGCAACATCCACATCGGTGTGGTCCTTGCCGTCAGCCCTGTGCCATGCTTCGGAATGGTCGCCGCAGGCAATGATGAATGTCTGTACATCCTGCACCCAGTCGCGGTTGTATGTTGCAATGACTTTTTCGCGCAGCTCCTGAGTGTCGGCAACGAGGAATTTCCAAGGTTGCTTGTTGCATGCTGACGGAGCGAGGCGTGCGGTGTCAAGCACAGCGAGAACCATTTCGCGGCTTACGGGAGCGGGAGTGTAGGACCGGCAGGAGTAGCGCGATGCCACTATGTCGTAAAACTGAGGGTAGAGGTCAATGTTATTCATGAAATCCTAATTTCTTCTTCAATTTCGTAATGATTTCTTCCGGGAGAGTTGCGCACAATGAGTTCTCCGAGGAATCCGGCAAGGAAAAGCTGGGTGCCGAGAATCATCATCACAAGCGCGAGGTAAAAGTACGGGGAGTCGGTGACAAGAATAGTGGGATTGCCTACATGGAGATTGTATAATTTCATGGCTCCGACAACCACTACAGCGATGAATCCGAGGATGAACATCAGGCTTCCGAGCAGCCCGAAGAAGTGCATCGGTTTGATGCCGAACTTGTTTGTGAACCAGAGGGTGGCAAGGTCAAGGTAGCCGTTAACAAATCGGTCAAGCCCGAATTTTGTCTTGCCGTATTTTCTTGCCTGGTGCTGCACAACCTTTTCGCCGATTTTGTTGAATCCGGCATTTTTTGCGAGGAAAGGAATGTACCTGTGCATGTCGCCATACACCTCAATGTGCTTAACCACTTTATCCCGGTAAGCTTTCAGTCCGCAGTTGAAATCATGCAGGTTGCGTATTCCGCTCACTTTCCTTGCAGTGGCGTTGAAAAGTTTGGTCGGTATGGTTTTCGACAGCGGGTCATAGCGTTTTTTCTTCCANCCGCTGACAAGGTCGTANNNCTCTTNCTTTATCATCTTGTAGAGCTGCGGTATTTCNTCGGGGCTGTCCTGGAGGTNTGCGTCCATTGTAATTACCACATCTCCCTGTGCCCTTTCAAAGCCTGTGTTCAGTGCGGGCGACTTGCCATAGTTGCGGCGGAAGCACACTCCTTTGACAGCGGGATTCTTTTCGGCAAGCTGCTTTATGACTTTCCAAGAGTCATCTGTGCTGCCGTCGTTGATGAACAGTATTTCGTAAGAAAAAGAATTCTCTTTCATGACGCGCTCAATCCACTGCTCAAGTTCGGGCAATGATTCAGCTTCATTGTAAAGCGGCACAATAACTGAGATATCCATTTGTCTGTTTTTTATTTTTTTGTTCTTTTTTCTCNANGCNCCCTTGCNAGCACAGCCATGAGCAATGAAAGCAGCGAGNCGGAGAACACTCCGAGCCATATCATTTCAATGACTATTTGCACCGGAGNNGGCANAATGTGCGCATTTACCATCTGCTNGAGCATCTGAGCCATCTCATTGCCGGATTTCCAGTCAGAATCCCGGTAAAATTCAATCGCTTCCTGTATGCGCTCGGGAATAAAGGACGGGTTAATCCACTTGAGGTACACAGTTGCGGCAAGTCCTGCAATAAGGCATCCGCACAAGAATGTCATTATGCCTTGCATCCACAGCGAGGAGAGCTGGGTAGTGTAAAGGTCCGCGATATATGTCCTGCGCAGGAAATAGTAAATGATAAATGGCACCGAGATGAACAGTACCATGCACACCAATGAAAGCACGGGGACGGCGGTTGAGAATACTCCGGCAAAAAACATGGTGCACAGGACCATGCCGAATATGAATCCGTCATCAGCCCCTCTGCGGTATGGTGAAGTGCCCGGTGCAGTCATCGGAATAATTTAATCGTGGTGATATGTGCCGATATGGCGGCGCTTTTTTTCTTCAAAAATCTCATCAATGGCAAAGAAAATGCCGGATTCCTCAACATCACCGAACTCATCGTTTATTGCAGTGCCAAACATTCTCATTGTCGGGCTGAGGCTCATGTACGCATTTACAAGCGGCGGGATGTTCACGCCATGGTTTCTAATCGCCTTGTTGAGGATTTTGTAATCTTCGGCAAATGTGGTGCCGGTAAACAGCTTTTCCATCGCCTCCACATCAATGTCAGTGGGTAGCGGGGTTATAGGTCGTACCAATCCGTCAGGATCTGGGAAATGGCGGTTGAGAAAGTACAATATCATGTCGCGGCACTCGCGTGAGTAACCGGGATACATTGTAACTTTACCGAACAGGTATTTGATTTCGGGATGCACCACTGTAAGCGCTCCGAGCCCGTCCCAAAGATTGTCAAGGGCATAAATCGCTTTAGCCCCTGCTTTTGAGGACTGGTATTCGGGTCTAACAAACGAGCGACCGAGTTCTATGGTGTATGGCAGGTAATTGTCAATGAAGTCCTGTGAGAACTCAAACATGTGGGAAGTAGCGATGCGGGGTGTGCCGTCCGTTTTTTTCCTAATATTTTCTCCGGTGATGTAGCGGTAGCCTCCAAGAATCTGGTTTGAATCGGGATCCCATACGATAATCTGTCGGCAGGGAGGGGTCATGGTGTCGTATTCATCAATGTCACACCCTTTTCCGGTGCCACCTCCTGCTGTCCGGAATGATATTTCCCTCAGCCTTCCAATCTCCCTCATGGTATTGGGAGCAGTGTGGGCATCCACCACATATATAAGGTTGTTACCCTTGTTTGTTTCGCGCAGCAGCCTGTCGGGCGTAAGCTCGGCAATTATAAGCTCTGTAGAAACCGGGTCAATTATTTTCTCTTCCATACTATGTTATGTTCGAGGTTCAGCGGCATAACGTCCAGGCAGACTGTAAACAATGCTTCTAATATCCTGCGCCTGTGCAGTAGCCTCAGTTCCACCTTTGAGAGAGGTGTAATCAATCTGCTCCCCGATGAAAATGTCGAATGACGCTCCTTCGCACCTGAAAACTTCCCGGGGCAGATAGACCATCTCAATGTTGAATTTAATACCCGCTCGCTCGCGCATTTTGGCAAAATTATAAAAAAAGTTTGAGTTGTGTCCGCTAAAATACATGGGAATTATGTTGCGCTTGCTTGAAATGCATTTGTTTACAAACATTTTATGCCATTTCAGGTCGGCAACGCCTTCTTTGAGTTTGCGTGATACAAGCCCTGCGGGGAAAATTATAATCGGATCGGATCCACGAAACGCTTCGTCAATAGCAACTCCTGCCGAGCGGGACTGTGAGCCATGCTTGTTGACAGGCAGGAAGATGCCGTCAAGCGGCTTGACAGCCATGAGCAAGTCATTTACAGGAAAATGGATGGGTTCTCCGTAGACAGACGCGATGAAATGTATCATGGCTATTCCGTCCAGTCCTCCAAGTGGATGATTGCACACGATTGCCACGCGCCTGTCCTCAGGCAGGTTCTCCTGTCCATGCACGGTGTAATTAATGCGGAGTTTTTCCAGCACGGCATCACAAAATTCCGCACCCCTTTTCCCTGCCGCATACTCAAGCATATCGTTCATCCGCTCCTGGCAGATTGTTTTTTCAAGCCATCTGACAAGCGGGCGTGGAATGAATTTGCTGTAACGGGGCAGGCGGTCTTTTATAACCGCCTCAACATCTATCTTCAGTTCCCCGCTATCCATCCAGCAAAAATCAGGCGGGGTAAATTTCGTGACGTGCTGCGAGGAGGGTATTTTTCATAAGCGACACGATAGTCATCGGTCCTACTCCTCCCGGCACCGGTGTGATCCATGAGCATTTTGGCGCCACATTGTCGTAGTCCACATCTCCCCTGAGGCGGAAACCGCTTTTGCGTGTAGCATCTGGCACTCTGGTTGTGCCAACATCGATAATCACCGCGCCGTCTTTAACCATGTCTGCCGTGACGAATCCGGGTGAACCGAGAGCCGNGATGNTAATATCGGCATTTCGGCATATATCCTTTNTNTNTCTTGTTGCACTATGGCAAACGGTAACTGTTGCATCACCGGGAATATGCTTCTGCATCATGAGGTTCGCAACCGGCTTGCCAACTATATTGCTACGACCGAGCACCACGCACTCCGCGCCTTTTGTTGGGATATTGTAGCGTTCAAGCAGCATGAGGATGCCTGCGGGTGTTGCGCTTACGAAGCAGGGGAGACCGATGGACATACGTCCAACATTTACCGGATGGAACCCATCCACATCCTTGCGGTAGTCAATCGCTTCAATGACGCGCTGCTCAGAAATGTGCTTAGGGAGAGGAAGCTGCACAATGAATCCATCCACATCGTTGTCCTTGTTGAGTTCATCGATTGTTTCCAGAAGTTTTTCTTCGGTAACATCGNCTTCAAATCGGATAAGGGTGGACTTGANTCCACATTNCTCGCAAGCTTTTACTTTGTGTGCCACNTAGGTTTNGCTTCCACCGTCGTGACCAACGAGNATTGCTGCAAGATGCGGGCGNNTAGCNCCTGCCGCAAGCATNTCAGTGACTGTNTCTGAAATCTCGCGCTTTATGTCTGATGCGACTTGTTTTCCGTCTATAATCATATAATTAATGTGGGATGTGGCTTGGTAAGGTTATCTTCTNCGCATAGCACGCATCATCTTCATGGGATTTTTCATGGATGTTGCGGCTTTCATCATTTTTCTTGTTTCTTCAAACTGCTTCAAAAGCCGGTTCACTTCCTGAATGGTAGTGCCAGACCCTTTGGCAATTCTCTGGCGGCGGCTTGTGTTTATTATTTCAGGACGAGCCCTCTCCGCTTTGGTCATGGAGCGTATGATAGCTTCTATGCCTTTGAAAGCGTTGTCGTCAATATCAATGTCCTTGATAGCCTTTCCTACTCCAGGAATCATTGCAGCAAGATCCTTGAGATTGCCCATCTTTTTGATCTGCTGAATCTGGTTTAGGAAGTCATCGAAATTGAACTGGTTCTTGGCAATCTTCCTCTGGAGTTCCGCAGCCTCTTTTTCGTCAATAGCCTGCTGCGCTTTCTCAACGAGAGTGACAATGTCACCCATGCCGAGGATTCGGTCCGCCATACGGGCAGGGTGGAACTGGTCGAGCGCATCAAGCTTCTCACCGGTGCCGACGAATTTGATAGGCTTTGTGACAACAGTGCGGATTGATAGCGCGGCACCACCTCTGGTGTCACCATCCAGCTTGGTAAGAATCACTCCGTCAAAGTCAAGACGGTCATTAAACTCTTTTGCCGTGTTTACCGCGTCCTGACCGGTCATAGCATCTACAACGAACAGGATTTCCTGAGGTTTTACCGCTTTCTTGATAGCGGCAATCTCTTCCATCATCTGCTCATCAACAGCAAGACGTCCTGCGGTGTCTATGATAACGAGGTCATTATGATTTGACTTAGCGAATTTGATAGCGTTTTCGGCAATCTGGACCGGGTTCTTGTTCCCTTCTTCTGTGTAAACCGGCACGTCAATCTGCTGGGCAAGTACCTTCAGCTGGTCGATAGCGGCAGGACGGTATACGTCACAAGCCACGAGCAACGGGCGTTTTGCTTTCTCGCTTTTCAGTTTTTTAGCAAGTTTCCCCGAGAATGTGGTTTTACCGGAGCCCTGCAGACCCGACATAAGAATAACCGTCGGGTTACCGCTAAGGTTAATCTGCTCGGTTTCACCTCCCATCAATGCGGTGAGCTCATCATGGACAATCTTGACCATCATTTCGCTCGGTTTGACGGCTGTCAGCACATTCTGACCGAGTGCTTTAGCTTTCACTGTGTCAGTGAAGTTTTTAGCGACCTTATAGTTTACGTCTGCGTCAAGGAGCGCCCTGCGTACATCCTTGAGTGTTTCGGCAACATTTATTTCAGTAATCTTGCCTTGCCCCTTCAGGAGCTTGAAGCTTCTTTCGAGCCTTTCGCTAAGATTTTCAAACATAATCTTTATGTGTTAATGAGGGAGTTTGTTTCAGTATCCGGGAAAATAACGGAGGGCTTGAAGTTACGCGCTTCTTCGGGAGTCATTGTGGCGTAGCTCATAATAATGACAATGTCGCCAGCCTGCACTTTTCTTGCCGCCGCCCCGTTGAGGCATATTACCCCGCTGCCTGGTTCTCCGGCAATAACGTAAGTGTCAAACCTTTCTCCATTGTTGTTATCAACGATATATACTCTCTCTCCGGGGAGTATACCGGCAGCATCCATAAGCTTGGAGTCGATGGTTATGCTTCCGATATAATTCAGGTTNGATTCCNTAACAGTGACCCGATGTATCTTTGATTTGAGTACNTCTATGAACATTTCAAAGTGTGATTAGTATCTGATATTGTCAATCAGTCGCACATCTCCGCAGTACACGGTGATGCATCCTACCGGTTCATCAGTCTGTTTCCATTCTTCAACCGGCTGCATTGTCTTGCCGTCAACAATCTCGTAATATTCCACATTCATGTGGGGGAATGAATTTACAGTGTCGACAACGAACCTCTTTGTTTGAGCGACAGTATGGTTTTTCGCCCAGTCTACGCTTGATGCGAGGGTTTTGGCGATAGCTGGAGCAATAGCCCTCTGTTGCGGTGTAAGGCGTACGTTGCGGCTGCTGAGTGCGAGCCCGTCATCTTCACGGCAGATAGGGCAAGGAACTATTTCAAGGNCGAATCCCTCAAGTTNCACCATTTTCCTGATTACGGCANTCTGCTGNAAGTCTTTTTNTCCGAAATAAGCCCTTGTTGGATNTGTCATGGCAANGAGCTTGCTTACANTCTGCGCCACNCCGTTGAAGTGCCCNGGACGCATGGCTNCCTCCATGACTTCCGCAACCGGACCGAGCTCAAACACGCGTGTATCCGGCTCCGGATAAATTTCCTCGACAGTAGGGATAAACGCTATGTCCACTCCAGCTTTTTCAAGCAGCTCGCAATCGGCTTTCTCAGTTCTGGGGTATGTGCGTAGGTCTTCCGGGTTATTAAACTGTGTGGGATTGACAAAAACGCTTGCCACCACAATGTCGTTTTCTTTTCTCGCCCTCTCCATGAGGCTCATGTGACCGTTATGCAGCGCTCCCATAGTAGGCACGAGCCCAATAGAGCGTCCTTCTTCGCGAAGCTGCTTGGTTTTAGCTTCGAGTTCAGCCACTGTGCGTATTATTTCCATGTCTATTTCTTAGTCTTTGAAAAATACNTTNNAAAAGTAATAAAAAAAGATGTGGTAAGGAGTGTTATTTTGTTGTAACGGGGCATCTGACGGACAAAAAAGGAGTAAATTTGCATAACAAAAATGAAAAATGGATCAAGAGTACGCATCAAGTCTGCTTGAAAACGCAGTGAGAGAACTCTCACGCCTTCCGGGCGTAGGGCGCAAAACAGCCCTCAGGCTCGCCCTCCATATATTGCGCCGCGACGAGAGCGAAGGAGTTGCCCTCGGCGAATCGATTATAAGCCTCAGAAAAAATATCCAGTATTGCCGGGTGTGCCATAACATATCCGAGAGTGAACTATGCCCTGTGTGCGGCTCTGCGGCTCGCGACCACAGATGCGTGTGCGTTGTGGAGAATGTGCGCGATGTAATGAGCATAGAGAATACGGGTCAATATACCGGTGTGTACCATGTGCTCGGAGGAGTTATTTCGCCTATGGACGGCATAGGTCCGGACCAGCTTGAAATCGACAGCCTGGTCGAGCGTGTCAAGACAGAGGGAGTCAAGGAGGTTATTCTCGCCCTTGCCGCAACCATNGAGGGTGATACGACNAATTTTTATATTTACCGGAAGCTGGGGCACATTCCCAATCTAAAGATAACGCAACTTGCCCGCGGGATGGCTGTAGGCAATGAAATAGAGTACACTGACGAGCTGACTTTGGGCAGGTCTCTTTTGCAGCGCACATTGTTCAGCGACTCCTTTAATTCTTAACCAAAATGGAAGCATTGCTGAGTGACGGTATTGTAAGCCTGCGCGCGCTTGAACCTGAGGATGTGGACAAACTGTACCTTTGGGAAAATGATACAAGGTTGTGGAATGTGGGTTGCGCAACAGCGCCTTTTTCCCGCAAACAGCTGGAAGAATATATATGCAATTATGATGCAGATGTGTTCAGCGCGCGTCAGTTACGTCTTGTAATTGTAGAAAACAAAACCGGCAGTGCTGTTGGNACTGCCGATATTTATGATTTCGATCCGATTAACAACCGTGCCGGAGTGGGTATCCTTGTGAGTGATGAGTGCAGGGGGCGCGGCTTCGGCGAAAGAGCAATAAGGCTTCTTGAACGCTACGGTTTCATGCGCCTGGGTCTGCACCAGCTTTGGGCTGTTGTTCCGGAAAGCAATACTCCATGCCGCCGGATGTTTGAGCGTGCCGGCTACAAAATCAGCGGCAGGATGCGCTCATGGGTACGCAACGGCAGGAGCTATGATGACGCTTACCTGTATCAGCGGTTAAATATAGACGAGAAGCGGGACATGTAACCGTCAAAACGGGGTGTGCCTCTGAGTGGTGCTACAGACACAGGTCCAGTCGCTTTTGTCCAGTTATGGTAGTTGGCATATCCTTTCTCAAGGGCTTTTTCCATGCAGTCAGCAGCTTTCTCCATGCTACCTTTTTCGCTATAGTAACAAGCGGCATAGTAGTTTATTGTACCGTCATTGTCAGGCTCGTTGATGAGGAGCGAGGTGAACCATGAATCTGCTTCATCAGTCCTGCCAAGTTTATTAAGCGCGAATCCTTTGAGAGATTTTACGTCTGAGGGGTCACTCTGGAGCTCAGCTACCCTTTCATATAGATTTTTAGCAAGCTCGGGCTGATTGAGTTTAGTTTCGCAAAGCCAAGCGCGTTTCATTAGCAATTCGGGATTTGCGGGCTCGGTAAGCAGCGCTTCGGCAAGGGTGACAGATGCCCCGGATGCATCTCCAAGTGCAATCTGCGCATCAGCTTTTGCATTGAGAGCAGGAACAAAACCGGGTTCTTTGTTTAGCGCCCTTGTTGCGTTTGCGAGCGCTTCAGCGTTTTCACCGAGTGCATTGAGGATGTCAGCTTTCAGCGCATAATATGGCGCATTGTCCGGAGTAGCGCTGATAGCGTAGTCGGCATTAGCAAGTGCAGTGTCGTATTGACCGAGCGCGTAGAAACATTTTGCGAGTGATGAGTTAAGACCAGCGTATGAATAGAGCTTGTCGTTTAGAATCTTGTCGTAGTCGGAAATTGCAGAGGTGAAATTGTTGTGTGACTCGGCAATTGCAGCCCGGATATAATAGAACATGCCTGCGCGTGGAGCCTGGCGTATGGCCCTTGACAGACCGTTCATTACGGCAGGATAGTTGGTGTTGGCGAGTTCAACGAGCGCAGCAAGAGCTTTGCCGTTTGAGCTGTCATCGGTGGTTAGGGCAATGATATAGTCATCAACTGCACCTTCGGCATTTCCCATCATGGTGCGTATTCCGGCACGGCGGATATATGAATCAGCGGTTGAGGGGAAAAGGTCTACAGCCCTGTCGGCATAGTCGTTAGCGGTGCCTATATTGTTCTCTTTCACGGCAACCCTTGACAGCCCGAACATAGCCTCCTGGTTGTGGGGGAAGGCACGGAGCAGCTTGGTGTAATCGGCTTTTGCTTCGGTATACTGCCCGAGGCTGAACTCGATATTTGCGCGTTGCTGTATGCACGCGTATGATTCAGGGTTAATTGCCAGAGCCGAGTTTATGTCATTCAGCGCATCAATGTACTTATGGCGCATTTCATTGATTGAGGCACGGAGCCTGTACGCTCCAAACCGTACTTCCCTGGCGCTTTCGGGAGCATACCTGAGCGCATGGTTTACATCGTCCAGAGCCTTGATGTAGTCATCCTGGTTGTAATACTCGGTTGCGCGTGCAAAGTATGTTTCGTAGTCCGAGGGATTTTCCTCAATCATTTTGTCGTAAACTTTTATAACCGCGCGGGTCATAGGCGATTCTGCGGCTGTCTGCGCATTGGTAGCAAATGCGGTGGCAATTACTAAAGCGAGAAAGAGTGAGGTTATTTTCATTTTGTTTATATTGATAAGAAATGTGATATCAGTTATTAAATGTATTGATTACGGCGCGGATTTCAGTGAGCCTTTCAAGGAGGCGCGGCAGTTTGTCAAGCGGCAACATATTTGCGCCGTCGCTCTTAGCTTTCGCGGGTTCAGGGTGGGTCTCAATGAAAATACCGTCGACTCCCACAGCTATTCCGGCACGTGCTATTGTTTCAATAAGGTCAGGTCTTCCGCCAGTGACTCCCGCCGCCTGGTTGGGTTGCTGGAGGGAGTGGGTCACATCCAGGATAACAGGACAGCCGAATGCCTGCATGGTTGGTATGCCACGGTAATCCACCACCAGGTCCTGATAGCCGAAAGTTACTCCTCGCTCTGTGACAGCAACATTCGGGTTTCCAGCATCACGCACTTTCTGGACCGCAAATTGCATTGCCTCCGGTGACAGGAATTGCCCCTTCTTGATGTTGACATCTTTTCCAGTTTTCGCAGCGGCAACAAGCAGGTCGGTCTGACGGCAGAGGAATGCCGGAATCTGCAGCACGTCGACATACTCCGCGGCAAGGTCCGCTTCTTCTGCAGAGTGAATGTCAGTTACAACAGGTATTCCGAATGTGTCCCTCACCTTAGCAAGGATTTTCAATGCCTCCACATCACCTATGCCGGTGAAGGAGTCTATGCGTGAGCGGTNTGCTTNTCTATATGAACCTTTGAAAANATAGGGGNTGTTCATGCGTGATGTAGTGCTGGCAATCTGTTCAGCANTGTCAAGCGCCATCTTCTCTCCTTCTATCACACANGGTCCTGCGANGAGGAAAANANNNGATGNGGGTGNTNNTGATNTNATAANGAATGTTNTNTNTNANGGNTTGCCCATCCGGATTCNGCAGCNATGTCANGGATATGGAATGTGTCGCAAGCCGATAATGCAGCTGTTTCAGTCCTAAGCCTGTTGTTTCCGAGAGACACAGGGCAGTAGCCGTTTTCAAGGGCGAGTTTTATCTCCTCCGGTGAAAAGTCTCCTTCCGGACCAATGAGTATTGCCGCGGATGTGAATGGGATGTATTCTCCGGCAAGCAGCCGGCGCGGTATTGTTCGGTCGCAATATGCTATGAATCGCTGAGCACTGCCAATAGAGGCAATCGCTTGTTTGAACGGTGTCATTTCGTCTATTACCGGCAGTATTGTTTTCAATGATTGCTTCATTGCTGACACAGCAATCTTTTCAAGGCGTTCGGTCTTTATCTCCTTTCTTTCAGAACGCGCACATAGCAACGGGATTATCCTGTTTACTCCTACTTCAGTCATTTTTTCTACCAGCCATTCCATTCTGTCCATGTGCTTCGATGGCGCGACAGCAACCGTTATCTGCTGTTGCCACGAAAGCGGAACATCAGTTGCCGCGGTGATGTGGACAAGGGTGCGCTTAGGGTGGGGGTCATCGATAACACAGGTATACCGGTGCCCTTTGCCATCGATAACCTCGATGCTGTCACCAGCTTTCATCCGCAATACTTTTGAGCAGTGTTGCGAATCACTTTCCGGCAATGTGCCTGTGGTAAGTATGTCCGGCGCGTAAAACTGAATCATGTCATTCAATTTCGAGTGTATCCGCCTTTGCTTTTCTTACCTCAACAGCGGTAGGCGGTGTATGACGGTATTTGAACATGATAGCAAACATGACGCAAACGACGAGTGCATATCCTGCAAATATGAACCAGGGGGTGCTCCAGTCACCGAGCATATATGAGTTTCCGTCGACAGTNTGCCATGANCANTAGGAGTNGACNATTTCACCGGCAATTAGTGTGCCGAAAGATGCACCGATGCCGTTGGTCATAAGCATAAACAGCCCTTGTGCCGATGATTTTATAGAATCGTTGGTTTCCTGCTCAACGAAGAGGGCTCCGGATACATTAAAGAAGTCAAATGCAACTCCGTAAACAATCATTGAGAGAATAAAGAGCCATAGACCGCTGCCGGGATTGCCAAGCCCGAAGAATGCGAACCTCAGAACCCATGCCGCCATAGCAATTAGCATGACTTTCTTGATGCCGTAGTGGCGGAGGAAGAATGGAATAAGGAGTATGCATGCCGCTTCTGAAATCTGTGAGAGTGAAGTAAGGAGAGTGGCATTGTTTGCTCCGAAAGTAGTAGCGTACTCAGCAACCCCTTTGAAGCTTGAGATAAATGTTGTAGCGAATCCGTTAGTGATCTGTAGCGCAACTCCAAGGAGCATGGAGAAGAGGAAAAAGACCGCCATGCGCTTGTCGGAAAAAAGGTGGAAGGCATTCAGCCCGAGAGTTTCGCTCCAGGATTTACCCTGACCGCCTTTCGCAAGCGAGCATTTAGGGAGCGTGAAACAGAATAGCCCGAGNGCTATGCCGAGAATCGAGCATGTGAGGAGCTGCATGTGGGTGTACTGGAACCGNAAATTTGCCATCGGGTTGGATTCGCTNATGGTGAAGCCGNAATCNCCATCATGCCAGTATGCGCAGTTGACAAACCACATTGCCGCGATAAAACCGACAGTGCCCAGCACCCTGATAGGAGGAAATGCTTTTACGGGTTCGCAATTATGGCTTTTAAGTATCTTGAATGCGGTTGCATTGGCAAGTGCNATAGTGGGCATGTAGAAAGCNANGCTAAGNGCATANAGTGTGAAGAATGGTGCAAACTCCAATGTGGGATGAGTTGAGCCGTAGAACCATGCGCATCCCATGAAAGCTGCTGCAAGAATATGGCAAATCCCCAGCATTTTTTGCGCAGGAATCCATTTGTCGGCAACTATTCCCACAATTGCGGGCATGAAGATGGAAACAAGCCCCTGCACGCTATAGAACCATGCGATATTGCTTCCNAGTCCCGCCGGTCCAAGGTACTGACCAAGACAAACAAGATAGCTGCCCCATACGGCAAACTGGAGGAAATTGAGTATTGACAGTCTGATGACGGTTGCTGACATATTTCAGTGATGAATTTTTATTTGAATCTATTTTTCACGTTTGCGCTTTAGTATCTCCGCAACTCTCGCTGCTTCTTCGTACTGCTCTTCGCGTATGAGCTTGTCAAGAGTGCGCTCTAACTCCTCAATTGCGTAGTTTTCAAGTTTAGGTTCGTTTGGCGCCGGTTCCTCTGCATTTTCGGCATTATCTTCTTCGCCGGGCACCTCCATGACAAATGCGGTTTCGTCCAGAATTTCGCGCGTAGTATATATAGGTGTGCCTGTGCGCATGGCGATGGCGATAGCATCTGAGGTGCGGGAATCAATTTTCACCTGGCGCTCTCCGTCGGTGAAAGTGAGTTCGGAGGAGAATATCCCGTCCTCAAACTTGTAGATGAATACTTCGGTGAGCTTAATGCCGAATGCATGCGCGAAGCTGACAAATAGATCGTGGGTCATTGGGCGGGGAGGAGTGATGCTTTCCATGCGCAGTGCTATATACTGTGCTTCTGCGGCTCCGATAACAACAGTAATCCGGCAGGGACCGTCAACCTGAGCCAGAATAAGGGCGTAAGCTCCGGTTTGAATCTGGCTGTATGATATTCCAAGCACTTTGAGTCTAACTCTGTCGGTCATCATGATAAGGTCAATTCATGTTGGTATATTATAATTATAATAAGGTGTCAATCTGCCTTCCGGTAATGATGCCTGATCCATAACACAGTTTTGATTCAGGGTCATATATCACTCCATATTGCCCGGGGGCAATGCCTTGCACCTTGGTATCGCTTTTGAGAAGGTATTCAGCATCTCCGAGGCGTGTCAGAGTGCCTTTAAGGAAATCAGGTGAGTGACGGTTCTTGAATGTAACCGGCACTTCGATGCATTCACCTTGCCACGGGTCTTTGGTTATCCACTGCATCTCTTCAAGGTGCAATGTGTTGCCGTACTGCTTATCCGTGTCATATCCACGGGAAACATATATTACATTGTCGTGGATATTTTTCTTGACAACAAACCATGGACCACCGCTAAGACCTAGACCTTTGCGTTGCCCGATGGTGTGGAACCAATAGCCTTTATGCTCGCCGAGTTTCTTTCCGGTTTCAATTTCAACTATCGCCCCGGGCTTTTCTCCGAGATGCCGGCGCAGGAAATCGTTATAGTTTATCTTACCGAGAAAACAGATTCCCTGGCTATCGCGACGGTAGGCATTTGGCAGTTTCAGAGCCATTGCAGTTTCCCTCACTGCGCTTTTAGGCATATCTCCAATAGGGAACATGAGATGTGAAAGCTGGCTGTAGGTTATCCGTGCAAGGAAGTCAGTCTGGTCTTTTACAGGATCCGGTGCGGTGGCAAGATACAGCAAGCCGTCCTGTTCTGCAATATTGGCGTAGTGTCCTGTTGCAGTGCGGTCAAATTCGTGTCCCCAACGTTCTTCAAAGAATCCGAACTTGATCATGCGGTTGCACATGATGTCCGGGTTCGGAGTAAGCCCTGCTTTTACCGCACGAATGGCATATTCCATTACGTTGTCCCAGTATTCCTCATGGAGGGAAACAATATCAAGAGGCAGGTGATACCGTGCTGCTATAGCGCGGCACATCTCAATATCCTCTTCGGCATAGCAGTCTCCGCCCTGGCTTACATCCAGCCCAATCCTGATGTAGAACAGGTGGAGGTCGTGTCCTTGCTCAACAAGACGATGCACAGCAACCGCGCTGTCCACTCCGCCTGATATGAGTACCGCTATTTTCATTCTTTATAACGATGTTATGTTTCAGACTTCTTCAAGCTCCTCTTCTTCATTCTTGCCGTTGCGGCTGATTAAGAAGATAGATATGAAATAGTCGAGGGAAATCTTGCCCGGACCGGCAAGAAGGATATAGAGGTAAATACCGATAAACATAATCGGCAGGTAGCCGGGATCAGTGCTGTCAAGACCGTAAACGGATGTTTGCGGTATAAGGTTGTTGATGATATAATACTCAGCGGCAATCATTGACACGATAGGTGGTATCACGGCAATGCGTGTGAGGAAGCCAACCATAATCAGCAACGAGCATACGATTTCTATGACAATCATTAAAATCAGGCAGGTCTGGGATGACCAGCCAAAAATGCATGGGAATGAATCTACAATAATATCATAGCTGACAAGATGGCGGATGCCGAACTGCATGAACATTACGCCTACAAACAGGCGGATGAACAGCCGCGCCATGTTTGAATATGTATAACCGGTACATTTAACAAAGGTAGCGGCTATGAATTCTGAAAACTTGCCCATAATGTCAGAGTTTTGAGAGGATTGCTATGATCCGGTCAATATTTGCGTTCTTTAGTAGTATATTGCCGTTCTGGTCTACCACATAAAAACTTGGTATGGCACGAATGTCATAAATCTTGTCTATGTCGGGATTTGCACCGACAATCCAGTCCTCGGGCAATGTTTTGGCAAAATTGAGCCACTCTTCTCCAGGCTCGGTTTTTGCGATTGCAACAATGCGAAGGATGCCGTCTTTAACGAAAGATGCAGCTTTTGAGTCTGCATTCAGTCGTGCTTTGGCAAGAAGGGCATCACTGTTTTCCGGTTCAGTGAAGAACAGGATTATCACTTGCGATGAGTCGGGAGCGAACACTGCTTTGTTTCCGTTGCNGTNAGTNTAAGAAATATCCGGCATGCTTGGTATTNATCNNCGNAGCNGTAAGNANTTTTACCTGTGGCTCGAAATACTCCCTCTCCTCTTTGCTGCATCGTTTGTTCTCCACAACAGCACGAGCGAACGGCAGATAAATTTCATCGCTGAAAATGTTGGCTGTGTCGCTGTGGACGAATTCTTCCGCCTTGTGGGCGATAAATGCCATATCCTCAGGCTGCTTTTCAATATCCTTGAGGAATTTAGCAATGCTTCGGTGTACTACCCTTGCGTTTGCATAAGGCATAAAAGTGAGATAATCGCGGAAAGCTCCTGCCATTTTGGCACGTGATGAGAAGCCTTTCTTCAGGTCACAGAAGTCCCAGAAATGGGTGATTAAAAAGTTAGAACGACCTTCGAGCGAGGAAATGCTGTCAGGCACAAGGGGATAGGGGAAATATGTTTCCGGAGTGGTCTGTGCGTTTGCCGCACCGGTTAAAAAAATAGTCAGCAGGGCTGCCAATATGAGTCTTTTCATTGGTGTCTTGATTAGTTGGCACATAATTTGCAGTTACAAAGGTAGCTATTTATATAATAATATAAAAATGAAATTAACTGACAGTGCTTTCAAACNANTGTGNGGCGATANACGNTAGAATTNTAAAATTGAAAAANCACGTTACTATGAACTTCAATAATTTTACAATCAAATCCCAGGAGGCTATACAGAAAGCCGTGGAAATCACGAAGAACAGCGGGAGTCAGGCTATTGAGCCGGTGCATCTGCTCAAAGCTATTCTGTCTGAGGGAGAGTCCCTGGTGAAATTCATCTTTGCCAAGACCGGCGCGAGCATGCCTATGGTGGAAAGCGCTGTGGACAAAGAAATTGCTTCCCAACCTAAAGTATCCGGCGGCGAGCCTTATCTGAGCCGCACTTCAAATGATGTGCTCCAGAAAGCAATTGATGTTGCCAAAAAGATGGGTGATGAATACGTTACCCTTGAGGCTATGCTGCTTGCGTTGTTTGACATTAATTCCCCTGCGTCAACAATCCTTAAGAATGCCGGCTTGAGTGAAAAAGAGCTGAAAAGCGCTATTGAAGAGCTCAGAAAAGGCAAGAAAGCTACAGATCAGAGCGCAGAGGAAACATATAATGCCCTTAGCAAATATGCTATCAATCTGAATGAAAGAGCTCGTTCCGGCAAGCTTGATCCTGTGATTGGACGAGATGACGAAATCCGCCGAGTGCTTCAGATTCTTAGCCGNCGNACAAAAAACAACCCGATGCTTATCGGTGAGCCGGGTACCGGTAAAACCGCGATTGCTGAGGGTCTTGCCCAGAGNATTGTGCGTGGCGATGTGCCTGAAAACCTCCGNAGCAAACAGATTTATTCCCTTGATATGGGTGCGCTTGTCGCAGGTGCAAAATATAAAGGCGAGTTTGAGGAGAGGCTTAAAGCTATCGTTAACGAGGTGACCCAGAGCGATGGTGAGATCATACTTTTCATCGATGAGATACACACGCTTGTCGGTGCAGGTAAGGGTGAAGGCGCTATGGATGCCGCAAATATTCTCAAACCTGCGCTTGCACGAGGTGAGCTCAGGAGCATCGGTGCAACAACCCTTGACGAGTACCAGAAATATTTCGAGAAAGATAAGGCTCTTGAACGCCGTTTCCAGAAAGTGATGGTGAANGAGCCTGATGAGATGAGTGCTATCGCAATTCTCCGTGGGCTTAAGGAGCGTTATGAAAACCACCATCAGGTACGTATCCGTGATGAGGCTATTGTTGCTGCGGTTCAACTTTCTGAAAGATATATCACAGATCGTTTCCTGCCTGATAAGGCTATTGACCTTGTCGATGAGGCGGCTTCAAAGCTGCGCCTTGAAATTGATTCTGTCCCTCAGGCTCTTGATGAAATATCCCGCAGAATTGCCCAGAAGGAAATCGAGCGCGAGGCTATCAAGCGTGAAGGTGACACCGCCAAGGTGAAAGAGATTGAAAAAGACCTTGCGGAGATGCGCGAAGAGGAGAAGGAATTCATGGCTAAATGGAAAGCTGAGAAGGATCTTATCAACCGCA
>WFLX010376661.1_pt1 | contig 20110 bp, 16 predicted proteins | sample 4967041 | NCBI WGS metagenome assembly WFLX01 (sample SAMN12857096, study PRJNA449069) | gut metagenome | isolation source: stool from male and female vole | host: Microtus ochrogaster | place: USA:Florida | collected 2017
CGACAACGATCTTGCCGCGGTCGAAAAATCCGAAATGAAGCCGGGCTTCGATCATCTCAATGCCGAACTACTGACGGACAAGCATGCTGCCGACTGAAATCAAGGTCGGCCACGTCTTCCGGTATTCGTATCTCTGGCACTGGCAACACCTCGAAGGCCGCGAAGAGGGCGACAAGGATCGGCCCTGCCTGGTGCTGGCGTTGGTCACCACGCTTGAGGACGGCACGCCGGTCGTGCGCGTGCTGCCGATCACCCATACGCCGCCGGCCCGCGCTGACGAGGCGATCGAGATCCCGCCGGCGATCAAGCGGGTCGACGCCAAACGACTCCACTATGGCCCTGCCTCCGTGAGCCATCCACCGCATCGTCGGAGCTCGGTTCAAATCTCCCTCGAGAAAGTCCAAGAGCCCTTGTTCGCGATAGCTCATAATGATCGCTGATCCAGGGAGGGCGTCGAGTACGTGATACACTTCGTCCATGATCACTTTGTCTCATTTCCACGTACAACCCCGCCAAGGAAGACGACACGGGCCTCGGCATTCCTCTCAGCAGCGGCCTGCTCCAGCCATTTTATTAATGCGCGAAGTTCGAAGGCCAGGCCGTCACAACGACCGATGACATAGGTGGTGGAATTTGCGTCGAATTGCATTTCGCGTCTCTCTGAGTGCTTCGTACGAGACGTCTACAATTCATGGGTTGAGAAATGGCTAGGGGACTTCCTAAATGAACGGTTCCCATGCGCTTTATAATCCGGCTTCGCGCTCGTGCCGGCGGCAGGCGAATTGTTGCAATCAGCTCTGGGTGAAACCCGTTCCGAACGTCTTCCGCCAGGTGTTTCCAGTCGGGTTTTAGAGCCAAGCCTGAGCCAGTGCCGCCTAAAAACACTCCACCGTAAAAAAGGGGCCAAAGCGTTGAAACTCCCGATTTCGCGAGTTGCGGAAGAATTGGGGTTCTCGTTGCGGATGCTATCGGTTCGTTTGGGAAAAGTTGGAGTTCGTTTTGCAATAGCGCTTGACCTCAAGACGCCGAATAGAGAAGTTCCATAATAAGCCTTATCTGATCCGATCATCTCAAAGTTGCAGCGCTATATCTATACAACTGATGGCATGATCGGCTGTCCCGCCTTGCACAGGCCTCCATTCTCAAGCTACAAGTTGTAACAGGCTCGGCCCGCGCCTCTCCCTCCTATTGGGGAAGTATCGTTCATACGGGGCATTGAGATCATCGAACCATGTTCGAGCGCCGCATAAGGAGGGATTGCGTTTCATGCTCGGAATGAGGGTTCTCCCAGATCGACCGTTCATACGATCCTGAGACACAGCCTTTGCCGGATATGCACGACATACGCTTGCCCAACAAAGTGGATATTGGCCTTTTCTCTAAAGCCTGCTTCTTGCATGAAGGTCAGACGCAGTTTCAAGCGATAGCCTGATTTGCTGACCTGCCAGGGCGCATTCTTTGGTAACGGCAGGTCACCCTTGCCGCGCAACTCCTTAGTTTTCGATAGAGCGGGATGCGGGGGGGAAACCGCGCACACTTCTCCTCATCCCGCTCCAGGACGCCGGCTGCGACACATCACGAATCTGAATCGATAGACGGTTATGGATTCAAAACTCTCATTGGACGGGACGGGCATCTCCGGCGATGATTCATCGCATGAGCCCAACGTCTTTTCACCTCTATTGTCAGCGTATCGACGCCAGCCGCAACATGGCGCGATACTATATGCTTGCGATCCGGCCGACCTTGTTCGGTGAGATTGCAGTTGTGCGAAGCTGGGGACGGATCGGCAGGCGTGGCGGCGAGAGGACCGACGTGTTCGGAACCGAAACGGAGGCCGTGGCGCATTTTCTCGATCTCGCGCGCCGGAAGCATCGGAAGGGCTATAGGCCGACCCGCGGCGGCGATCCGACCTGATCGCTGCCCCGCAGGAAATCGGACGGCAAACCGGCCTCAGAGCGACGCGGTGATGCCGCCGTCCACATAGAGCACGTGTCCATTTACAAATGAGGAGGCGTCCGACGAGAGGAAGATGCAGGCGCCGACCAATTCCTCGACCCTGCCCCAGCGGCCAGCCGGAGTGCGGCTTTCGAGCCAGGCGGAAAAGGCCGGGTCGGCGACAAGAGCGGCGTTCAGCGGCGTGTCGAAATAGCCGGGCGCGATCGCGTTGCATTGCAGGCCGTGTTTGGCCCAATCCGCCGCCATACCCTTGGTGAGATTGCCCACCGCACCCTTGGTTGCGGTATAGGGCGCAATACCGGGGCGGGCGAGTGCCGTCTGGACACTTGCGATATTGATGATCTTGCCGGCGCCGCGCCTGATCATATGGCGGGCCACGGCCTGGCCGACATTGAAGACGGTCGATATGTTTGTCTTCAGGATTTGCTCGAAAGCATCGGCGGGGAAGTCCTCCAGCGGCGTACGGTGCTGCATGCCGGCATTATTGACGAGGATGTCGATCGCACCGGTCTCCGCCTCGAAGGCGTCGATAGCCTTGCGCACGGCCGCGTGATCCGTCGCGTCGAAGGCGAGTGTATGCCCTGCCCCAAGACTCTCGGCTGCCGCCCTCAACCTTGCCTCGTCGCGGCCGTTCAGGATGACCGCGGCGCCGGCCGCAGCAAGCCCCTTTGCCAAGGCATAACCAATCCCTTGCGAGGAGCCGGTGATGAGGGCGCGCTTGCCCGTCAGGTCAAAAAGTCGAGTGCTCATGGGTCCTCTTATGCGAATGCGGGCTGGCCAGCCTTTATCCGAGGCTGTCTCGAGGGATGAAGCCGTGCCCGATCTCGACAGTGCCCGAGGCCAGATGCGGCTGCAAGAGCACGTTGCCAGGAAGAAGCATGGCCTGCGGCTCGGCGCGCCTCGAAGCCATTGAGCAAAAGGTCTCTCGTGCCTGCTCCCGGCCGGGTTCAACAATCCGGCGGTGTCGGGAGCGGAACAGGTCTTTCAAAGGTCCGATGTAATTGCCCCCAGCCGGGATCGTGCATGTGGGCCTGCAAACCGGCCCGTTCCACAAGGGCCTTCGCTTCGGCCTCCCCGAATGCAAGCGCCTCGTACATGTCGGCCGTCAGGACCTTGCCTTCCTCCATGATGATCCTGCCGTCGACGATCACCGTGTCGACGTCGCTTCCGAGCACCTGATGGATCAGCCGGTGCACGGGCATCCAGTTGGGCGTCAGATGCGGCTTGCGCATGTCTATGACGGCGATGTCCGCCTTCTTGCCCACCTCGAGCGAACCGATCTCGTGACCCATGCCGATGGCGCGGGCCGCGTCGATGGTGATCATCTCGAAGATTTTGCCCGGCGGCAGGATGTAGCGGTCATGATTATGCAGGATGTGCTGGGTGGCCTGCGCGGTACGCGCGATCTGGAACATATCGAAATGGCGACTCGGAGCCGCGCCGTCCGACGTGATTGCGACCGACACACCCCGGGCCATCATCTGCATGACCGGGGTGCTGCGTCCCGGCGGCGCATGGGTGACATGGGTGCCGGTTTCGGCCAGGATGTCGATCTCTTCGTGGGAAATTCCCCAGCAATGCTGCAGGTGCACATCCGGACCGAGCAGCGCATTCTCCCTGTCCTGCCAGGCCATGCGTATCTGTCCGGCGAAAGCATCGGAATGAATGCGCACGCCCCACTTGCGTGCGGTTTCGCGGATGCGGCGCGCCTGCATCCGGTCGTCTTCCGTCAGATTGACGGCGAAATCCGGTGTCGAGGCGTTCGACGGTTCCACGGAAGGCACGATGGTGAATGGCGTCAAAAAGACCTTGATGCGCCCTTCGGACGTTCCGTTCAGGCTTTCGATGACGGCTTCCGCGCCCTCCATCATTGCCTCGAAGGAAACGCTGCGCCGCTCCGGCTTGCCGCTTTCCCAGCGTGTGACCGATTGCGGCCAGGGCAGGCCCGCAGGGCCGACGCAGATGATCTCGCGCAGGCCCAGTTCCGAATAGGCGCGTGCGTGATTAATCGCAAAAACCGGGTCGTCGCTGCGCGGCATCGACGTGACGATGCTGGCCGAGGTGGTCACACCCGCTCGAAGCCGTTCCAGGCCGGAAACCAGGCCGTCCGCATACCAGTAATCGCGGGTGACATAGTGATAATAGGTCGGGGTGACGATACGCATCCAGAGCGCATTGGTGTCGGCACCAATGCTGCGGATCAGAGCGTGACCGGCATGTCCATGAGCATCAATCAATCCGGGAATGATAATCTTTCCCCGGCAGTCGATCACCTTCTTTCCGGCATGGCGCGGAGCCAACGCTTGCGATGTGCCGATGTCGACGATTTTGTCGTTCTCGACCGCCAGCGCTCCGTCCTCGATGATCCGCCGTTTGTCGTCGACGGTCACGATCGTCCCGTGAAGCAGCAGGAGCCCATCCATTTCTTACTTCCCCTCACATCGGCGGTGAATCGATGCCCGATTTACGGAGCGCATCGGGTCTCTTATGAATCATAATTGCTGACAATATCGTTGACAATATCACAACGGATTATGATACTGCCCAAAAAATCGGATCAACGAACCTATCGTCATTCATAAGGGGAAGAGCATGTCGCGTTTAAACAGGTTTCTCATTTCGGCGCTGACGGTAGCGGCGATTACCGCGCCGGCGCTGTCCACCTCCGCAAGTGCCGCCACGCTTCGCTGGGGCAGCCGCGCAGACATCTATTCGCTCGATCCGGATTCCGTTCCCTCGACATCCAACCTTGCGTTCCTGAACCACATCTATGAAGGTCTGATCCGGTATGGACCGAACTTCGAGATCGAGCCGGCGCTCGCCACCGAGTGGAAGCTGATCGACGACAAGCACTGGCGTTTCACGCTGCGCAAAGGCGTGAAGTTCCACAACGGCGCAGACTTCACCGCAGACGACGTTGTCGCCTCCATGAACCGCGTGTCGGACCCGGCCTCGCCTCTGCGCGGCAACATCCCGCTCTATGTCGGCGTAAAGAAGGTGGACGATTTCACGGTCGACATCGAGGTTTCGGCGCCGACTGCGCTGTTCCTGAACGACATGACCAATATCTTCATGTTCAACGCGAAATGGCTGACGGATAACAAGGCAGAAAAACCGACCGATATCGCGTCCAATACCGAGAACTACGCGACGCACAACACGAACGGTACGGGCCCGTTCAAGCTTGAGAGCCGCGTTCCGGACAGCAAGACCGTTCTCATCGTCAACGACCTGTGGTGGGATCAGAAGAAGCACAATCTGGACCGGATCGAGTATGTTCCGATCGCATCGGCGGCGACGCGTGTCGCAGCGCTTCTTTCCAACGAAATCGATCTGGTCGATTCCGCACCCATTCAGGACCTTCCTCGCCTGGAATCCTCGCCTGGTATCAAAGTAAGCAAGCGCACGGAGCTGCGCACCGTGTTCATCGGCTTCAACGGCAAGGCGAAGCTTGAAGATGGGCGTGCGAACCCGTTCCTCGACGTTCGCGTTCGTCAGGCCGTTGACGCAAGCATTGATCGCGATCTCATCAACAAGAAGATCATGCGCGGTCTGGCGCGGCCCTCCGGCTCGCTCATTGCACCGGAAATCGCCGGCTATGCGAAATCGCTTGATACCTATCAGCCCGTCGACACCGAGCTTGCCCAGAAGCTGCTCGCGGAAGCCGGCCAGGAGGGTCTTGCCTTCACCTATCTTTGCATGAACGACGAGAGCATCAACGAGGAAGACTTCTGCTCGGGCATCGCGAACATGCTGAAGCGTGCCGGCTTTCAGCCCACAATCGACATGGGACCGCGCGCCGTGCAGCAGCCTAAGCGCACCAATGGCAAGGCCGACATTTTCAACCTGAGCTGGGCAAACGAACCGACGCTCGATGCCTATTCGCTGCTCTCTCAAGTCCTCTCCACGCGCAGCGGTTCGACGGGCGTTTCCAACTATGGCGGCTGGTCCTACCCGGAGCTCGACGAGCTGGTGAAGAAGGCGGCACAGGAACCTGACACCGCAAAGCGGCTCGCACTCGAAGAACAGGCCCTGAAAATCGCCAAGGACAAGGCGATCCTGATCCCGCTCCACCAGCAGCCGATTGCCTGGGGCATGCTGGACACGGTCAAGAGCGTGGATTTCCGCGCCGACAACAAGCCGCGCCACTGGCACACGCAAATGGCCGAATAAGGCCTTACACCTTACCATCCCGCAATCAGAGCGTTTCACCCCCGGTGAGACGCTCTTTTTACAGCCGGATCGCAACGCCATGAAATCTGATCTTTCGAGCCAGCTCGTTCTCGGTCAGCGGCCTGAGGGACGGACCCTGATGACCTCCCAATGCGTGCTTGCCTGGCGCGATGGCGGCCACTCTCTGATCCCTGATGGGGAAATCGTGGTCGAGGGCAACAAGGTGCTTTATGCGGGACCGCGTTTCGGGGGAGAAGTGGCGCGCCGTATCGATTTCGGTCGCGCGCTGCTCAGCCCCGGCCTGATCGACCTCGATGCCGGATCTGGACACCTACCTGCTCGTCCATGACAACCAGCCGGGTTGGGCGAAAGGGCGCATCTGGCCGCGCTCCTACGTAGAGCGCGGGCCCTACGAAATGTATTCCGCCGAGGAGCTGGCGTTCCAGAAGCGTTTCGCTTTCGGCCTGCTGCTGCTGAACGGCATCACTACCGCCGCGCCCATCGCATCGCTCTACTATCGCCAATGGGCCGAAACGGTCGCTGAATTCGAGGCCGCGGCCGATGCGGCGGGCGATCTGGGGCTCAGGGTCTTTCTGAGCCCCGCCTATCGTTCCGGCGGTCTTATCCTTGAGGAGCCGGGGCGCATCGCGCCCATGTTCGATGAGGCGCGGGGCGTGCAGGGCCTTGAGGAAGCGGTCGATTTCATCGAGCGCAACCATGGCCGTCATAACGGCCTCGTCAATGGAATGCTGGCACCGGACCGGATCGAAACCTGCACATTGCCCTTGTTGCAGCGCACCGTGGCGGCGGCGCGCGATCTCGACTGTCGCGTCAGGCTTCACATGGCGCAGGGCAATCTGGAACGCGACATCATGCTCAAGCTGCATGGCGTTTCCGGGCCGCAATGGCTGGCGGATCACGGGCTGATGGACGAAAGGCTGATCGCCCCGCACGGGACCCACGCCTCGGCGCAGGATCTGCAGCTATACGCGCATTATGGTGTCTCGATTGCGCATTCGCCGCTCGTGTCGGCGCGCATGGGCAGCATTCTCAATTCCTTCGCCGCCTGCCATAATCTCGGCATCAATATAGGCATGGCTACAGATACGGCACCGCCCGACATGCTGATGAACCTGCTGGTCGGGTTGATGGCATGCCGTATCAGCGAAAAGGCCTCGGATGCCATATTCTCGAAGGATCTGTTCGATGCCGCCACGATCGGCGGCGCGAAAGCACTGGGGGCCAGCGATCTCGGGCGGCTCGCCGCCGGCGCGAAGGCGGATATTGCCGTCTTCCGCCTCGACGATATCCATATGACCCCGAGCGTCGATCCCATCACCACGCTGGTCGTCGGCGGTTCCGGCAAGGTGACGCAGGCCGTCTTTGTCGACGGGCGGCTTTCGATGCTGAACGGCAAGGTTGCCGGCATTGACATGATTGCGGCGCGCGAACAGGCGCAGGCACAGTATGACGGCCTGATCGCCAGATATCCTGATCGGAGCTGGCAGCATCCGCCTGTCGGAAAAATCTTCTCTCCGAGCTATCCGATATGGACCGCCGATTAGAGGTTCCCGCATCTGCCGGGCACTTTTGTCGACATAACGACGGAGAAGATTGAACAAATATTGTCGACAATCACGTTGACAACTTTTCGCTGATCGCCATACTGTTCCCATGACCTGGAGGCAGGTCGCGTTACAGGGAGGTAATCCACACTCGATCCGACACGCGCCTATCCGGCGCAGTTCTTTGAAAAGACCGTGCCGGCGACGGATGCGGCGATGACAACAGACCTCCGATAAGGAGGCAAATTTCCAGAAGCGGAGCAAATGATGTTGAAGAAACTGGGCCTCGCGGCCACGATACTGGTTGGCCTGACCGTGTCCGGCCACGCCGAAACGCTTAAATGGGGCGCTGCGCGCGATATCTACTCGCTTGACCCCTATTCCTATGGCGACAGCTATACGCTGTCCTTCCTCAATCATATCTACGAAGGCCTGGTGCGTTACGACGCCAATCTCAAGATCGAACCGGCCCTCGCCGAATCCTGGGAAACGGTCTCCGATACCGTCTGGCGCTTTCACCTGCGCAAGGGCGTAAAATTTCACGATGGAGCAGAATTCACTGCCGACGACGTGCTCGCATCGCTGAAGCGCGTCAGTGATCCGGATTCTCCGCTGCGCGGCAACCTGCCGGCTTACAAGTCCTCCAAGAAGGTGGACGACTATACCATCGACGTCGAGCTGAGCGGGCCCTATCCGCTGCTTCTCAACGACCTCACCAATATCCATGTTTTCGATGCCGGTTGGCTGAAGACCAACAATTCGGAAAAGCCGACCGATGTCGGCGCGAAGATCGAAGGCTACGCCACCTATCACACCAACGGCACCGGCCCGTTCAAGCTGGAAAGCCGGATGCCGGATTCGAAGACGATCCTCGTGAAAAACCCGGACTGGTGGGACAAGACCTCCAAGTCGAACATCGACCGCATCGAGTTCACGCCCATCACCTCGGCGGCGACGCGCGTGGCCGCGCTCCTTTCCGGCGAAATCAATTTCACCGAAAACGCGCCGTCGCAGGACCTGCCGCGTCTGTTGGCGCAGCCTGAGCTGAAGGTCATGGAACGCACCGATCTGCGTACCGTAATGGTCGGCTTCAACCGCAAGCCCAAACTCGCCAACGGCTCGGAGAACAAGTTCAACGATCTGCGTGTGCGCCAGGCTTTCGCCCATGGGCTCGACCGGGAACTGATCCAGAAGCGCGTCATGCGCGGCAAGTCGCGCACCGCAGGAGCGGTGGTCGCGCCGGAGATTCCGGGATACGCGCCCGAGTTGGACACCACGCTCCCCTACGATCCGGCCCTGTCGAAAAAGCTCCTGACCGAGGCAGGCGCTGCGGAATATCCGTTCACGCTGGTCTGCACGACCGATGCCTATGTGAACGAGGAGGAGCTGTGCCAGGGGCTGGTGAATATGCTGAGCCGCGCCGGCTTCAAGCCGCAGCTCGACATTGCGCCCACCGCCGCACAGGCGCCGAAGCGTACCAGCGGCAAGTCCGACGTTTATCTGATCGGCTGGGCCACTGAACCGATGCTCGACAGCTATTCGATCCTTCTCCAGATGATGCAGACCAAGACGGCCAATGCCGGCGTCTTCAACTGGGGCGGCTGGAGCTATCCGGAGATCGACGAGCTGATCGTCCAGGCATCGACCGAAATGGATCGCGCCAAGCGTCTGGCGCTGCAGACCAAAGCGCTGCAGATGGTGAAGGAAGAGATCGTGATGCTGCCCCTGCACCAGCAGCCGATGGCCTGGGTCATGTCGAACAAGATCGACAAGATCGTGCAGTTGGCGGACAACAAGCCGCGTCACTGGCTGACGCAGTTTTCCGAGTAAATCAATCACGACGCTCCGGGAGGAGGATTCCCCGGAGCGTCCCGTGACCGAGGAATTCCAATGCTGGTTTTTATCATAAAGCGCCTGGCAAACGCCGTCATGGTGATGTTGGCCGTCGCCTTACTTGCCTTTCTGATTTTCCGGCTTGCGGGCGATCCCGTCGAGATGATGGCCAACGAGCAGATGACGCAGGCCGACCGCGACAATCTGCGCGAACGGCTGGGTCTCAATGACAGCCTGATGACGCAATATACCCGTTTCGTGGTCAATGCTGCACAGGGCAGTTTCGGCATCTCCTACCGCAACGGTCAAGACGTGCTGAGCCTGATCGCCGAACGATTTCCGGCGACGCTGGAGCTGGTACTGGTCGCCACGCTTATCTCGCTGCTGCTCGGCCTTCCCCTCGGCGTGCTGACGGCGATCAAGCGCGGCAAATGGTACACGGAGGGTCTGCAGTTTCTCTCGATCGTCGGCGTGTCGCTGCCGAGCTTCGTGGTAGGCATTCTGCTGATCCTCGTCTTCTCGGTTACGCTCGCCTGGTTTCCGGCTTTCGGGCGCGGCGACGTCGTGCAGCTTGGCTGGTGGTCGACGGGCCTCCTGACGCCTTCAGGCCGCGCGGCGATCCTGCTGCCGTCCATCGCGCTTTCGCTCTATCAGGTCACGCTGGTCATGCGTCTGGTCCGCGCTGAAATGCTGGAAGTTCTGCGCTCGGATTACGTCAAGTTTGCCCGGGCCCGCGGCATTCCGCGCTGGCGCATCTATTTCGTCCATGCGCTGCGCAACTGTCTGATGCCGGTGGTGACCATGACCGCCATGAATGTCGGTTCGCTGATCGCCTTCGCGCTCATTACTGAAACCGTGTTCCAGTGGCCGGGCATGGGCATGCTGTTCATCCAGGCCGTCACCTTCCTCGATATCCCCGTGATGGCGGCTTATCTCTGCATCATTTCCTTCATTTTCGTCGTGCTCAACACGCTGGTGGACATCGCCTATGCGGTCATTGATCCCCGCCTGCGTACAGCCCGCTGAAACGCCCGTCGAACCGAGTGTGGAACCAAGACCGATGAGCACCCAGACTTCCCGAACTCCGCCGATCACGCGTCCCTCGCTTCTCCAGCGCATCCGCAAAAGCGATCTGTGGTGGTCGTTCACGCACAGCAAGACCGCGATGTTCAGCGCCGCGCTCCTGGGGATCCTGATCCTGACCGCCCTCTTCGCCCCGCTGATCGCGCCGCAGAATCCCTATGACGGGGCAGCGCTCGACATGTGGAAGGCGGAACTGCCGCCCCTATGGGAAGAAGGCGGCGAATGGCCTTTTCTTCTCGGCACCGACACGCAAGGGCGAGACATGCTGTCTGCCATTCTCTATGGGACGCGCATCTCTATCATCATCGGTATAGCCTCGGTCGCGCTCTCCCTCCTGATCGGCATGAGCGCGGGGCTGATCTCCGGCTTCTTCGGCGGCTTCATCGACAATCTGCTGATGCGCATCGGCGACATCACTCTCTCCATTCCGACCATTCTCGTCGCCATTCTCGTCTCGACCGTCGTGCGTCAGATGCTGCCCGTCAGCCTGCGTGAGGTTGGCGCGTCGGCGGTGCTCATCCTGGCCATCGCGCTATCGGCATGGGTGCAATATGCCCGAACGGTGCGCGCGCAGGCCATTGTCGAAACCGGCAAGGACTACGTTTCGGCAGCGCGGCTGATCGGCGTGCCTGCCCGGCGCATCATGGCCAGTCACATCCTGCCCAATACGTTGACGCCGATCATGGTAGCGGCCACCCTCAACTTCGGCATGGCGATCCTCACGGAAGCCACGCTTTCGTTCCTTGGCATCGGCATGCCACCGAGCCAGCCGTCTCTGGGAACGCTGATCCGCATCGGCAACCAGTTCCTGTTCTCGGGTTCCTGGTGGATCGTCCTCTTCCCCGTCCTGCAGCTCTGCATGCTGGTCGTGGCCGTCAACATGCTCGGCGACTGGCTGCGCGATGCTCTCAATCCGAAACTGAGGTAAGTCCCATGAACGACCTTTTGCTCCGCAACGTCAGGCCCATGGCAGGCGAAAGCTGCGATATCCTGATTAGGGACGGAAAGATCGCCGGTTTCGGGCGTTTTGAAGCGGAACCAGGCATGGCCGTGGAAGATGGCGGCAACGCCATCGCCGCCCCCGGGCTGATCGATGCGCATACCCATCTCGACAAGACGACCTGGGGCATGCCGTGGCATGTCAACAACCGCGCCGCAGTCCTGCGTGAGCGTATCGATTTCGAACGCGAGCATCGTCTGGAGATCGGCATCGATCCGCACCGCCAGTCGATGCGTCATGCGATCGGTCTGGCCGCGCATGGCGCAACGCATATCCGAAGCCATGTCGATATCGATCCGGTTCATCGCCTGTCGCTGGTCGAGGGCGTCTGGGAAACGCGCGAGAAGCTCAGGGGCATCATCGACATCGAAATCGTCGCGTTTCCCCAATCAGGCCTGATGGTCATGCCCGGCACGAAGGAGTTGCTCGACGAGGCGCTGCGTCAGGGCTGCGAAGTGCTGGGCGGCATCGATCCGTGCGGGATAGACCGCGATCCGAAGGGCCAGCTCGACATTCTGTTTGCACTCGCCACCAAGCATGGCGTTCCGATCGACATTCACCTGCATGAGACGGGCGATCTCGGCGCCTTCACCATGGAACTCATCTTCGAGCGGATCCGCGCCAACGGCATGGAAGGCAAGGTGGCAATCAGCCACGCCTTTGCGCTCGGCATGAACGACTATCTGCGCGTCGGCCAGCTGATCGAGCAGCTCGCTATTCTCGACGTCGCGATCCTCACCACCGGCGCGCCTTCGGCCACGGTGCCCTCGATCAAGCGCCTGAAGGAAGCGGCCGTGCGCGTCGGCGGCGGCTGTGACGGTATCCGTGACACCTGGGGACCATGGGGCCAGCCGGACATGCTGGACCGCGCCAAGGTTATCGGCATGAAGAACGGCGTGCGCTCGGATCACGATCTGGAGCATTTGCTGCACATCGTCTCGCAAGGCGGTGCGGATATCATGCGGCTTGAAAATTACGGCCTTGAAGTCGGCCGCGATGCGGACTTCACCCTGTTGACCGGCGAGACGCTGGCGCATGCCGTGGTCGATGTCGCCCCGCGTCCGCTGGTCGTCAAAGGGGGTCGCGTCACGGCCCGTCAGGGTGTCGCCGTCGTGGAGATGCCGTAATGAGCGGAGCGTTCGATACCCTTCCGCTCGGGCGCCGGCCGGAAGGCCGCACACTGATCACCGCAAGCTGGGTCGTCGGGCATAAGGACGGCAGACACCGGCTTCTCCGCAATGGCGAGGTGGTTTTCGAGAACGGCGAGATTCTGTTCGTCGGGCACCGTTTCGCCGGTGAAACGGCGCGCCGGATCGACTTCGGCGACGCCTTGATCAGCCCCGGCCTGATCGATCTCGACGCGCTGTCCGATCTCGATACGACCATCCTCGGCATCGACAATCATCCCGGCTGGGCCAAGGGCCGCGTCTGGCCGCGCTCCTATGTCGAGGCCGGTCCTTATGAAATGTACACGCAGGAGGAGCTTGCTTTTCAGAAGCGGTTCGCCTTCGCCCAGCTGTTGTTGAACGGCATTACCACGGCCGCTCCCATCGCCTCGTTGTTTTATCGAGAATGGGGTGAAACGGTCGCCGAATTCGACGCCGCTGCGGAGGCCGCGGGGGAACTTGGCTTGCGTGTCTATCTGAGCCCCGCCTATCGTTCGGGCGGAATGGTGCTGGAAGCGCCTGGCAAGATCGTGCCGGTCTTCGACGAGGAGCGCGGTATTCAGGGTCTGAAAGACGCCATTGCCTACATTGAACGCCAGAATGGCCGCCATGGCGACCTGGTGCGCGGCATGCTGGCGCCGGACCGAGTGGAGACCTCGACGATCGGGCTCTTACAGCGCACCGATGCCGCCGCTCGCGATCTAGGCTGCAAATTCCGGCTGCATATGGCGCAGGGTGCGATGGAAGTCGACACTGTGCGCATGCTGCACGGCTCGACAGCACCGGTCTGGCTTTCAAACCACGGCCTGCTGAGCGACCGCCTGATCGCGCCGCATGCCACCAATGCCACGGACGAAGACCTCGGCCATTACGCGGCGAACGGCGTTTCCATCGTCCATTGTCCGCTCGTCTCGGGCCGTGGCGGTTCGATCCTAAACTCCTTCTCCTCCTGCGTGAAACGCGGGATCAATATTGCCATGGGCACCGACACGACCCCGCCCGACATGCTGATGAACCTGCTGGCGGGCCTCATCACGGGCCGCATCGCCGACGGCGCACCGGACCGCCTGCGTTCAGCCGACCTGTTCGATGCGGCGACGATCGGCGGCGCTAAGGCGCTGGGCCGTTCCGATCTCGGCCATCTGTCACCGGGAGCGCGCGCCGATATTGCGATCTTCCGACTCGACGACGTCTTCATGGCTCCGTCAATCGACCCGATCACCACGATCGTCACCGGCGGTTCGGGAAAGATCACCCATGCGGTCTTCGTCGACGGCCGCGTCTCCATGCTTGATCGCCGGTTGGCCGGCTTCGACATGCAGGAGGCGCGCATTCGGGCGCAGATACAATATGACGGGCTGGTCGCCCGATATCCCGAGCGGAGCTGGAACAATCCTCCGGTCGCCGAAATCTTCCCGCCCAGCTATCCGATAGAGGGGAACGTCAATGGGTGACATGCAGGAACCAGTCGTCGAAGTCCGCAATCTGCGTGTGGATTTTCCCGGCCGCCACGGCACCGTAACGGCGCTGTCGGGTATCAGCCTGTCGATTCGGCCGGGCGAAATACTCGGTGTCGTGGGCGAATCCGGCGCAGGGAAATCCATGACGGGGCTTGCCATTCAGGGTCTGCTCGAAGCGCCGGGCCATATTGCCGGCGGCGAGGTCTGGCTCGGTGAGAGCCGCATCGATACGCTCGACGACCGCGCCATGGAAAAGATCCGCGGCCGCGAGATCGGCGCGATCTTTCAGGACCCCCTCACCTCGCTCAATCCGCTGTTCACGGTCGGCGCTCAGCTCGTCGAAACCATTCGCCGGCATCTCGGTCTTGGTAAGGCCGAAGCCCGTGCCCGCGCCGTGCAACTGCTGCGCGATGTCGGCATTCCTTCGCCTGAGGACCGGGTCAACCAGTATCCGCATCAGTTCTCGGGCGGCATGCGCCAGCGTGTCGTGATCGCACTTGCGCTTGCGGCGTCGCCGAAACTCGTCATCGCCGACGAACCTACCACGGCGCTCGACGTGTCGATCCAGGCGCAGATCATTTCGCTCCTTCGCAAATTGTGCAAGGAGAAGCAGACCGCCGTCATGCTCGTCACGCACGATATGGGCGTGATCGCGGAAGCTGCCGACCGCATTGCGGTCCTGTATGCCGGACGGCTAGTCGAGATCGGGCCCGTCGAGCAGGTGCTGCACCAGCCGCGCCATCCCTATACGCAAGGTCTTATGGCTTCGATTCCGTCGCTGGGTGCGCGGGTCGAGAGGCTCAACCAGATCGACGGCTCCATGCCGCGCCTGGACGCCATACCCGACGGCTGCGCCTTCAATCCGCGCTGCAGCATGGCAGGTCCGCGCTGCCGGCGCGAGCAGCCGGAGCTTGTTTTTGCAGGCCATAGTGCAAGCGCATGCTGGCTGAACGCAGGAGGCACCGCATGACGAAACCGCTGCAAAAGACGCCGGCATTGACCGTTGACCACCTGGTCAAGACATTCGATGTGTCCGCTCCCTGGCTCAACCGTGTGGTGGAGCGCAAGCCCCGGCAGTATCTGCAAGCCGTGAACGATATCAGCTTCACCGTGCCCGCCGGGGGCTGCCTCAGCATCGTCGGCGAGAGCGGCTGCGGAAAATCCACCGTTGCCCGCCTTGTCACCGGCCTGCACCGTCCGACCAGCGGCGCAATGCGCTTCGCGCCCGGAAAGAGCGGCGCGGCCCTTTCGGCGCAGATGATCTTTCAGGACCCCTACGCCTCGCTCAACCCGCGATGGCGGGTGAAGAATATCGTTGCCGAACCGCTGCGCGAAATGAAGCTGCGCAAGACCGCCGCCGAAGTCACCGAGCGTGTGGAAGAGCTTCTGCACACGGTCGGGCTATCGCCATCCGACGGTGAGAAGTTCCCGCACGAATTTTCCGGTGGTCAGCGCCAGCGCATCTCGATCGCGCGCGCGCTGGCAAGCGAGCCGGAATTCCTGGTCTGCGACGAGCCGACCTCGGCGCTCGACGTGTCGGTGCAGGCACAGGTGCTTAACCTGATGCGCCGTTTGCAGGACGAACTGGGGCTGACCTATCTCTTCATCAGCCATGATATGAGCGTCGTTCGCCAGATGTCGGACCGCATCGCGGTGATGTATCTGGGCCGCATCGTGGAGGAGGGCGACACGGAGCAGCTGTTTGCCGAGCCGCGTCATCCCTACACGCAGCTCCTGCTGCAGACGATTCCGAACATCGCGGCGCCGAACCGCAACCGGGAGCCCGCCAGCGGCGAAGTGCCGAGCCCGCTGAAGCCGCCGTCCGGCTGTGCCTTCCACCCGCGTTGCCCGGTGGCCATCGGGCGCTGCTCCAAGGAAGTGCCTGAGGTGCGGGTCTTGCCCAACGGTACCCGTGTGACCTGTCATCTGGTTGAGGACGGGTTAGCGAAATGATGAGGAGTGGCGGAAAGCCGCTTACCAGCTCTCCGCCATTTCATCCCAAGGCTGCGCGCAGATCATGCGAAAAGTCCCTGATCTCGCTCAAGTCCAGCTCGGCTTCCACATGCTCCAGATGATGCGCCATGAGATGAACGGCTTTTTTGGCCTCCTTCTCCGAAATTGCCTTGACGATATCGGCATGTTCGTCCGGGCCGCAATTGAAGCGCGTGGTGTTTCGGTAAACGGCGGTAATCAAAGAACTGCGAGCGATGAGGTCGCGCATGGTCGTAAACAGGAAATCCGACCCGGTCAGTTCCGCCAGGAGAAGATGGAAGCCGCCGGAAAGTTTGATGATGTCCGTGGTGCTGTCTTCCGCATTGGCGATCCGCTCCTTCTTGACGTGGTCGCGAAGCCGCTTCACGCTCTCTTTCGACATCGACGTGCATAGGCGTTCCACAATGCACCGTTCCACCGCCTGGCGAACGGAAAACACATCGCGGGCCTCTTCCACGGAGGGCTTGCAGACAAAAGCACCACGATTGGGGATGATCGTAACCAGACCGTCGCGTGCGAGAACGGTCAGCGCCTGACGAATACGTGCGCGGCTGACGTAAAAAATCGAGGCCAGTTGTTCTTCTTTGAGCTGCACGCCTGGACGCAATCGCCGCTCGGCAATGGAAAGCCATACCTTCTCGACGATCTGCTCGACCGACATCGCCGCTTGTTCGCTCATACTCTGATCTCCTTGCTGAAGCAGACAATCGCGAAGCGCGTGAAAAAGTCAACTCGCGGATTCAAATAGCTTGCAATATTGTCTACAATATGAAAGCTTATTGTAGATCATACAGTCGATATTTTTTGGAACCCTGATGGAATTCGATTTTGAAGAGCTCGAACCGCAAAGCCGCTACAGGCTGCTGACGAATTTCATCGGTCCGCGCCCGATCGCGTTGGTGACGACCCGCTCCGGGAGCGGGCATAGCAATGCTGCGCCGATGAGCTTTTTCAACGTATTCTCACACGATCCGGCCATCGTCGTGCTGGGTATCCAGCCGCGTCTGACCGGAGAGCCGAAGGATACGATGGTCAATATTCGCCGCTCCGGTGAATTCGCCATCAGCATGGTCGATATGGCTTTGTCTCAGCAGATGCTGGTCTGCGGGCTCGGCTTCGAGAGCGAGGTCGACGAGCTGGAAATGGCGGGAATGAAAGCGACCCCGTGCCGCAAGATAGATGTTGCCTATGCCGAGGAGGCACCGTGCGTCTTCGAATGCCGAGTCGAGCGCCTGATCGACTATCCACGCCGCACGCTGGTTTTGGGCGAGGTGGTCCACATGCATGTACGGCGCGATTGCCTCGATGCCGCAGGTCATTATGTGAACCCGGAACAATACCAGCCCATCGCCCGGCTCCACGCTGACAATTACATCACGTCAGACCGCCAATTCGTTTTGAAGGCCCCGCCGATCGCCGATTTCATAAAGCCGAAGAAATAGGCTCCAACGACAGGCACCGAATTTCCCCATGCATATTCATCTGATCAATCCCAATTCGACAGCTTCCATGACGACGCAGGCGCTGGAAAGTGCCTTGCTGGTCAAGCACGCTCACACCCGCGTCTCTGCCTCCAATCCGACGGATACGCCGGTTAGTATCGAGGGTGGCGCCGACGAGGCAATGGCGGTGCCGGGAATGCTGGCGGAAATCCGCCAAGGCGAGGCGCAGGGCGTCGACGCCTATGTCATTGCCTGTTTCGATGATCCCGGACTGCACGCAGCGCGCGAAGTCGCCAAGGGGCCCGTGATCGGCATCTGCCAGGCCGCGGTCCAGGTAGCCATGACGATCAGCCGCCGCTTCTCGGTCATAACCACCCTCCCCCGCTCGGTTCCGATCATCGAAGATCTGATAAGTGATTACGGTGCGGAGCGTCACTGCCGAAAAGTACGTGCCATCGATCTTCCGGTCCTTGCCCTCGAGGAAGATCCGCAAAAGGCCGAGCGGCTCCTGCTGCAGGAAATCGAGCTGGCCAAGGCAGAAGATGGCGCCGAAGCGATTGTGCTCGGCTGTGCGGGAATGTCGTCGCTATGCGACCGTCTCAAGGAGGCGACAGGCGTGCCGGTGATCGATGGTGTGACTGCCGCAGTCAAAATGGCGGAAGCGCTAATCGGAGCAGGATATACGACCTCCAAGGTCAACACTTACGCCTATCCGCGGATCAAAGCCGCAGTCGGTCACAAGGTTTGCGCTTAGAGAATAGCGGCTATTGTCGACAATTTTGTCGTTTGCCAAACTCTTCCGATCCGGGACAATGCGCACCGGGTTATCGCACTGGCGGGCGGAGAATCCAAAACCCAGGCCATTGCCGGCGCTATGAAGCTGGGCATCATCGATGTGCTTGTCACCGAAAAGTTCACTGCAGCTCGGCTTGCGCTACGTCAACCTCGACGTGAACACGAAGGTGGCTCTTCTGCCCGGAGGCCGTCCGCCGATTTCCGACCAGCGGCACCAAAGCGCGCCAGGCCCGCCAGGGCTTCATCTACACTGTGCATTGCGCGGTCTCGAAATTCGGTGTTGTCGGCCTAACGCAGAGCCTTGCCAAAAGAGCTCGCTCGCCTGGCCATTACGGTGAATGCAATTTGCCCCGGTATCAAGATGTGGCACTACAACGGTGAGTACGGTCCAGGCGAACTCAGGGGTGAGTGGGTCGACGGCTTTCCCCCGGACCGTGCCGGGACGCCCGCTGAAGTCGGTTCACTTGTCGCCTTTCTTGCGTCTGAGCATGCAAGCTACAGCACCGACCCGACCATCAATGTCGATGCGGCTTAATCATGTCGTAGTTCAGCCAGTCCGAATGAAACGAAGCGTGCGCAAGCGGTGTGCGCACGCATTGAACCTGGCATTCTTCTCCAGGCCAAATGGGTTCGGGGAGACTGCCACCAATACGGACCCGAAGGATACAGCCGATCAACCGCCTTCTTCTGCAAAGGGCCATCCGGCGCCAGATCATTACCACTTCCAAGGTCATCAAGCGTTTCTAGCTGGAGCTGGGCGGCAAATCCCCGGAGATCCTCGTTTGATGCGGATTTGGCTCGGGTTGCCCGGCGCCGCAACGGGCATTTCCGATCGGATTCACGCGGGCGCCGTGGTGGTCAACTGCCATGGGCGAATCGATCCTTTAGTGGGCTTTAGCGGCGGCAAGGGCGGACTGCCCACCTCGACACGATTTATATGCTGCCTGACGGCCGCTCCGCTGCCGTGGAGCTGCGAGCCAGCGCCGGGTAGTGCAACTTCTTGAGGATCTTCGATCAGAAGATCGATGCCGAATTCCTTGCCGGCGATGTGCGAGCGCCTCGCCGGCCTGTTGGCCAGGTGCGAACAAAACAGCATCCATCGAGCTTCCGCGCGGCCCGCCTACTTGCCGGGTTGGCCCTCGTACTTCCTACAGTATCGCAAGCCGACAGCCGCCATTATGATACGAATTTCTGATTTGAAACACAGTGCGAAATGGCAAGCAGGCATTACTCCCGATGGTCAACCACCGTAGACTGTCAGCGTCGTTAAGGACGCTTCAGGCAGCGAAGCATCGCGCGGACCTTCAGTCCGCATTGGGCGAACTTTGCGAGCACTACGGCGTGTCGCACATGACAATTCTTGTGGTTTGCAGCGGTGGCAGATCGGGCTCGTACCCCTATTGTTGCACGACGTATCCGGAACGGTGGACGGAAAAATACGTCGGCAAGTGCTTTTTCGAAATAGACCCGGTGATCGACGTGATTCGGTGGGGGTTCCTCCCGGTGGACTGGTCCTCTCTCGATCGGCGATCAGAACAGGCCCACCGCTTGTTTAAGGAAGCTCGTTTGTACGATATCGGCCCTCATGGCCTGACGATCCCAATCCGGGGTCCTAAAGGCGAACGATGTCTCCTCTCCGTGA
>WFLX010127575.1_pt1 | contig 20106 bp, 20 predicted proteins | sample 4967041 | NCBI WGS metagenome assembly WFLX01 (sample SAMN12857096, study PRJNA449069) | gut metagenome | isolation source: stool from male and female vole | host: Microtus ochrogaster | place: USA:Florida | collected 2017
CTATCACAAAATGACTTTCGCAATGCTTTATTTCTATAATGAAAGATTTATACTTCCGCTTTCGCATGATGAAGTAGTTCACGGAAAAGCTACAATCACACAGAAAATGAGTGGTGATTATGAGGACAAATTCCCACAGGCAAGAACTTTCTATATGTTCATGATGACCCACCCCGGAAAAAAACTCAACTTTATGGGTAACGAAATAGGACAGCTTCGTGAATGGGACGAAAAGCGTGAACAGGACTGGGAAATGCTTAAATATCCCATGCACGATTCTTTCAGAGAATATATAAAGGCTCTTAATAAAATTTATCTTAAATACAATGCCCTCCATTACGACTATGACCCGACTAATTTCATGTGGGAGGACTGCAACTCAAGCGACAGATGTGTATACGCCATAAGACGAAAGAGTGCAGACGGTGATATACTTGCTGTGATGAATTTTTCCGACTGGTATCAGTCGAAATATTCGGTTACTGTGGGAGAGGGTTACAATGTCGAACTTCTTCTTGATTCCGATAATCAGATTTACAGCGGTCACACTCCCGACGGAAAAACCGATTTCACCTATAATGAAAATCACATTGACATGAATATACCACCGTACAGTGCAAGAATGTTTCTACTTAAAAAAATCAATAAAAAATAATCTATAAAAAACTGCCGATTATTTCCGGCAGTTTTTTTATTACTGTATTCTCAATAATATATACTACAACCATAAAAGTCCCCAAACAAGAACAGAAAATATTTCAAGAATAACTGTACTTATTATAACAGGGACTTTCTTTTCAAGCTGTCTGATTTTTCGGAACTGGTAACGTAAAACGAAAAAGGAAAATACAGCAAAGATAATTCCCATAAGTCCACAAAGCCACATTGCACTCAGGTCAACATAGTGAAGTTTTCCGCCGTGGTCGTCAGGGTCGTTATGATATTCAAGGTACTCCGACAAGCCACCTATAAACATAAAAATAAATATCAAAGCTCTTGCACTTAAAAATCCCGACAAAACAGTGGAAAGATATATATAAGTCTTTGCTACCATTTCTTTTATTTCTTTTTCGGTAATGTCCATAGCCATCATTCCTCAATCAGTTTTACAGAAATATCCCTGCACCACACTTCAAAATAAATATCCTGCTCAAAACTTGTAAACTCATAACGCCTGTAATCATAAAATTCATGATATACTATTTCCAAACCGCTAAAAAAACCATTACATATACTGAAACTCATCTCCCCCACAATATCAATCAACTTGATATTTATCTTATATTTACGTTCCCAGTCCGTCAGAACCATGTCTATACAATCCACATAGTCAAAAGATTTTTCATAGTCAAATTCTTTCCCATAGTTAAGACTTATAATTTTACTGAACTTATACCAGTACTGACAATTTTCGGGAAGTTTTTTCAATAGTTCGTCAATACCTTTTATGTACCTGCAACTTTTCATTATCTCACCTTCATTAAAAGTAATAAATAAATTTTGTAATTATTCACTGATTTTTGTAAAAACACATGACAAATCTTTTTCTGTCTGAATTATATCATTAAGAACAGAAATTATTATATCTTTTTTCATTTCAGAAATAAAAATAGGTTTGTCTGCTAAAAAATACTTGCCTGAAAGAAGTTCACCTGTTACTTGATTTTTCTTTGACAGGCTTAATAAATTCTGATATGTAAAAAATGTTGCACACCACTTTGTACTGTCACTTAGTTCAAAAACAACATCAGAGTTTTCATCATACTCATCATAGCCGTCTGCCCATTCTTCAAACTCATACCATATGCTTTTTATTTCCATAATGTTTCCCCCAATGATTAATTTTGTTCAAAACTGATTATACAAAGAAAACTNNNGGATAACTCNGGCAGNTCTCTTTTTAAAGGTGTNTGTAANTNCCTGCNTTNTGTGAGACNCAGAGGAAATTTTTTTATTTATCAACAGTGTTTATTATGTTGTGATTATATTATAATACTTATGGAAGAAAATTGCAATGACAAAAAAGCACCGATTTGCTTACGGAAATATTCCATTCAGTTACAGAAATATAACAAAAATGACAGATTGTAAGAATACCAGAAATTTCTTTGTTGCATTTCACAAATTTCTGCATAAAATAAAGTAAGCAGGGATTTTTGATATATGCTGTTTTGGAGTGGCTGATTTACGCCCGTGAATTGCTCCGGAACTCATGGCGTAAATCAGAACACTGTTTTTTATATAGATTAAAAGGACTGCCGTTTTAATGACAGTCCTTTTTTATTATTATTACTAATTTATACGGTCATATGGATAACCTTTAGAATCTTCTAATTTTAAATCATGTTCATAAACTTGTGAAACTTTTATACGCTGATGATTTTTATCAATTAATTCACCATATCTTCTGTCGTATCTATATTTATTTCCAAACATATCTTCATAAGTATCAAAATCAACTATTTCATCATCTTCTTTATTTGGTTTAGGGTATACACATACCCCAGGGTCTACATATGAATGTGAATGTGAATCAGGCAAATAATCTGATATAACATCACCAACTATATATAAAACTTTAATTAATAATATTCCACCAACAACAATTAAAACTACTGGTTCTAATGCAGATGCTAAAGACACAATCACAAGACCTATAAGAATAAATCTTGCAACTGAATGTTCTTCAAAAAATTCAAAAATTGCTCTGACCCCTAAAAATATTAAAATACCAACTACAGTTATTACTGCAAGAGTTATTAATACTACCAATACTTCCATAATTTTACACATCCTTCCAATAATATAATTTCTAAATATTTGTGCAATATTTTTATGCACTTATTATACACCCCCCGAATTTTGTCAAGCACTTTTTAACAAATTTGTGAAAAATATACAAAAAAATTAAAAAGACTGCCGTTATAATGACAGTCCTTTTTTACAAGCGGATTAGATTACAGAATCAATATATATCGAATCCCTTTTCTTTCATCAGTTCCCTTACTGCTGCTTTTTCAGCAGAATGTCTGATACCGTTATCATCTTCTAAATCAGACCAACGCTGTTTCAGTTCATAATCCTGTCTCCACTCCCATTCACGTAAGTAATACTGAAAGTCTCTGTCATAATCATGACCTGTAGCACTCCTGTAATTTCTTTTAGCAGCATCGTTAACCGCACTTACAAATGAATCAAATAAACCCATTTTATACACCTCCTTTACTATGATGATATAATATCATAAAATTATATAACAGTAAATACAAAACAGTTCCTAAAAAAATTTCGCTTTTTCGGAACTGTTTTATCTTGACAAATTATTTCNACATATTTTTTATAAAATATGCACAAAAAAAGACTGCCTATATATACAGACAGTCCTTTTTAGTCAATATTTATATTTCACCTTACGCTCCGCAATTTTTTCATACTTAAGCTTTGTTGCCATTCCACCTCTTATATGACGCTCCTGTTTGTTTATTTCAAGTATATCCTTAACCTGTGCATAAAGTGCAGGATTTTCCTTTTTAAGACGTTCACTCACGTCTTTATGCACCGTACTTTTTGAAATGCCGAATTTTTTGGCGGCAGCACGTACAGTGGACTTATTTTCAAGTATGTACTGCCCTAAGATTACAGCCCGTTGGTCAGGTAATTGTTTCAACATTATGTTATCCCTNCTTTGCTGTTTCAGNGGTCTGTAAATNTATATGCNNAAACGACGGTAAAAAGAAGAATTTCTGTAATATATTTTCTTATAAAATTGACAAAACGGAGATTTTATAATATAATTAGAATCAATCTTAAGCAAAGGACAGATAAACATGAATATAAACGAATTTTCAAATCCGACAAGTGAAAGAATATACATACTTATTGATTTGCTGAACGAAATAGAAACGTACAGTAATAAAGACAATGCTATAATATCTTCAGATTCAAAATCTGATAATCTTACAATAATAGAATCGTTTTTATATGATGCAATAGAATCAGTTGCAGAAAAAAGTGATATAACTCCGCACAAGGTCGAAAGGACTTTAAACGATGTTATTGTAAACGGCGATATGCGTTTTAATATAGTTACTTTCTGCAAAGAAATAACGGACTGGATTGAAACTTCTGACAAAACAGCCCTGAAAGAAACTCTGATTAAAAACATCTCCGCCGAAACTAATGACAGTGATTTGAAAGCTATAGAAAACTGGTTCAAAGAACAATACCAAACATAAAAGCAATACTTATACAAGAATTTTTAATTATAGCATTTCTATTGACATAATAGTTCTTTAGATGTATAATATCAGTAAGATAAATNTNAATTTATGGAGGGAATTGATNTGATTATNAGGGTAATGANAATTGNTGATTATGACANCGTATGTGATGTGTGGAAAGATCATNACGGCATAAATCNCNTTNATGANAGTATGGAGGGCTTCACAAATTATCTGAAACGCAATCCCACAACAAGCTTTGTTGCAGAGGATAACGGAAAAATAGTTGGCACGATTCTGGCAGGTCACGATGGACGCAGAGGTTTTTTTCACCATGTTGTTGTTCTACCCGAATACAGAAATCAGGGGATTGGCAGAAAAATTGTCGGTCATGCAATGGAAGCCCTTGAAAAAGAGGGGATAAACAAAGTTGCTCTTGTTGTTTTTCAAAATAATCAGCTCGGTAATGCTTTCTGGGAAAAACTTGAATTCACAGTACGAGAAGATTTAATTTATCGTAACAAATTTATTGCTGAAATGATTAGAATAGATACATAAATTCTGATTTACACGAATAAACAAATACTTAAAATAAGCCCGAAAGTAGTTTTTTTGAACACTTTCAGGCTTTACTTCTATATGTGTATTCATCTCAAGACAGCAATTTGTAAGCTATAAAAAGTTTTTCAAAAAATAATCTACAAAATTACTTTTAACTATTGAAAAAATTTGAATAACATTGTATAATATTATCAATAGAATATATTCAGGAGGTATTTCTTTATGAATGGTAANATCAAAAANCTGACTGCTNTTCTTACCGGACNTGTCACTGTATTTTCATCAGCAGGATTAATTATTCCGGCAGAAAAAAACGCTTTACAGGCAAAAGCTGATTCTAAGGTAATAGCGTTTCCGGGAGCTGTCGGTGGCGGTAAATATGCTACAGGCGGGCGTGGCGGTGAAGTTTATCATGTTACCAATCTTAACGACAGCGGATCAGGTTCTTTCCGTGACGCTGTAAGCAAATCAAATAGAATTGTCGTTTTTGATGTAAGCGGTACTATTGAGTTGCAAAGCAATATTCTTTGTCAAAGCAACATAACGATTGCCGGACAGACTGCCCCCGGCGGTTCGGGAATTACTCTTAAAAACTATAAAATGGGTATGTCTGGTGACAATATCATTTGCAGATATATAAGTTCACGTCCCGGACCTTACAAAGCCACAAGCTCCGGCAACGACGCATGGGGCGGTGCAAAGGGTTCAAGTTCCATTATCGACCATTGCTCTATGAGCTGGACAACTGACGAACAGTGGGGACTTTATTCCAACAACGAATACTACACTGTACAGTATTCAATTATAGGTCCTGCTGACTCGTGGGGAGGTCATAAAAAGGGACTTCACGGTTTCGGTCTTATGATGGGAAAAGGCTACAGCACTTTTGACCACAATCTTATTATACATAACGTTTCACGTAATTTCAGAGGAAAAGTTGAGGGTACTGAAACAGCCGATTTCACAAACAACGTCATCTATAACTGGGCTTATCAAACGGCTTACGGTACTATCGGTCATCTTAACTATGTAAACAATACTCTTAAAATGGGTAACGGTACAACAGGCGGAAAACATTATGTCAACGTTGACAGCAGTACAAAACCTCAGAATTTCAAAATATTCCTCAAGGGCAANCGTATGCTTAACAAGGACGATTNTGTATATGNCGAAGTTACTTATGATAACTGGAACNGTATAAGTATAAAGCAGAGTATTACAGACACATACGGCGTTACAAAAGATACTTTGAAAAGTGACATGTCATTTCAGACTATGGTAAACGGCGAGAATGTTTCAACTGCCGATACCTGTGAAAGTGCGGAAGCTTCCTATGAAAACGTTATAAATTTCGCCGGAAACGGTATCGCACCCGACAAGAGAACAGCTGTTGACCAGCAGTGTGCATGGGAAACAAGAAGCGGCACAGGAAATCTGTCTGGTACTGCGTCTTACGACGAAGCCACAGATGACAACAAGGCAAATATTGACAAGTATCATATTGAATGCGGTGTAACTTATACATACCCCGAAGCAATCACAACAAAAACCATAACTGACAAGGATAACGACGGTATGGACGACAACTGGGAACTTGCAAGAGGTCTTGACCCCAATGACCCGTCAGACACAAACGGTGACTACTGCGGTCAGGGTTACACAAATATTGAATACTATATAAATGACCTTACCGTTGACTCTTTCCCTGAGGGCGTTGTTACACTTTCTCCGGAAATACCTTCAGTTCCTGTCACAACTATATCGGCGTTTGAAACAATAGAAGCCGAAAGTTTTTCTGACCAGAACGGTATAATAGTTGAAGATACTGCAACAGGCGGTCAGAATATCGGATTTATTGAGAACGATGACTGGATTATGTTCCGCAAAGTAGATTTTGAGGACGGTGCAAAGAGTATCAATATACGTATTTCGGGCAATACTTCAAAAATCGAAATATGTCTCGACAGTCTGGATAATGTTGTTTCAGTTGTCAATTTTGCCGGAACTGCCGGTTTCAGTGACTATCAGGATTTGTCTTACAACATAAAAACCATTGAGGGCGTACACGACTTATATCTTAAATTCACAGGCGGTGACGGTTACCTGCTCAATACCGACAGCTTTGTTTTCAGTAAAAATCCCGCACCAATCAGCGGAAACTTATTTAAGAATGTAACTGTTGCAGATACCGCTTACCCGTCGGGCTGGTCAATCGGAACATCTGCCGGAAAAGGCTCGCTTATCTTCGGAGACCGTGACTTTACAATTACTGAACTTCCCGAAAGTTTAAACAACGCTGAAATTCTCATGACAGCCTGTGACGCTAAAAATTCCACTGAAAATATTGCTGACTTCACCGCCGGCGAGGATATTACGCTTTATGTCGCACTTGATAGCAGAGTTGAAAATCTCCCTGCATGGCTTTCTGGATATGATAAAACAAGTCTTGTTATAAATACTTCAAACGAGCTTACTATGGAAATTTACGCAAAGGACGTTAAAGCCGGCGAAAAAGTAACTCTCGGCAGTAACGGACAGTCCGCATATTGTGTAAATTATACAGTTCTTGCAACAAAACCAGCTACTATTAAAGAAATAAACGGAGATATCGACGGCGACGGAAAACTTGCTGTAAATGACCTTGTACTGATTAACAAACATCTCCTTGCTGTTTCTCCGCTTACTACCGAACAGTGCATAAAAGCAGACCTCAACGGTGACGGAATTATTGATGTGTTTGACCTTGTTCTGCTGAGAAAACTTTTCCTTAAATAATGAAAAATATTTATACTGGTGAAACAGTCAGTACATTCTACGAAGCTTTAGGATATAAGTGTTTTACGGACAACAGTAAAAAAATCTTAATCGAAATAACCATAAACAATTTCAGTCGTAAGTATATATTTGACTATAAGACAAATATTGAATTTTCCGCAGACATTATTCCAGAATGTAAATTTATAATTCTTTCAAAAGAAAAAAATCATGAACATATAATACTGACAAATCATTCCATGGTTAATAATCACGGACAACAATTACGGCAGTCATTTGGTGAAAACTGGACTTACTTCAAATCAGGTTATATGTTCACATCTGACGAAAAACTTTATCTTGAATATACTGACAAAAATAAAAATAAGACTATGCTGATTATTTCAGTTACAGAAACTATCTGACTTTAAAGAAAAGCCGTTCTGCCCGATAAAACAGAACGGCTTGTTTTTATCTTTTATTTTCTATCGGAAACTCAACGGTAAAAACAGACCCCTTTCCCAGTGTACTGTCAACACGTATCGTACCATTATGGTACATGACACCATGTTTTACAATAGAAAGTCCCAGACCTGTTCCGTTTATCTGACGGGAATGACTTTTGTCCACACGATAAAAGCGTTCAAAAATCCTGTTTATGTGTTCAGGCGGTATTCCCATACCGTTATCACTTACAGTAATGAGTGCTTTTGTCGGAATATGTGAAATTTTCACGTCAGCACGTCCACCGTCCCTGTTGTACTTCAGGGCATTGTCACACAGATTATATATTATTTCGTCAAGCACCGTTCTGTTTCCTATAATTGAAACGTGTTCACCGGTAACAGACAATTCAATATTTTTTTCAGACGCCTTGCGGTCAAGTCTGCATACAATTTCTTCTGCCAAATCATACAAATCAGTTTCAGTATCTTCATGTNNTATAGAATTTTCATCAAGCTTTGAANGCGAAACTATATCATTAATCAAAATAATANGACGTNCCGCCTCACTGCGTATATTCTTTCCAAACTGTTCCACGTCCTCCGGCTTTACAATACCGTTGGCAAGCATATCAGATATACCGTAAATAGTGGTAAGGGGAGTTTTAAGCTCGTGCGAAACATTTGACGTAAATTCACGACGCATAGTTTCAAGCTGTTGTTTTTCAGTAACGTCAAAAATAAACACAACAATGCCGNTAACTATGTCTGTACTGTTTGNCGGACTTGNNATAATTTCCCTGTCACCCTNTTNCGTCTTAAGNATACAACCAGAATTTCGTNCACCCATAGCGTCCTNAATACAACGNCGAAACATTTCAGAATCATTCAGTAAATATATGCTCTGTCCCTCACTGACGTTTTCCGCTCCGAGAAGTCTCAACGCTCCGGAATTACAGGCAAGTATATTTGTTTTCGGGTCGGCAATGACAATACCCTCGTTCATATTCTCTGTTATAAGGCTGAACTGTTCACGTCCATTGCGGACTTCATAATTCTGACGGCTGATTTTGCCTTTCTGAATACGTATCTTATTCAGAAGCGGTGAAAGTTCCTTATAAGTAATATTATGTTTAGGATTATCGGGATTTATTTCGATAACCGGACGAATTATTTTCTTTGATACCCTTAACGCAAAAATTACCGCTACAAGCAACGAAACTACAAATATTCCGGACTTTACAAGCCATGAACACTGTCCGGCTATAGTAGTAAGAGTTAGTGTCAGGGTTGTCGAAACTGCTGAAACACCGATTATACCGTTAAAAATTTTCTTAGTCACGTTCTGAGTCCTCCACCTTATAGCCTACGCCACGAATTGTCTTTATAATTTCGCCGCACTTTCCGAGCTTTGAACGCAATGTCCTTATATGAACGTCAACGGTACGGCTTTCACCCGAAAAATCATAACCCCATATTTTCTGCAAAAGTGTGTCACGGGAATAGACCTCGCCTTTGTTCTTCACAAGCCACAATAATAGTTCGTACTCTTTTAGGGTAAGACTGATTTTAGTGCCGTCCACAATAACCTCATGCTTTGACGGATAAATAACAAGACTTCCTACCAAAAGACTGTTTTTTTCCTGTACTGTGTCTGATGTACGTCGCAGAAGTGCTTTTATACGTGAAAGAAGTTCCATAATACCGAAAGGTTTTGAAACATAATCGTCCGCACCGCTGTCCAGTCCCTCAACCTTATCGTATTCCGTATCCTTTGCGGTAAGCATTATAACAGGAAGTTTTTCTGTTGCGGTGTCGGAACGGATTTTTTTTAATATAGAAAGTCCGTCTTCTTCGGGCAACATTATATCAAGCAGAATCAAATCAGGCTTGTTTTCCTGCATGGCTTTCCAGAACGCCGACGGAATTTNAAAACNNTCTGTATCAAATCNGGAATNANTAAGTGCATATGTANNGAAATTTNTTATTCNTNCATCATCTTCAAGCAGATATATCATATATTATTCCTCCTTTAAAAAACTCTACTTATATAGTATACGTTTTTTTGTCGGAAAATGCAAGACAGAAACAAAAAAACTGCCGCACACTATGTACGACAGTTTTGTTTTTTATTGTTCATTTACGGGTTGTTCTTCTTCAAAAGCTCCTGCTCTGCTTTCGTCGGCTTCACCTGTCTGCCAAACTCCATTTTTATGGTAATCCCATGTATCGTCAGCGTTTTCGTCAGAAACGGAAGTTTCTTCTGCTATATCCTCTGTATCATCAAAGAATGTGAAATCCTCGTCATCATCAAATCCGCCGAAATCGTCGAAATCATCATAGTCATATTCCCAATCAGTGTCATCATAATCCGAGTAAAGTTCTTCCGTCATATCGTNAGCACNGTCCTTTNCCACTTCGTNGCTGAAACCAAGCTTTACAAGAATATCATAGATAAACTTGTTCATAGTTTCAGACGGGATATAATCTTCAAGGNCAGGNTCTGAATCCATATATTCAGATATGATAAACGCACCGTCCTTGCTCGGAACAGAAACGTCTGCATTTTCGTCAGCGGACATTTTAAGAGTAACTGTGCCGTAATCCTTGCCGTTGAAATTAATATTGTATGAAATATCCTGTGAATTTCCGTCGGAATCAAAGTCAACTGTTATGGGGTCGACATCAGGAATAACAAGGGTAATACTTCCGTCCACATAACCCATATCTTCATTGACAACACCTAAATTATTAAATTCAATGCTGACTACTTTGTCAGTATCATCATAATAGTAAGCTGTGAAATCAATGTTTCCGCTGTACTTGCCGTTGTTTTCTTCCGCATAGAGTTCAACGCTGAAAGCCTTTTCATTTTCGTCTGCAAAGTACATTTCGCCACGAACGTTATCGCCGGATTTTCCTAAACCTATAAANAATTCTTNTGACNCANCATACATCTTTNTGCCACGGATATCGCCGTTAGGGTCAATATAAGTATCAAAAGTAACTTCAACCTCTGAATCGTCATAGTCATCTTCTTCGAGGTCTGTAATCATCTCGTCAATTTCAGATATCCATTCATCTTCTGTACAAACTTCCATTTTGTTTACAACAATATTTTTTATAATATCGTCGTTTTTGAGTTCTTCGAGGTAATCAATAGCGAGGTCTTTGAGGTCTGCCTCTGTAAATTCTACGGAAACAACCGTATAATCTACAGTGATATCACATATATCAACGGATTCTTTCTTTTCAAGCTCAATATCNTTGACTGATTCATTCCATACATTAGTNTATCTAATTATGATATCTTCNAGTNCGTCAGGANAAAGATATTCAGAANGATTTTCCATTACACCNTCTAAAGACGACATAAAANAATTATCATACATACTGTCGTCCGTTTCAACACAAAGCCNCTGCTCTGTGAGTTCGGGAACANGCAGGAAGTAATCATAATTTTCCATATCNATTGCATAATCAGCACTAATGAGATTTTCGCCGTTTAAAGAAGCGAAAATATTTCCTGCCATCAAAGTATCTTTTATGCTTGCATTAGAACCTATTGCAATTTCGTTTATATTATTGACTATATCAATAAACATCTTTGGCTCTTCCTCATCGTAACTTCTGTAATCGTCGCCAAGTATTTCACTGAGTGCATAGTCCTTGAAATCGTCAGTTGCTGTGTATTTGAGGGTCATATTAGCCTTTTGACCGTCGTTCATCTTTGAAAGGCTCTTGCTGTAGCTTTCTTTAACAGACTGTGCGAAATTTTTTGAATTTTCCTCAGTAACCCACGCATAGTACTTTTCGGGCTTCATAACACGGAGATTAACCTGATTCTTCACAAAATCAGAAAGATTATATGCAGCAGCTCCTCCCCCGACTATCGCAACGGCTGTTATACCGCTGATGAGTGCTATTTTTTTACCCTTTTTCTTTGTAACACGCTCAACGCCTGATACGGCATTGGTAAAATTATCGTTGTTGTTAATGTTGTTCAAGTTCTCTGACATAAGAACCCCTCCTTTTAAGGTAAGAAGCAAATGTTTATATAAAGCTATAAAGCCTTATTTTCCGTACAACATAATAATATCACAAAAATATATAGAAGTCAATAAAAAAATAATAATTTCACCATTTTGTATATAATATGTAATTTTTTCCATAACCAATATAATTTATTGAGAAAATATATTTTTTGTGATATAATAAATGTAATATTTTTCATAGGAGGAATATTATGAGAATAAATAAAATAAATCTTAACTGCCGTAAGAGCAGTGCAGCCGAAATTGAAAAAAATCCGTATTTCACTTTTTTTCTGTTCAGGTCACCCGTTGTATTTACATCGGGCGGTGAAAGTCAGGTATTCACGGGAAATTCCGCTGTGATATCCAGCAGCTTATACAGACATGAATTACGTTCGTTAAATAATACTCCTCTTAAATATGACTATGTGAATTTTCAGACATCTTCCACAGACCGACAGTACATAGCGTCAATGAATATTCCGGTTGACGTTCCTGTTGAAATTACAGACGACTTTATTATATCTTCTACACTGAAATCAATGAAATCCAAATTTATTCAGCAGGGAAAACATTACACCGAATTTATGGAACTTTCAATGAGAATAATTTTCATATCCCTAAGCGAAATGTTTTCCGTCCGACCCGATATACCAGATATTCCCAGATATGCTGAACTCAAAGCACTCAGAGACGAAATATTTGATGAACCTATGAAAGAATGGTCTGCTGACGACATATGCTATAATATGTCTATAAGCAAAACTTATTTCCACAGACTTTATTACACGGCTTTCGGCACGACATACCGTCAGGACGTAATTCACAGCCGTATACTATATGCCACTGAACTTCTGAAAAATACGGATTTGTCTATCAGTGAAATTGCTGAAAAATGCGGATATTACAATGATTCACATTTTATGAGACAGTTCCGGCAACACAAGAACTGTACTCCGTCCGAGTACAGAAAAATAATAAAAAACGAAAATTCATAAACAAAACAGGAACAGCAGATTATACTGTTCCTGTTTTTTATCAGCTGTAATTTTTAGCATACTTAAAATCAACTGCTTCTGTAAAAGGGTCATATAATATATCTTCATTATCGTTCTGCATAATCAGATAGGAATTTTTATAGAAAAGCGGTATGAAACCATAGCTGTCCAGTAGTTTGCTTTCCTCAGTACAGTAGCAGTCAACGAGTTCCGAAANANCAGAACATCTTTTTATCCGGTCTGTAATNTCACTGNCGTCTGTGACATATTTAAGACATTCTTTTTCTTCAAATTGTCTGATNNCTGAAAGTCCGCTGCAATAGTCCGCATTGAGAGGATAGAGAGCAATACTGTAATCCTTNTCAGCAAGACAACGACTGAACTCCGACAGTGTTACTNNCTCTATACCGATGTAAAAACCGAAAAGTTCCTGCCATTTCTCAGAAAGTCTGTGAAGATAACTGCNGTCAATCGTACCACTGCAAACAAGTATTTTTGCTCCGTCAAAAGATTCTGTCTGTAATTCAGCCTTTCCTNCTTCAAAACACCTTTTTGCTTCTTCAATGTTGTAAAATTCAAACTGTTCGTCTGCTACAAGTTCCCTGTAACTTCTTCCAAGCAGTTTCACAGCCGGAGGAATTATACCATAAGCTTCTTTAACATCACTGCTATCCGCATCTTTGACAAGTTCTTTTCTGTCAACTGAAAAAGCAAGCATTCTGCGGATATTTTCGTTTGAATAACATTCGTCGTCAGGGTTAAAAATAAGTCCGAGGGTTGTCGCACTTGCCGAAATAACATTATATTTCTTTAAATTAAGTCCACCTGTATTCATGGTAGTAAAACATTCAATCTGTTCTTCCTTGAACATATTGCGGATATCATCTTCACTTGATTCAATAGTAAAATTCAGAAACGACGGATATATTTCGTTTGTTTCACTGTTGTTTGCCTCGTTCCGTTTCATGTAAAGAATATTGTTGACTCCGTAAGGGTCATAAAACCACTGTCTTACGAAAAAAGCCCCGTTTGACATCACAGAACGGTCGTCAAGTCCGTAGCGACCTTTGGTAGAATAAAAAAACTCCCTGTTGCACGGAACTGCGGCATTTGTTGCAAGCAGACCGAGAAATTCCGCCGACGGATAATCAAGAGAAATATTCAGTGTATAATTATCAACGGCAATTACTCCGGCGGTTTCAGGAAGGGCTTTTCCCGAAATTATATTACTTCCGTTTCTTATACACGAAAAATCTTTCGCATACGGCGACTGCATAGCAGGGTCAAGAATACGACGGAAAGCAAATACGTAGTCACTTGCTGTAACGGGAAAATATTCATCATCATCAATTACATCATCATTATTTTTGTCAAAAAACCAGTAATTGTCCCGTTTCAGATTAAAAGTATATTCAAGACCGTCAGAAGAAATCGTGTAGCTTTCGGCGTTGCAGCAGAGAATATTTCCGTTGCTGTCGGTTGTCATAAGACCGCTGTAGAGATTTTTTATAATTGTATTTGACGCTGAATCGGTCGCATACTGAGGGTCAAGGCTTTCGGGATTTCCGAGAACAGAAACGTCATACATATGTCCCTTACCGTCGCCTCTGTCGTTATTTTCGCATGAAGAAAGATTTACTGCACATAATACTGTACAGATAAACATTGTCAGTTTTTTCACATTTATCTCCGTTCTGCCGCACTACAGACGAAAAAAACTCTGGCGGCGGTGAGTTTTTTCGTATTATCCCAGAAAAGAGCTAAGGAAAAAATTTTCCGAAGCTCTTTCTGTTTATCAGTTAACTCTGACGGTTACAATAAATCCGTCCTCATTATTTCCCGAAATTTCATATTTGCTGTTTGCAGGAACTCCGATATCCGTCATGTCGCCGTAATCAGATTCAACATAATAAACCTTGTAAAGACCTGTTCCCGAAGAAATTTCAAGAGGCTTGTTTATAGTATATGATTTAAGTTTCTCAATATACTCCTCAAGACAAAGGTTATTCTGTTTCATATATGTGGAATGCGGAACGCCGACATAACGATAAGTCTGTGTTCTTGCCTTTTCACCCGTAATATTTTCCTTGCCGTCTGGATATCGTACAACAAATCCGTAATCGGAAGCGTGTTCGTCAATCCATGAGTAAACACCGGTAGGCGAATAATATCCAGAACTTGAGCCGTCCTGTGGGAAAACACCCATGTCAAAACTTCTGCCTGTATGATAATCGGAAAATCCACCAATAGTATAAGAAGTGCCGTAACTGTATTTCTGATTCTGTTCTTCTGCCGAACGATAACCGCCTATAATGAATATATCGGTATTATGCTGAGTTTCCGCAAAGTNCTGCATAAGCTGGTTAAGATGTTCAANAACNTCAGCATCAAGANTTATAACCANATCACTTACGCCGTAATATTCAGTACTGATATGGTCATAAAGCGTCACAAGTTCAATGTCGTCCGTCGGGAACTGATAGATATGATTTGCATTGACCATTACAAGATTACCGCTGTACGCATTGTCACTGCTTACCGGAACAGTCTTATAACCTTCTGGAAGTTTCTCTTTCATATGGGTAACTGTAGTTGTCGTTGTTGTAGAAGTTGTAGTTTCGGTAGTANTTGTNGTNTGTGTAGTGGTAGTTGTCGTTACAGCGGNAGTAATTTCGGCAGTAGTTGTCNAAACGTNTAATGTTATTTCTGTATTTATTTCAGACGGACTTGTTGTTGTCTGGTCTTCTTCTGCCTGTCCGGACGTATCTGCTGCAATATCCGTATCGAGATTTTTCGGAACGGAATTATCATCTTTTCTCAGCATACCCTTGACACACGAGGTTACAACTAAAACCATAACAACAAGAGCAAGCAAAACAGCCGCTATTCTGTCATAACGAACTTTGTATTTTCTTTTTTTTCGTCGCTGACTTCCTTTGTTCATAAAATTTATCGCTCCTTTTCTCTGTAATTACTCTAAATTATATCATAATTTTCCGGTGATGTAAAGCATTTTCTGCGATTTTTCACTTTGCTTACATAATTCATTCTTTCTTTTATTATAAAGAAAAACAGGTCTGCATATAAAAGTAATACTTATATAGAAATTTTTAGCCATAGTATTTTTGATTATAAGTCATAAATACTATGGCGTTTCTATTGACATAACAATTTTTTAATGTATAATATTAGTAAAATAAATCGGAATTTATAGGAGGAATAAGATAATGAAAAAAATGCTGTTTTTTTCTTTAGTGCTTATTATGAGTTTGATATTGGTTGCCTGTGGAAAAAATAGTCAGGTAACATATTACCCTGACAGCAACGAAATGAAAGATAATCTTGAAAGTAAAAACTATAATGTTAGTGTATATACAATGGAACAGAATGATAGCACAATAACTGTTTTAACTGCAACAAAAGAGGATGAATATATTGATTTCTATTGGTTTGACAATGAAAAGGGGATTGACAATATAATAACGAGTCTGGAATCCAAACATAATGACTATGCCAAATTAGTCAGTATGAAAAATGACAATAAGTTTGGAAATATGGTTTTTTGTTCAACAGAAAAAGCAATGGAAGATTCAGGAATTGTTATTGTCGATGTAAAGGTCAATTTAAATTGAATGTGCCAATACGCTAAATTCTGATTTATGCGAATAAACAAATAATTAAAATAAGCCCGAAAGCAGTTGAACAACTACTTTCGGGCATTACTTCTATATGCGTATTCGTCTTAACAGCAAACCTGTTTTTTATTCAGTGAATCATTTCAGATACATATTTTCCGTTACGCTTATGTGCGTATATTACCGTGAATTTATCACCGATATCCGGAGGTCGTCTTTCAAAAACAGTTCTTCCTGTCTGACGGTTTCCGTCGTCGTCGGTATAGCTGTATTGTGCCGGATAAAAAAGTTTTCCTTTGTTATCCTTTTCCATAGTAACCTCAAATATTTCGCCCTCACAGCTTTTTCCGCTGTCTTTAAGCAGACGGTAGTTTGCAGACGAATAAAACGATGCCCATAGTATGAATATCCCAGCACCAAAAAAGAACAGAATAAGTGCATACATAATCACAATAAGCACAATATTTGATTCCTGATAAACTTTATGCGGATTGTCAGGCATGACATAACCGTCAAGTGTCTGATTCAGATGCGGAGGAAATCCACCCATGACCAGCTCTGCCTTAACAAATTCACCTGAATCGTCTTTATACTTTACCCTTATATCGTAATGTTTAAGAATATGCTGATACGAATAAACCGTACAATGAACTTTTTTCCCGTCTTTTTTATAGTCAATTTTATTGAATGTTGTANCGTTAAACATCANCAGGGAAATNNCANTAAGAAANAGACCAATAANAATACCTTTCAGTAATTCAGGTTTTTTAANATTCCAAGATCNGNNNATAAATTTACTTGAGTTTTACGGCTTCTTTTGTCTTATTTACGATATTTTCGGCAGAAAGTCCGAACTCTTTAAGCAGGTCAACAGCAGGACCGGAATGTCCGTATTCGTCGTTTACGCCAATTTTTACAACAGGTACGGGACAACATTCAGTAACCGCTTCTGCAACCGCTGAACCAAGTCCACCGATAACGCTGTGTTCCTCAGCCGTAACAATAACGCCCGTTTCCTTTGCACACTTACAGATAAGTTCCTTGTCAAGAGGTTTGATTGTGTGGATATTTACAACTCTTGCGGAAATTCCCTCTGTTTCAAGAACCTTTGCAGCTTCAAGTGCTTCGTTTACCATAAGACCAGTTGCAACAATAGTTACGTCGTTACCGTCTTTCATGACAACGCCCTTGCCGAGTTCAAACTTATAAGTTTCCCTGTCGTTGATTACCGGAACAGCAAGTCTGCCGAATCGCATATAAACAGGACCATTGAAGTCAACAGCAGCCTTTACAGCAGCCCTTGCCTCAACGTCGTCACAAGGATTGATAATTGTCATGCCGGGGATAGTTCTCATAAGTGCGATATCTTCATTGCACTGGTGAGTTGCACCGTCCTCACCCACTGAAATACCGGCGTGTGTTGCACCGATTTTTACATTGAGGNGCGGATAACCGATTGANTTTCTTACGATTTCNAAAGCACNTCCTGCCGCAAACATTGCAAAAGTACTTNCAAACGGAATTTTTCCGCAGGCAGCAAGTCCTGCCGCAACACCCATCATATTGGCTTCGGCAATACCGCAGTCAAAGAATCTTTCAGGACAGGCTTTCTTGAAAATACCTGTCTTTGTAGCGGCTGCAAGGTCAGCGTCAAGCACAACCAGATTTTTATATTCTTCAGCCAGTTCTTTGAGAGTTTCACCGTAGCTCTCTCTGGTAGCCTTTTTGATTACATCTGCCATATTATTAGCCCTCCAATTCCTTTAACTGTGCATTGAGTTCGGACATAGCCTGTTCATACTGTTCCTTGTTCGGAGCTGTACCGTGCCAGCCCACCTGATTTTCCATGAACGAAACGCCCTTGCCCTTGACGGATTTCTGAATAATAACAACAGGCTTGTCGGTTATTGTATCAGCTTCTGTGAATGCACGGTCAATGTCGTCAAAATCGTGTCCGTCAATAGTGATTACGTGCCAGCCGAAAGCAACAAATTTATCAGTAATCGGCTCAGGAGAGCAGACCTCTGTTATAGGTCCGTCAATCTGCAAACCGTTATTGTCAACAACAGCAACAATGTTTCCGAGATTATAGTGAGATGCAAACATTGCTGCCTCCCATACCTGACCTTCTTCAATTTCGCCGTCACCGAGAATTGCATAAACTTTATATGACTTGTTGTCAAGCTTTCCTGCAAGAGCCATTCCACAGGCTGTGGAAATTCCCTGTCCGAGAGAACCACTTGACATATCAATACCCGGAGTGTGAATACATGGATGTCCCTGTAACATTGCACCGATATGACGGAGTGATTTCAGTTCTTCTTCCGGAAAATATCCTTTCTGTGCAAGAACGGCATAAAGTGCCGGAGCAGTATGACCCTTGGAAAGCACAAGTCTGTCCCTGTCAGGATTTTCGGGGTCATTCGGGTCAACATTCATTTTGTTGTAATAGAGATAAGTGAGTGTATCGCTGATAGAAAGCGAACCGCCGGGGTGTCCCGATTTAGCGTTATAAGTACCCTCAATAACGCCCATTCTTACTTTGCAGGCTTTTTTCTGCAAGTCCTTTTTGATAGATACGTCCATAGTAACCTCCATGCGTTATTTATTTTTAACGGCATTGCCGTATTCAGCATTTACATTTTTCAATTATATATTCAATAAGTTCCGCAACAGCACCGTTTTCACAGGTTTCCGAAAGCACAATATCTGCGCTTCTTTTTACGGATTCTTCTGCATTTGCGGGACAAGCTCCCAAATCGGCAGACTGAATCATTTCAATATCGTTGTCGAAATCGCCTATTGCAACAAATGTGAAATCTTTCATTCCATCAAGCTTTCTGTATTCTTCAAGTGCAGAACCCTTGCTTATATTATGCGGAAGCATTTCTATAAAAATTCCGGAAGATTTTACAAAATCAACCGTACTGTAATTTTTTTCAGCTATAATTTTTTCTATTTTCGGAATATCTTCCGGCGACATCGCAAACAAAACTTTCAGCCAGCCCTCGTCGGAAATTTCAGAAAGTTCGGCATATTCCGGAGATATTCCGCACAACGTAGTATGAACTTTCTGATAATAAGTATTTCTGAAAACATAGGTTTTGTCGATTTTGAGAACTTCACCGCCGACTTCCTGCATAGCGTCCGCAAGTTCTTCGGTTATCGACCTCGCATCGTCCGGCAGATATTCAGTATACATGATTTTTTCTGAATTATAGTCATAAATCACTCCACCGTTATACAGGACTACGGGCATTTTCAGTTCAAGCAAGGGACGATACTGTTCAAATGCCTCCATAGTGCGACCTGTGGAAACCGTAAATTTTCCACCAAGTGATATGAATTTTTCTATTGCCATACGGTCTTTGTCGGTTATCTTTTTATCGGAATTAAGCAATGTGCCGTCCATATCGCTCATAATAATAATTTTTGATATATCTTCAAACAAAATTTCCACC
>WFLX010105311.1_pt1 | contig 20102 bp, 11 predicted proteins | sample 4967041 | NCBI WGS metagenome assembly WFLX01 (sample SAMN12857096, study PRJNA449069) | gut metagenome | isolation source: stool from male and female vole | host: Microtus ochrogaster | place: USA:Florida | collected 2017
TGATAACATCAGAAATCTCTCTTTGCAAATATTGTCCCTGATAAAGACAATAAATAGAGCAAAAGCTGCATGTTTTCGGGCATCCTCTGCCTGCCTGCACCGGCAGAAAATTTCCTATTTTTTTATCTAATAACAATTCATAGTGGGGCAGCGGCGTTTTCAGTTCGGTCAGTTTTTTTCTGTAGATTTTTTTCAACTGTCCGTTTTTAAAATCCTCTATCATTTCACCCCAGGTTTCCTCGGAGTCGCCGATCATGACAGAGTCGCCGTATTTCAATGCTTCGTCAGGCATAAGACTTACCATATATCCGCCTAAAACCACTGTTTTTCCCAATTCCCGGAATTTTTTTGCGATGTCAATCGTCCTCATAACGGCATGTCCCATGCTGCTGATACCGATCAGGTCAGCGTCCGTATCAAAGGGAACCTCTTCTATCGTCTCATAGCAAAGTTCAACATCGACATCCTTCGGGGTAAGCGCCGCCAGCAGCGGCAATGCCAGTCCCACAAAATATAAACGGTTCTTTTTCACCAGATTGCCGTATTGATCATAGGGCGTAGGCTGGATCAATAAAATCTTTTTAAGAGTATCCTTCATTTGTTATCTCCCTTAAGGTGGATCAAAACCATCCTTTTTTCTTAGTATCATACGCAGAGTGGAATAATGTCCTTACCATTACTCTGGGATAGGTCAGAACATGAAGCCAATAATATCTCATCTGAAACATAAATGCACTCATATGTTCAGGGGGGATGGTTACATGCAGTCCGTCTCTGTTTTTAGCCTTAAAGTTAATCAGTTGATCTTTGTACTGCTCATAAGCATCCGTGCCTTTGTATGGAGTAAATATGCCAATTGCCATCCAGAGCAAATTGTTTTCTTTTATAAATTCAATGAGTTTTCTGAAGTCCTGTTTCGTTGATTTATGGCTGATCACAAACAGGCCATTGCAGACAATATTATTTTCATGGCAGTGCTTTATGGCTAAAANNTTGTCATTTTTAGAAGTCTGCTTATTATATTCCTTTAACTGTTCATCATTTACAGCTTCAAGCCCTATGAGCAGATCNCNGAATCCGGCNCTGTATGCCAGAGGCAGNATATCCGGATTTTTNGCNATAAANTCTGCTCTGGCATAAGCCATGAACTGCTTNTTNATCCCCTTTTCAATTATTTTTTCGCAAAATAATTTTACTCTCTCTTTACGAAAGAAAAAGGTATCATCTACGAACCATATTTTGTCATGATCAATTGACTCAACCTCTTCGATAACTTCATCAATATCTCTTTCGGTATAGATTCCGCTGTTCATTTTGGTACAATAACAAAAGCTGCAATGAAACGGACAGGAAAAGGATGCCTTACTGATAGCATATTTCCCTTTCAAAAGAATAAAGTTCTTTTTTAATCCTCTGTAAAATTCAGTCCTGTCCGGCTTTACAATAAAATCGCTTACAGGGGCTCCCTTCTCTTTTATGATCCATTCATTATCCTTTTTATAGCATATTCCTGATTGTTCCTCCAGTACATCTTCCTTAAGATTACTCTCCCACATATTTTTTAATGTCTGAAGTCCATTGTCATGATAGACAAGATCGATATCGTCAATAAAAAAATCTTTATAATTTAATTCGGCTTCCGGTCCTCCAACCATGATCGTTATTTCTTTGAAAATTTTCTTTAGCTGTCCGGATCTTCTCTTTATGTAGTCGACCGTATTCGCGTTTGCGGTAAAGCCTATAAAATTATATCCGTTCTTTTTTATTTTACGGACCATTCTGGTATATCGAAAGAACCATGAGTGTTGAAATTCATCTAATATTTCACATTCCATTTGTAAATCTCTGCACAACCCTGCCAGATACTCCAGTCCCAGCGGCTCCAGATTTGCGACAATCGATGAATATTTNGNTCTTATNNGCAATATTTTTANTTTTTCTTCCATTATTTACTCCCAAACAGTTTTTCCAAATATTGTAAATTAACTTTAAATGCCCCGAAGCTTAATTTCAAAGTGTNTTTCAGGCCGTATTTCCTTATCATATACANGGCGCTTTTCNGATTGACCATGATTTGATAATACAGCATCATCGTATAAAAATAATATTTTCTTACGGATAAATATGTAGGTTTGACTACAAGATGCGCCAGATCCCATTTTTCATATTCATCTTCCCTGATGATAAAATCTTTTTTATATTTATCATAAAGCTCCGTCCCTCGAAGCGGCGTCAACGGCTGTAAATTAACAAATACGATACCCAGCTTTTTGATCCAGCGTTCCAATGCCTTAAAATCTTCTTTTTTCCAGTCGATCCCGGTGATGAAGGTGCCGTAACATTCAACGTCGTATTTTTTTAAGATGCCGACTGCCTTTTCGTTGACGGCAACCTGCGTCATTTTATGATAATCTTTCAGTTCTTTGCTGTCGCAGGATTCCAGACCTACTATGACGGCGCGAAGCCCCGCTTTTTTAAATGTTCTGATTACATCCTCATTTTCCGCGATAAAATCCGCCCTGCCGTAGATCAGGTATCTTTTTTTGATATGATTCTGCTTTAATAATCGGCAGAATTTAAGGATGCGGGTTTTATCCACAAGAAAGTCATCATCAACAATATAAATTTCCGTTTCTTTGATGGTCTTTAATTCTGCAATAATATTTTCCAAATCTCTGGTGAAATAATTGCCGTCCGTGATCTTTCTGCAAAAGCAGAAAGCGCACTGATAAGGACAGCCGAAAGACGTTTTGATAAGGCTGCAGTTGCGGTGAAACATATAATAATATTTGGAACGGTAGCGGTCCACCTTGCTTCTGTCGGGAAATGCGTAGGAAAAACAGGTTTCCTTAATGGGCTTTCCGCCATCTTTACGGTAGATGCAGGGCAGATCCTCTGCCGGTTTTTTCTGTTCCAGACGGTCAAGGATTTCCGTAATCGTTTTTAATCCATTGGCGCGGATGATATAATCGATGTTTTCCGATTCAAAATCTTTCGGGTTTACTTCCGCATGTACCCCACCGACAAGCACTTTGATCGAGGAATCATATGCTTTGATCTCCTCGGCATATTTTTTAATAACATTTACATGGGCGATATAGCCGGTGATGCCCACTGCCTGTGGATGATATTTTTGGATAAAATAGGTCAGCTCCCTTTTTTCAAGTATCATATCGATGATGACGGACTTATGTCCATGTGTCCTGATGTTGGATGCGATATATTCCAATTCCAGCGGTTCGCAGACCATCAGGTTTTGCAGCCCTATTGTGTCTTTATGCGGTTTTGGACGTATCAATAAAATGTTCATGATTAGTCTCCGTGCAGCAGTTGTTTTTTTATAATGCTGCTTTTATCAATAAATTATGGCGCAGGTTTTTACTTCTCCAGATGAAATAATGCAATCGTGGGCATATAAAATTTTTCTCTTATGACCTTTATTTCTTTTAGGTTTAATCCTGCGGTTTGAAACAGGACTTTCATTTCCTTTACTGACAGATATCTTGCTTTGCTTGTAGTTGCCTTCAAAAAGAAATTGATCATCAGGTCTTTGAAGCTGTTTGTGGACGAATTGACGATGATGACCGTTGCCCCAGGATTGCATAAATCCGCAAATTTACAAAGAGTCTCCTCTTTATTCGGAAAATAAGGAAATGCATGGGTACAAATTATGATATCATATTTCTCCGTATTCTTGAAATCTTCCACAGGGCATAATTGAAACAGGATATTCTGTCCTTTCACGCTTTCCTTTGCAAGGCCGATCATATTATGGGCAACGTCGATTCCCAGATAATTGATCTGCGGGTATTGTTCGGAAATTTCCTGGATCAATTGTCCCGTCCCGCAGCCGGCTTCAAATAGTTTTAATGATGCATCAGCCTGTAGTTTGGGCAGTACAATCTTTAAGACCTCCCGTCTGGTGGGACCCAAAGAATATTTCTGTACCCATAGACGGTTATATTTGTGAGCAAGATTTTCCCATTTTTGATACTTCATCTTTATCCTCCATGTTATGATTGTTTTTCAACCTGTCTCCATGTCAATTTATATCTTATTTTTTCATATTTAATGAGTATCCTTTTCAATAACCTGCAAACTTTGGGCCGCAGGCACAAATTTGCAATTGAAAAAATAAGATAATATCTTATTTTTTCAATTTGAGTCCTTTGACTACTTCCACCCAATATTCCAGAGAAGCGTTGATTGCCGCACCCAGATAGCGGAACGGCAGGACTCTTTTTCTCAGGGTCAGCATAGCCTGTTTTACGTATAACTTGTAAAATTCAAAATAAAATGTAGTCCTGCTCATCTTGGAAGGGTTAATGGTCAAATGAACAAAATCCCATTTTCTATAGTCGTTCGTAACGATCCTGTCTTTGTATTTTTCATACTGTGCGGTACCCGGCATAGGGGTAAGGATAGAGATCGTTGATAAGTAAAGTTCATACTTTTTGATAAATTCATAAAGTTTTTTAAAATAACTTTTTTCTGCGTCGATATCTATCATAAAAAGACCGATACAGGTAATATTGCATTCCTTTAATATGCGGATCGCACTTAAGATGATATCAACGCTGCTGTCCTTTTCGTATTTTTTTAAGACCTCATCGTCGATCACTTCCAATCCGACAGCGCACATGGAGACACCTATTTCCGATAGTTTTTTCATATATTCCGGATGCCCGGCAATAAAATCGGCGCGGAAATACAAGAAAAACTTCTTTTTTATCTTCTCTTTTTTTATTAAATCAATAAAACGGTCTAATTTTTTTACATCAACATAAAACGTATCGTCAACGATCCAGATATTGTCGCAATTGATCGTTTTGATTTCTTCCACAACATGTTCCGGTTCCCTGCAAAGATATTGCCCACCGTTTAAAAGCGTGGAAAAGCAGTAATTACAATGATGGGGACAGCTATAGCTTGCTTTTAGGATCGCCAGTGGTTTTGCCGTCACGTATTTATATCTTTTCAGGTTCCGGTACAGATGCTCCCTGTCGGGAAAAGGCAGATCCGCGATACGGAAGATCTCCCGATCATTTTTATGCCATACATTCCCGTCATAATAACAGATTCCCTTGATATTCCGGTAATCCGCAGGCTGTTCGGATATGATCGCTTCAAAGGGCTGGAATCCGCCGCTGTGGATGATCACGTCGATCCCTTCAAACTGAAAATCCTCCGGCATCACTTCCGCATGGGGACCTCCGACAACGGTAAGGATATCAGGATTGTAATTTTTTATGGTCTTAACATATTTTTTAATGGGGTATATATGCACAAAATTGGCGGTCATTGCCACAATATCCGGCTGGAATTGACGCAGCAGGCGCTTTAACGACGTATGCTTAATCGTAAGGTCGCAGATCCTGCTTTCCACTCCCTGTCTTTTGCAGATGGCGGTCATATATTCCAGTTCCAGCGGTTCGGTGACGATCAGGGATAATTTGGTAAATACATTTTTAAAACTTGGCTTGATCAATAATACTTTCATTAAATTCTCCATTAAGCAGCTCTTTGCAAAAATCCTTCATGCCACCTTTGGCGGCTCAAATAGAAACTATCTTCTTACATCAGCGCACGGTAATTCGGAAAATCATATTTGTATTCCAGGAGCCCTTTTCCGAGCCTTGCTGCGGCATTTAGTATTCTGTTTGAGTGGTGCGCGTAAAAATATTTCTTTTCCAGTCTTGCCCCGAATCTCAGCTTTGTGTCTTCCGAAGTCTGTCCGAAGTCGATCGCGCCGCACCCGTGCGATATAGCATAACATATGATGTGATACAGCATATAATAATATAGATCCGCGGTGTGATAATTATAGTCCATGCCGCACAGCATAAAAATAAGTTTTTCTCGGTTTTGTTTTAAAAGCACAAAGCCTACCGGATCGGTATCCTGAAAAAATACCAGCCTGACGGCGTCGATTTTGTCAAAAAAGCCCTTTTCCAGTTTCTCCAGTTTATAATTGGACTTTTCGTAGGTATTCAGATATAATCTGTAAATATCAACGCTGCCGTCATTAATTTCCTTTACGGTCAGGTCTTTGCATGCAGCTGTGGCCTTTCTGATCCTTCTTCTATAGGGGCTTCTTAAATGGGTCATATATTCCTCTATGGAATCCAGATGTCTGTCCAGAATACATGTGGGAAGCGTTTCCCCGATCGTCATCTGTCTTACGGATGGGCAGCTGCTGATATTCCCCACGTTTAATACAAGTTTGGCGCCTTTGATTTTTTTGATATAATCAAACATCATTTCCTCATCATTGGTAAGGTAACCGCAGCAGCTTAAGGAACAGGGGTAGCCGATCACCTTTAGCTTCAGGAAGCATTTCAGCTTTCCGAAAGTAAAAATGTTCATTTTATTTTCATAGATCGTAAAAAAAGCATAGGCGTCATTTTTCTGAATAAATACATATTTTTGACGCAGCTTGTTTTCTTCTTTTAACAGATTCAACAGCCCGCTTTCAAAGGGATATTCCAGAATATCTTTGACAAGACCGCTGATCTCGTCAAAATGATCGCTGATATAAACGGTTTTTTCCTGATCAGATATCTTTTTCATAAGTTACATAGTCCTTATATCTGCTGTCGCATATTGCCTGACAAAAGCTGTTGGAGTCCTTATTTTCGTCTAAGATCCAGGAGGTTTCCGCTCTGGTGATATGGTAATGCTTCAAGTTCTTAAAGATCTGGTTGATCAGTGCTAATGCCAGTCCTGATCGCCTGTTTTCGTCCAAAATCCCGTATTCCATGATCTTAGCCGTTTTTATCCGGCTGCCAAAAAAAATATTTTTGATAAAATGCTTTGCGCCGAAGATATCGCCCTTTTTACCCAGCTCGTTAAAGTCGGGATACCACATGATAAATCCCACCGGCTGATCTCCCTGAAATGCAAAAATCAGGGAATCCTCCTTCATAAACAGGAATAATTCTTTTAACATTTCAATATCTTCCTGATAATTCCGTTGATAGTAATATCTGTGGCTGGCAAAGGTTTTGTTATTCAGATTGGTATATATTTTTGCATCCTCAATAAATCTTTTTTTGTCAAAATTACGGAAAGTATATGTTTTGTCCAATTTTTCAAATAGTTTTTGAAAGTTATCCAGTCGTTGATCAATTGCTCGGATCACATAGGTATTCATTTTGATCTCCGAAAAATCCATGCCCTTAAAATAATCATGATAATAGCTTGGATTGGCGGCTGCGGAAAAGGAATTGATTGTATTGTAATGGGAGCTTAAGAAACCCAGCCCGTAATTTACGTGACCGTTCAGCCCTACTACAATTTTTTTGCAGCCTTTATCTTTTCCTATTTTGATTGCTCTATCCACCAGCAGCTTCACAGCTTCGGACTGTTCCGGCAGACTTTCAAAAAAACATAGTTGGATATAATCCGGCAGATCCTTGGCAAAAACCACGATCCCCTGACTGACGATCCTGCCGTCATGTATGACATTGATCGGATAGATGTCCTTGCCGTTGATAAAGCTTGTCTGTTTCCGGAACACCTCCCGGATCATAAAGTAACTGTTATCTATAAAGTTATTGTTGCTTTGATATAAGTCTTTCCGAAATCTTAAAAACTGTTTTTCGTCCTTTTTATGCGTAATTGCCGCTAATTCCATTTTCTTTTGCGTCCTTGTCTAAATATCGTTTTTCGGAGTGAAATTTCAAGCAATTGCCTGAAATACCTTTTTACACGGCGCTCAGCTCTTGGCATTTTCAATATATTCTATCAGATCGCCCACCGTATTGATAGAATGGTATTTTTCCTCATCTATCTCAATATGAAAAGTATCTTCAATAAGAGCTATCAAATTGATAAAGTCAAAGGAAGTAAGTCCGAGATCGGTTTTTATGTTCGTCTCCGTGCTGATATCGTCAATATGATAATTCTCTTTTAATAAAGTCTTCAGTTGGCTTAACATAGCGTCTCCTTGAGCATAAATCTTTTTATTTTTCATCTTTTTAATAAAGTGTTTTCTGTCGGTGCGGTATATCTGCTTCTGATGATTTTTTGGGAACTTGTTTTTTCAAATTCTTCGGAAACGATCTCATAATCATCAATACGCATATATGGGGGAAGCGTGCGGTTGATTGCTTCGATATCCTTTTTTAATTGATCGATTTTGCCTTCATTGCAGGCCTTGTCCTGATTATCAGCGCTGTTGTTATTGCCTTCATTGCCTTCAATGACGGCAATAAGTATTTTGGCGATAATGATCTCTGCGGAGTTTCTGACGTCTGCCATCACCAGACATTCCTTGACATAGGGAAGCCGCAGCAGTTTTTTTTCTACGGCTTCCGGCGAAAAGTTTTTTCCGTTTTTTAATATGATCAGATTCTTTTTACGTCCTGTGACATACAGAATGTCACCTTCCAGATACCCGATATCTCCGGTTTTGTAATATCCGTCCACGAAAGAACGCTCGGTTTCCTCTTTGTCGTTATAATAACCGGACATAACATTCCAGCCTTTTACTAAGATTTCTCCGTCATCCGCAATCTTAACTTTTGTTCCCTGGATAACAGCTCCTGCGCTGCCCCGGATATTATTCCTGTCCCGGTTGACGCTGATCAGCGGCGCACATTCTGTCATGCCGTAGCCGTTTAATACGGTAATTCCGATTTCCTCAAATCTGTCAACATAGACGGGATCCAAAAATGCACCCCCGCAGACGATGATCCGAAGCCTTTTATTGATCAGATTTTGAAAAAGAAGGTGTCTGATATCAAGATGGCATTTCCTTAATCCGTTGCTTATTTTGATCAGTCCGTAAAGCAGCTTTTCTTTCTTTCGGCGTCTTGCTTCGCGGATGATATTTTTATAGATCCCCTCCAGCATAACAGGCACAACGCCGATATAATACGGGTTGTAATACTTAAAATCCTTTGCAATATCCTTTAACGCCATATTAATGCATACCGTATCCCCGTTATAAAGCGGTGATAAAAGGTCGGGGTGGAATCCGTACATATGGCTCATCGGTAAAAGCTGCAGCATGGGGGATTCCAGATGCATGTATAATAAAGGCGCCCGCAGATTGGTAACGATATTACGTTGGGATAGCATGGCTCCCCTGACTGCGCCGGTAGTTCCGGAAGTAAATGCCAGAACGGAAAATTTATGGCTGTCCGTATGCTCCGTATCCCTAAAAAATGAGTCGGGAGCGTAATGCTCCTGCGTGATCGTCTGATAGTCGGCATCTATATTGATCAGTCTTAGTGTATCTTTGCCCGATAGAGCATCCAGTTTTTCTTTGGTTTTATCTGTATAAAATAACACTTTAATGTCAAACTTTTCAATCAAGGAAGCCAGACCGTCAGCGGTAAGCTCCCGGTCAATCGGAGCGATGACATTCTGAAATACGCCGGCAAGATAGATCGTGATATACTCATACCGATTCTCGGATAGTATGCCTATGTTGCTGTTTTGGATATCATTCTTTTTATAAAAATGATAAAGATCAGAAATCTGCCGGATCAAGGCGTCATAGGTAATACTTGTTTCCTTCCCGTTTTTTCTGAATCTTATAGCCGTTCTTTCAGAATAATTGTCATATATCCCTTTAAGCAGCTCGTGGAAATTATCATATTTTACAACGTCGTAATCGCCGGGCGGCATATGTTTTGTTTTTTTCATTTTTTTATTTTACCATAACTACAGTGTATTTAATAGAAAAAAATTATTTTTAGAAATCGGGATAAAGAGAAATATAACAGATATAGTGGCAGGAGATATGTCTATATACAAAATATGGAAATCCATTTTCCGTATTTATGAAATAATTGTGAATACCTTGATTTGGTATTTGACAGCGGTATTCTGTAGTCATAAAATAGATATGTTATTGTGAGATATAATTGAGATATTATATCCCAAAAGGTTACTGAATATAAGATGTACTAATGCAGGATCGGATGTATACGCTGATATTGGATAAAATTTGGATGAAAGGTATGGATGGTGATATGAGAAAAAGATGGATAGCAGATATGATGGTAGTATGCATGATCGTATGTGCTTTTGCATTTTCAGGCTGCGGCGCGGCGGATACGGCAGCTTCGCTGATATCCGGAGAGACGGATACGGCGCTTCTTGAAGTGGATACGGTGAATCCGCTGATTACGGATATTTCTGTAGAAGGTGAATATGTAGGCATTTTGGAGTATGAAGATCAGGTATCTGTGGTTCCGTTGCTTAATGGAGAAGTAACGGCAACTTATTTTGAAGAGGGTGATTACGTTGAGGCGGGTGATCTGTTATTCACCATTGATGACGAGGCATATCAGCTCCAGCTTAGGAATGCGCAGATCGCGTACCAGCAGGCGCAGTCGGGAATTGATTCCCAGTTAGGCCAGCTGCAGATGGGCAGGGATTCTGCCGTCAATACGGTATCTTCAGCACAGGAGGGGATCAGCCAGATTCAGGATTCCTACGATTTTTTTAACAGTCAGCTTGCGGATTTAGATGCGTCGAAAGCTGATCTTGCAGAAGACAGGGCGGAAATGAAGGAGGATCTTCTGGAGGTCAGGGATCAGATTTCAGACCTTGAAAAAAGCATAGCGAGTATGCAGAGTGAATATAACGATATGTATGCCGCATATGTAGCTGCAGAGACCCAGTATAAGATACAGGAGTCACAAAAAAATTCCATGGAAGGATCGATATCGGAAGGCTCAATACCGGAAGGTGTTATGCCTGACAATATGAATGTGAATATAATTACGGAGAGTGATTTGATCAAAATGGATACCGCATGCGATCAGCTCTCCAATGCATTAAGTGCGGCAAGATCTATGCTGTCCAGTCTGCAAAGTGCGGAGAAACAGCTGGATAGTGCGATCGCCCAGTATGACAGCAGTATGGACCAGATAGATTCCTCCAAGGACAGTATCATATATCAGAGGGATAACCTTGATTATAATATGGAACAGGCGTTACGGGGGGAACAGCTGGCACAGGCGCAGCTGGATTATTATGATAATTATACGATACCTTCCGCGCAGATGTCTGCTACGACGACACTGCAGCAGGCGCAGCTGGGGATCGATTCGGCGCGGCTTCAGTTAGGCTACACACAGGTGACGGCGCCGGTATCCGGCACGATCCTGTCTAAAAATGTAGAGGAGCTTGGAATCGCGCAGATGGGATATCCGGCATATGTGATCATCAGTGATGAAGGAACGATAGCGTCCTTTGGCGTACCGGAAAGCACGTATCGTATGCTGTCGCCGGGGCAGGAAGTCAGAGTGGAAAGAAACGGCGTGGTCTATGACGGCAGTATTGTAGAGATTCCCCTGCAGGTCAATCCGCAGACGGGATTATTTACGATCAAGGCTGCTTTGAAGGGGGATACAGATCAGCTGATCATGGGCACCTCCGTAAAGGTTACGCTTGCGGTAAGGCATACGGAACGCGCATTGACGATACCTATCGACTGTGTCTATTATGAAGGCGGCGAGGCTTATACCTATGTGCTGGAGGGCAATATCGTCCGGAAGGTATCCATAGAGACAGGTCTTTATGATGGTGTGAATATGCAGATACTGAGCGGCATTACAGAGGATATGCCGATCATTACGACATGGTCGTCTGATCTGAGAGATGGACTGGAAGTTAAGGTAAGCGGCGAATAAATCACCGCTTTCTTAGAGGCTCCGGCGGATACGCACGGATCTGCAAAGAAACATGCTGCATTACGGAATAAATTGCTTACGCTTTGACGCTCAGGGTGTGGCAGAGATGAGGAATCATGCACAATTTTACTAAATTATGTTTAAAAAAACCGGTATCCACGGTTATCATTATTATGGCATTGGTCATTTTCGGCATTGCTTCGGTTCTGGGTATGAATATGCAGCTGACGCCGGATATGCAGCTGCCGATGATCATTGCCTTTACAGTGTATCCACAGGCAGGACCGGAGGAAGTGGATCGTCTGGTGTCACAGGAGCTGGAGCAGGTGGGCGCGACCATTGAAGGTTTGAAAAGCGTAACCTCCCAGTCCATGGAAAATATTTCCTATATGATCTATTCCTTTGAATACGGAACGGACATAGACGAGGCATATACGGATCTTCAGCAGGAGATCAATACGATCAAGAGCAGTCTGCCGGATGAATGCAGCGATCCGATTTTGATTGTCATGGATATCAATGCCGCGCAGTCTATGACATTGTCGATTACTTCCGACATGGGGGCGGATGTCCGTTCCTTTGTAAATGATTCTTTGGAGCCTGAGATCGCGTCGATTCCAAACGTAGCAAGGACGGCAGTAACCGGCGGTCAGGAGGACTATATCCGGGTACAGGTCGTTCCGGAGCTTCTGTCGGAATACGGATTGGATATGGCGACGCTTGTTACATATATCACATCTTCAGATTTTTCAATTCCCGCAGGTACGGTGGATATGGGATCCCAGACATTAAACGTCAATACAAAGGTTGCGTATGAGAGCATCTATGACTTAGAGGATATCCCGATCCTGACAGCAAGAGGCAGCACGATCCATTTAGGAGATGTTGCAGTGATTTCTTTTGCCAGGAAGGATGCGGATTCCATCAGCCGCTATAATGGCGAGGATAATGTAACGCTGGATATCACAAAGAAACAGGGTACGAATGCGGTAGAGCTTTCCCGTGATGTGAAGAAGGTCATAGAGAAGATGGCGGTGGATTATCCGAAAATGCAGGTCAATATCATCTATGACAGTAGCGACTCCATCATCAGTTCCCTGACCAGCGTAGGGGAGACGCTTGCGCTGGGCGTTGTGTTTTCTATGGCGGTATTGTTTATCTTTTTCGGTGATTTTAAGGCAAGTCTGATCGTCGGCAGTTCCATGCCGGTATCCCTTCTGGTAACGCTGCTTTTGATGGGTGCATGCGGGTTTTCTTTGAATGTCGTTACGCTGGGAGCTATGGTTATCGGCATCGGTATGATGGTGGATAACTCTATCGTTGTATTAGAGATGTGTTTTCAAAAGAGGGATCAGGGGTATTCCTTTGAAGAAGCCGCGTTGAGTGCGGTCAAGACCGTGGCGATGTCTATTACGGCATCTACGATCACGACGATCGTTGTGTATCTTCCTCTGGCATTGATGAAGGGGCTTTCGGGACAGATCTTCGGACAGCTGGGATTTACGATCATCTTTTCGCTGACGGCATCCCTGATCGCTTCGGTAACGCTTGTTCCGCTTTGCTTTGCGAAATATCATCCCATTGAGAAAAAGAAATTTATCATTGCCCGCGGTGTAAAATGGTTTTCTGAGAAATACGGTAAGTTTTTGAGTAAGGTGTTGAATAAAAAACTGATTGCGGTTCTTGTGACAGCAGCGATCGTGGCGTTGACTGCCTTTGGCATCACACAGCTACATACCCAGCTGATGGCGCAGTCGGATGAGGGAACGATCGCCATGTCGGTTAATGTAAGGCCGGGATTGGGACTGGAAAGCAAGGATGCAGTATTGCGTGAACTGGAAGCCTTTGTGGCTGCAGATCCGGATGTGGCCAATTATAATGTCAGCGCTTCGGATGGCACGTCAACAATCAGCGTGACGGCATATCTGAGGAAGGACAGATCGCGGGCTACGATAGAGATCGTGGATGAATGGAATCTTGCACTGGCGGATATGAAAGACGCGGAGGTATTGTGTACTTCCACCAGCACCATGTCTATGGGCTCGATGGGAACGGATTCCAAGGAGATCGATATCCGGTGCGCCGGTCTGGAACAGTTAAAGGTGGCTTCCGTGCAGATAGCGCAGGCGATTCAGGATGTGCCGGGCGTAGTCAATGTCAGTACGGATTTTGAAGATTCCTCCAATAAGGCGGAGATCGTTATCGATCCGGTAAAAGCCACGGGAGCAGGTATCCTTCCGGCGCAGGCGGCATCAGCGCTTTATGCTGCCAAAAACGGTACGGAAGCCATGGATCTTGCAATCAATGAAAAAGATTATACGGTGATCGTGGAATATCCGAAGGATCGTTATGATACGATTGCCGATCTGATGAATATGCAGCTGACAAGCAACTTTGGTACAGGTATCATCCTCTCGGATATTGCTGAAGTCAGATATACTGATAGTCCCCAGACGATTAAGCGTGCAGATAATTATTATCAGGCGGCGATCGTGGCAAGCCTGTCTGATGAATTAAAATATGAAGCCATGGATCAGATCGACGAGATCGTAGCCGGTATTAAACTGCCAAGCGGCGTATCATATGCGGAGGATCAATATACGGAGATGATGACGGAAGAATTTATGGCGATCTTTCAGGCAATTTTAGTTGCGCTATGGCTGGTATTCATGGTGATGACCATGCAGTTTGAATCAGCAAGGTACTCCGGAATGATCATGTTCTGTATCCCGTTCTCATTGATCGGTTCGGTGGCTATGCTCTGGATCACCGGTATTCCGCTGGATATGACTTCCATGATGGGATTGTTGATGCTGGAAGGTATCGTGGTAAATAACGGTATTCTGATGGTCGATACCACGAATCAGAATCTGGAAGAGGGCATGCCGGTGAATGAGGCGCTTGTGGAAGCAGGTAAGTCAAGGCTTCGCCCGATCCTTATGACGACGTTGACGACGATCCTTTCCATGGTGCCGATGGCGCTTGGCATTGGCTCCAACGGCCAGCTGATGCAGGGTATGGCGATGGTTATCGTCGGCGGTCTGGTTGCTTCAACATTGTTGACGCTGATCCTTCTGCCGACCTTCTACCTGATCATTAGGAAGCGACCAAAGAAAAGAAGAGTGAAAAGAGTTACCGAGGGAGATTAGATTGAAAAATAAGATTGATATCTTATTTTTCAATCTGCAATTTGAGTCAGAGCCTCAAATTGCTTTGATCGCAGATGAGAAACCGCCTGCGCGGATTTCTCATCGCGTGTCATCACAGCAAGCTGCTCTGACATGGAGGATAAATATGAAAGAACGGCTTCGGATCAGACCCGTCTGGACGCTGCGGCGATATAATATCCGCAATCTTCCGCAGGATCTTCTTGCGGGCGTGATCATTGCGGCTGTTTCGATCCCGATCTCTATGGGTTATGCGCAGATCGCGGGGCTTCCCGGTGTTTATGGCTTGTATGGCTCCGTATTTCCGATCCTTGTTTTTGCACTGTTATCCACATCACCGCAGTTTATCTTTGGAGTAGATGCCGCGCCGGCAGCGATCGTCGGGGCGGCGCTTTTACAGCTTGAAGTCATTCCGGAATCAGAGCAGGCGTTGGAGATCGTTCCGTTGATCACGCTGTTTACCGCAATGTGGCTGCTGCTCTTTTTCTTCTGTGGCGCGGGAAAGCTTGTTAATTATATCTCCATGCCTGTCATGGGCGGATTTATCACGGGCATCTGCTGTACGATCGTCTTGATGCAGCTGCCGAAGATGATGGGCGGAAGCTCCGGTGTAGGCGAGCTGTTTGAGCTGGCGTCGCATCTGATACATACATGCAGAGAGGTACACTGGCTTTCTCTTGGTCTTGGACTGTCTGCTTTGTTCATTTTATTACTTTCCAAAAAGCTGATACCAAAATTTCCTATGGCAGTCGTTGTCATGGCAGTAGGAGCTATCCTTTCCGTAACGTGTGATCTGAAAGAAAGGGGTGTCGCTCTGTTGCCCGGTGTAACACCGGGACTTCCGGCATTTTCTTTTCCGAACTTGGGCGCGGTGGAGCATTCGGACATCATCGGCATGAGCATGACGGTTGCCATCGTGATCATGGCGGAGACGCTGCTTGCAGAGAATAATTTTGCCCATAAGAATGGCTACCGACTGGAAGACAATCAGGAGATTCTGGCGTTTTCTATGGGGAATCTGGCGGCGGCATTTACCGGCTGCTGTCCGATCAATGGTTCCGTATCCCGGACGACCATGGGAGAACAGTACGGTGCAAAGAGTCAGCTGACAGGGATTGTGGCAGGACTTTTGATGATTGTCGTGCTTTTGTGGGGAAGCGGATTTATCCAGTATCTTCCGGTGCCGGTGCTGACGGCGATTGTGGTGAGCGCACTGATGGGCGCGATGGAGTTTCACCTTGCGGGGAAGCTGTGGAGGGTGAACCGGACGGAATTTTATATTTTTATGGGAGCCTTTTTGAGCGTGCTTTTTCTGGGTACGATCTACGGCGTCATCGTCGGCATCGTTCTTTCTTTTGTCAATGTGATCGTAAAGTCCGCCGATCCTCCCAGATGCTTTCTGGGTATCCTGCCCGGACATACTGATCTTGTTGATATTTCCAAATATAAACATATCTATCCGATTGAAGACATTGTGATCTATCGTTTCAGCAGCAGCTTATTTTTTGCCAATATTGAAGTTTTTCAAAAAGATATAGAAGAAAGCATCAAAGAGGATACGAAAGCGGTGATCATAGACGCTTCCGCCATCGGAAGCATCGATGTGACAGCGGCGGAGCGGCTGCAGATCATATACCGGAACATGAAAAAGAGAAATATAAAGTTTTATATTACGGAGCATATTGCGCCGTTAAATGATCAGTTCAGAAAGTTGGGATTGGGATATATGATAGAGGAGGGAGCGGTCAGAAGGACGATATCGACGGCATTGCAGGATATGGGACTTGAACCGCCGTATCCGATCAAGGGCAGCCACCGCACGGATCATTCCCTTGTGAGAAAACGGGTGGAGGATACGATGCAGGAGTTTGTCTGGGCATTCGGAGAAGATGCGGAGAAAGTGATCGAAAAGCAGATACATGATCAGATCGAGCTGCTAAAGGAAACAAAGGATATGGATTCCCTGTTTCACGGAAGCTGGCATCAGATGGCATCCATGGATGAGGATGAATGGCTGGAGCATCTGGAAGCGCATCTGACGGAGATCGTCCGTATATCCGGCGCGGATGAGGATCAGGTAGCGAACCGGTTTGAGCAGAGGAGACAGGAGCTCTGGGAGAGGCTTAAGAAGGAGCATCCGGAGCTGGCGGAGAACTTTGAAAAGAGAAGGCAGGCCTTGGATGAACACTTAAAACAGCATCATCCGGAGGTGTTTGAAAAGGTGGTGCAGTTGAGAAATAACTTAACCGTATAGCATATGGGGAGGAGAAAAGGCGTTATTCAATAGCTGACTGACTTTTTGGTAAATAATTTATTAAAAAAGCGATCTGTAAAATATATTTTCAGATCGTTTTTTATATATGTTTAAAACATTTTTTGTTTCTTATGCGTAATAAATAAAAGACATAAAATACGCTTAAGACTCAGAATGGTTCTTTAGAAATAAAAGTATATGATGGTTTGCTACATTTGCCTATTTCGGATATAGGCAAATTTATAGCAAATTATTATGATCTTTTGAAATAAATAATAAAAACATTAAAAATTAAAGTAATTAAAAACTATATATAAATAATTGACAAACTATAAATATTAATTTTATACATAATGATAAATATAATATAATATAAAAAATAGTTTAAGAATACTAATAAAATAATAAGTTTGATAAATTTAAAAATTTTATATTAATGCTTTTAAATGATAAAAAGAAAGGAATATGCATATGAAAAAACGGAAAAACGCAATCAGAAGTAAGATGGCAAGAGCCATGTCTTTGGTTATGACGGTGATTATGGTATTGGGCGGTATCCCCTCCATACCGGCAAGGGCGGAGGACGGGGCATACCCATATATGATCTTTGCCGCATCGGATGAGGAGGGTGCGGTTACGTTAAATGCCAATAATACAGGCTTTAACGGCAACGTCGCTACGAATGGAACTATTGTTGTCATCGGTGGCAACTGCAATATCAATGGTACAAGGACGGAGCGTGCCGGGGAAGACGGCGAGCCGCTTTTCATGCCGGATCTTCGGGAACGGATCGGGGATACATATTTTGCGGAAGGGACGGAGGCACATGAGGAGGATTATGCGCTGGAAGAGATCAATATCAATGTAAATACTCTGATCGAAGGAGGCGGGGAGGTATCGCTGACCGGCAATATCAACTTAAATGCCGGGATCATGGCGCAGGAAGATATCGTACTCGACGGTGAAGTAAAGAACTCTGGGGATGTGGTGTTGTATTCCGCATCCGGCAATGTGGTCATAAACAGCACCAATGTGAACCTGAACGGTCTTGTCTATGCACCGTATGGAGAGATACGGATCACATCCATGAATGTGAATATGAACAATGTGATTCTGATCGCACAGAAGATTACGATCGAGGCAAATGGCATCAACGGTGGGATGAATCAGGGGATTGCACGATTTATCGGAACAGAATATAATGTAATAGAAGGCGGGGCAGGAAATGAGCCTCCCGTGAATCCGGAGAATCCTAATCCGGAAAATCCCGATCCGGCAGACCCGGAGAATCCCGATCCGACAGACCCCGAAAATCCGGACATTGACTGGTCAGTGGATACGGACGGGGATGGACTTCCCGATGCATGGGAGGAAGAAATCGGGACTGACCCGGAAGCGGCAGATACGGACGGGGACGGATTAAGCGATTATGAAGAACTATTTATCACAGGGACTGACCCGTTGAATCCATCTTCCGTACAGTCAGGCGTATCGGACGCGGATGCGGACAGCGATGGGGACGGGATTTCCAACCGGGAAGAACTTGACAAAGGATTAAACCCCGCAAGTGCGGACAGTGATTATGACGGTATCCCTGATTATGACGAGCTTTATGTATATGGAACCGACCCAATGAATGCGGATAGCGACGGGGACGGTATCAAGGACGGGGATGAGATCAGCCTTGGACTTGATCCCCTGAACGGGAGTACAAACGGTACACCGGATGGGGAATATATGATTCATCAGACGGTTGACGCGGACAGTGAAGCGCTGGCAGGGATCAATACAGCGGCAAACCCCTACCGTCTATCCATGGAACTGGATGCTTCCGGATATGTGGAGGGGAGTATCATTGCAAGGGAAAGCCCATATGCGGTTTCAGTGGGAAATGACGCAGTTCTTGGGACGGTTGCAGGGTTGGAATATCAGGGCGGTATAGCGGAAAACGTGACGCTGCGGTTCGAAATCGCAGAACCGTATCGGGAGAATGTATCAGGTCTGTATGCGCAGTATTCGGAAGAAAATCAGGGAATCCGCAGGTTTACGGTATTCTGCTGGGTGGATGAAGTGAACATGATGATTCCGGTTAGGACACAATATGATCTGGAGCATAACAGCGTCTATGCAGAGGTGAATGAATTTGGAACTTATTACCTGATAGACCGGGAATTATGGTATGAACAGCTTGGCATCATGCCCGATGACATGGAAGAACCGTATGAGAACAGCGTACAGACTTATGCTGTTGCGATGGACAACGGGGTGGAAGCCGTTGCCGCGGACACGGGCAGGGAGGCTTATGCACTGATTAATGGGGAGACTAAGAAGGTCTATCTGTACGGTGGACATATGTATGCAGNTTATGCCGNACCTGCAACNTGGACNGAGGNGAAAGCGTACTGCGNAAGTCTTGACGGGCATCTGGCGGTGATCACGTCACAGGAAGAACAGAAATTTATAGAGGAATATGTGCTGGCGGCGGACATTGCGCCAAGATACTGGATCGGCGGATATTCGGAAACCTATCCGTTTGATTTTCAGTGGGTAACGGGAGAGAAATTTGATTATACTAATTGGGGAGATGGAGAGCCAAATTTTTCAAGTGAATTGTATATTGAGATCTATGGCAATTATAACGGTTGGTATGGGTACTGGAACAACCACCCGAATGAATGTGTGACAAAGAGCTTTATCTGTGAATGGGAAGAGGAAAGCGTGTCAGGGAACGACATAAGGGTATATAATGCCATGCTATGGACTGCCCTGCCGGGGGATTTTGGACCAGTGTCCATTCACAGTACGCAGGATTATGACGGAGACAGTCTCCTGGATGTAGATGAGATTCTATTTGAACATGTGTTGTATGGCGGGCCGGATGAAAATGGTGTGTATGAGCTTCCGACCCTCGGGGAGGTCTTTGGTTTCACAGAAGAACAATGCGGTATAGAACTGCCGGAGGAATGGGGGCTTGGATATACTCTATTAAAGAAACAATTAGATACGAAGGTGGTACTGGTATGTTATTAT
>WFLX010017483.1_pt1 | contig 20091 bp, 11 predicted proteins | sample 4967041 | NCBI WGS metagenome assembly WFLX01 (sample SAMN12857096, study PRJNA449069) | gut metagenome | isolation source: stool from male and female vole | host: Microtus ochrogaster | place: USA:Florida | collected 2017
ACCAGGATACTGATAGAGAGTGTTAAGCATCAAAGTCTCTCGCATTGAAGCAAACTTCATGTAGGGTTTGCCCTTGAGGTCTACAAGAGCCTTCTGGATTACTGGCTTCATATGGCCGTGGCGCTTCTCCATGTTCATCATCATAGTGATTGGAATACCACCTGCAATCCAGTTTTCAGGCTTATCGGTAAGGTTGCGTACAGAGCTCATGTAGCCGGTCACGCCGCTATTGATAAGCATTGCTGCGTTGTAGCCAAGAGCATAGCAGTAGTCAGCATCAAAGTTTGTCGGGTCGGCGCAACGGCCTTCATATCCGAAGAAGTGGTGCTGGGTGGCATACTTGCCATGGTATTCGCCATCCTTCTTAAGCTCAGAAAGACGCTTGCCAACCATGTCGGCGAGAAGTTTTTCAGTGTCGATGAGAGACACCTGAACATTGCCATGGCTGTCACGGTCAAGACTGAGCTGAAGAGCGATGCTCTTGGGGAGCGAGAGGAAAAGTTCTGCCTCAGCCGGCTGTAGATACTTGGCAATTGCCTGGAGTTTCTCCTCATCCTTGAGAGGATCCAATTCAGCAGCATGCTCTGCAAGGATATCGTTCAGCTGAGCGATGAGAAGCTTCATAGAGGGGATAAACTCTATGAGACCTTCAGGCACGAGGACTGTACCGAAGTTCCAACCCATCTTGGCACGCTCTACAATCATGTAGCAAAGCTGGTTGACGATGTTGTCAAGAGTCATGCGTTTAGCCTGCACTTCCTCAGAGATGAGGCAGTAGTTAGGCTGACACTCAAGAGCACATTCGAGAGCGATGTGGCTTGCAGAGCGTCCCATGAGCTTAATGAAGTGATAGTATTTCTTTGCGGAGTTGCAGTCACGCTGGATGTTACCGATCACCTCAGAGTAAACCTTGCATGCAGTGTCGAAACCGAAAGAAGTCTCAATCCACTTGTTCTTAAGGTCGCCGTCGATAGTCTTAGGCACACCAATCACCTGTACGCCAGCACCGTTGGCCTTGTAGTATTCAGCGAGTACACAAGCGTTAGTGTTGGAGTCATCACCTCCNATNATNACGAGAGCCTTGATATNNAGNTCTTTAAGAATCTTAAGGCCAGCATCAAACTGCTCGGGGCTTTCGAGTTTAGTACGGCCGCTGCCGATGATGTCGAAACCACCTGTGTTGCGGTAGTCTTTGAGGAAACCTTCAGTGATTTCCATATACTGATGGTCTACAAAACCAGAAGGACCCATAAGGAAGCCATAGAGACGGCACTCCTTGTTGAGTTTCTTGAGGGCGTCAAAAATGCCGCTTACCACGTTGTGGCCGCCAGGAGCTTGTCCGCCGGAAAGAATGATGCCTACATTGAAGGGCTCCTCTACACGCTCTGGGTTATGATCCTCCTTNAACTCCACGATGGGGAGGCCATATGTGTTGGGGAAAAGCTTTTTGATTTCTTCCTGATCGGCCACTGATTCTGTAGGCGCGCCGATTTCCAGTTTCACAGCACCCTTGAGTGCTTTGGGGAGTTTTGGCTGATATTCAGCACGAACTCTCTGAAGGNGACTTTTTTTCATTTTGAAATATAACCTAATAATGAGTTATTGTGTATTGCTGACCATATCGGAGTTGCTACTGAGCAACCACAATGATTGCCATTATAGCATATCTCCGCTTTAGAATGCAAAATTAATCAATAAATTCAACTAATCCAAAAAAATCGAAAAAATCAGAGAGAAATGAGTGTATTTTATCAAAAAAATAATCCAAAATCTTCATCCCCGCGCCATAAAATTTTGAAGAGATAAAAATAATGACTAATTTTGCAATCAAAACAAAAAAACAGANCTGACGATGGAACACAAGACATTTATCGAAACACNNAGCCANCGCTTAGGTGCGGGCAANGAAGAGACTTCGGAAATGGTAGAATCCCTTTGCGACGTCTTGGCCGAGGCTGTCTTAAATGGAGACTCCGTGACTTTCCCGGGCTTCGGAAGTTTCGAGCCGCGAAAGCGTATGGAGAGGATTGCAATGCACCCTTCTACAGGGAAAAGAATGCTCCTCCCCCCTAAGATTACGATAAGTTTCCGTCCATCAACACTCCTTAAACAGAAAGTCCGCAATCATGAATGAAAAGATCACATTTCCCCGACTCGCTTCATTGATAGCGGACAGATCAGGAAGATCTAAAAGATTTTCCGAAGACTTTCTGCGTGAATTCTTCTCCCTCATAAGTGAGCGCCTGGAAGATGGAGAAAGTGTGAAAGTCAAAGGACTCGGTACTTTCCGACTCTCGCGTGTTGAGCCACGGCGAAGTGTCGACGTCACCACCGGTCAGCCCATGGAAATTTCAGGCCATACAAAGGTGGTGTTTGTTTCGGCGAAAGAACTTGCGGACACAGTCAATTCCCCCTTCGAGGCATTCACGGCCATCGAAATCAGCGATAATGCAGATATCAGCCAACTATTTGCCAACGATGATATCGCCCTTAAGGACGAGGAAGAGGAAACCGTTGTCGAGGCCTCTACTGCCCAGGAAATTGCAGGTCCGGCTGTTGAAGAAATAATAGGGGCTCAGGATGCAGAAGAGCAACCAGTAGATCCGACACCTGCAATCATAGAGGAAACTTCTCTGTCAGAAGACAAGGAAATGGAAACTGCGATTGACAATGAACCGCAAAGCACCTTGACCACCGAAGAGCCTGAACCCATACTACCCGAAGAAGAGGAGCCCGCGGAAGAGATGGTAGAAGAGGAAGAATACTTTGAAGAAGCACCAACTCGCAAAAGAGGCTGGGGGAAATATCTGCTGATATCTTTCGGAGCTGCCATAGTAGCCCTCTTTGCAATAATTGGAGTGTGGTATGTATTTGCAAATGACAGTTTCAATAGGATATTCCAAAAACCACTCTCCTATATATATGCTGCAAAAACTGACACAGCCAAGGAGAATGAGGAGACTTCCGCAAATGTGGCACCGGCAGTATTGCCAAGTGCTACAGATGAGGAAACTGACTCTCTCAAGAATGCCAATTCTGCTGTCGAAGAAGAGCCCGAAGTACCCACGGCACCATCCGATGCTGTGGTCTACGACACCATCGGCACAACTCGCTATCTCACCACAATGGCAAAATCCCATTATGGCAACTACAATCTTTGGCCTTATATATATGAGGAAAACAAAGACTTTCTTGGCCATCCCGACCGGATACGTCCAGGNACTCCNGTCGTAATACCCAAGCTNAGCAAGTACGGAGTCGACCCCAAGAACAAGGACGACATCGAGAAAGCAAAAAAAATGGGAATTGAGATCTACGCCCGTTACGGCAAAAAAATATGATAATTCATTATTATTCAATCATTCAAGAGTTAGAATAGAGTATTATGCTTGTGGACTGTATCTCAAAAAATAACATAGTATGGTATTTTTTCTCACAAAATATTTGCAGGATTGAAAAAAAAGCATTAACTTTGCATCGCAAATGAGGCCAACGCCTCGCTTGCTGATACAAAATGGTTCCATGTCCGAGTGGTTAGGTACCGGTCTGCAAAACCGTTCACAGCGGTTCGAATCCGCTTGGAACCTCGAAAGCCCTCCGAGTTTCGACTCGGAGGCTTTGTATTTTATTGATAGTCAGTCTGTTTCGTCACCTCTCTGACTGCGGTTTGTTGAAAATTACTATGGCCATTTTATGGCCAGAGTTTTTTGTGGTTTTCAGCAGATTACGAAATTTGTGTTTTTTTCAAAAGGTCCAGAAAAATTTTATGACAAAAATCACAATCGCACGCAGAAAAGACGCTGTCGGAAAAGATGGCAAGGCGCCCCTGAATGCAATTTTCAGCATCGCCGGCGAGAAGGTGAGGATACCCGTAGGGGTATCGGTAACGGAATCCGAATGGGATTCCAAGCGCTCCTGCATAAGGGGGAAGGGGAAGGATATCGACGACCGGAACCTCCTTATCGAGCATGTCAGGGCAAAAATCTCCGAAATTTTTGTAAGATATCGCCTCTCAGGAGCGCGTTTAGATAAGTTAAACTTTCTAAACGAAATGAAAAAATTTGAGGTGGCTGAAGACTTCCATTCTTTCGCCCAGGAATACCTCAAGGTATACCGGAAATCCATCTCCGAGACCACCGCTGAGCACCATGCGACGGTGCTCGCCAAGGTGAAGGAATACGCCCCGAAACTCAATCTCGACGCCATCACCACGGAGTGGCTGAAGGGGTTTGTGCGCCATCTGAAAGAAGTCAAGGGAAACGCCCTCTCCACAATCCGGAAAAANCTCTCGATGGTGCNCGTCTATTGCGAGAAAGCNTATCNGGAGGGNAAGATGAAGGAGCGCCCATTCGATGGNTNCCGANTCCANTCCGANAAACCNNCNGTNGTNNTNCTCAAGGAGGAGGAAGTTGACAAACTGACGGCNTTGTATCGNTCNAANACNTTNGCNGACTCNCGNCAGGANGTGCTNCGGTTTTTCCTGTTCATGACCTTCACGGGCATGCANATCTCNGATGCCAGGNCGNTGAGCATCGAGCAGACCTACGACGACCGCATAGTCTACAAGCGCATGAAGACCGGCACTGCAGTAATCCTCCCGATGTCGGGACCGACCGCCAAGTTAGTGGATTACTACGCCGGAGGTCGCAGCCGTGGCCAGTTGTTTAAGAAACTCCCCACCGACCAGGCATTCAACCGAGTGATCAAGATAGTATGCCGACAGGCTGGTATCCGGAAGCCCGTCAGTGCGAAGACCGGACGGCACACCTTCGCCACTCTCTATTTGGCAAAGAACCCTGGCGACATCTCTACCCTATCCCGGTTGCTTGGCCACACCAACATCGACACCACCATGACCTACGTCCACACTCTCCGGGAAGACAAGGAGAAGGGCGTTTCGGTTTTTGACGGGATGTTGTAGGCAAAACTCGGCATTGGGTGTTGAATAAGTATGATCTTTTCCATTTGCTAATGGAATATATTTGTTAATTTTATACTCGAAGGAGGCCCGCTGTGACAGCGCGCCTCCTTTTTTTTACTTGGTTCTTGACTCTTGGTCCTTGACACTTTGCTCAGCGAGGCGGGCGACGTCGGCGGCGAAGTCTCGCCAGGCCTGCATCTTGGCGTAGAGCAGGGCGTCTTCGGGAGATGAGTCCTTATTCAGGATGAGGGCCATCTGGTCGTCGTTGGAATAGCGGAGCTTTATGATGGCGGTCTTTATCGTGGCGTAGTCAAGAGCCTTGACNCGGACCATGAAGTAGGGGCCGAATTTTACGGTCTTGCTCTCTACGGAGACTTTCAGTGGAAGAGAAAAATTCTCTTCAGTGAAGTCATCGGGAGACCCTTTCGTCTGCAAGGCCACCATATTGACAGCCTTGCTCCGAAGATACTTGTACGCCTCAGCGTATACTGTATTTCCTTTTGTGAACATATCTTTTATTCGTTTTCCGGTGCTGGTATATCTCTTACTATAGTAAATCCACAAGGTTTAGCAAACTTAGTCACCCACAAGGAATCGTGTCCAAAACCTTCTGCGTCAACTCTGATATGGATTGTCTTTTCTACTCCTTCTGGAACTTCTGTTCCTGAATCTGAACTATTTGAAGCACTGTTCATAGTAGGCTCAGAAGGTGCAAGCATTTTTATAGTATGCAACTTTTTTGAATTTAACCCTCTCTTGTCGATGTAAGAGAAGAAGCCTTCCAATGTCTCTATAGTTGACCCGTAAAATCCTAAATTATATAAAGAAACAGGTTCAGTTACTGACAGCTTTACTGTTTTTATAGCCGAGTCTTTAATCGCACCGTTACTTCCGCCATCTATATATGTACATTTTGGGATATTCAAACTCTCTAAACTTGGACAATCAACGATTAAGCAGTAAGAGCCGGATGTATTCTCTAACCTTTTTAAAGCTGGAAGCTTTAACAAAGTCAGTGAAGGAAGATTATTAAGGAATAACCCAGGGACACTTGCTTCTTCTAATGCATCTAATGATAAAGATTCCAAGTTTGGACATCTGCTGATACTAAACTTTTTGGCATTTGGCAATGACAATTCTGTCAATGCGGTATTTGAAAATTTACCGTATGCGTCTTCAAGAGATGCAAAATCGACTTGTCTTAGTTTAGTATAATTTGAGAAGTTCACACTACCCAGAGTCTTTATCGATGGCATCTTTACATATTCCAGGCTTTCATTACTACTTGATATATTGTCGTATAAGTCTACTAATTTGGGGGCAGATATTCCTTTTAACTTATCAGTAAATACTCCTGTAAGGTATGATGAACTTGAATTTCTTAAAATTCTAAGTTTAGGAAACTCAACCTCTTCAGGAAGGGTAAAAGACTCGGAGCCAACAGAAGAGGTGGAAAATATATATCTCCCATAAAGGCATTCCACATTCTCCAAGCCTATAATCTCTTTTAAATTCGAGCAGCTAGAAAAGGGACCAATCACTGGCACATTCTCCATGTCTTCTTCCCCATAGACTCCAATATGTGTTAATTTGGGTAGATATAATTTCTTCACATTGCCATAAAGTTTTGTAAGCCAAATTTTTAGTTCCGGAAGAGAGAGCGTTTCCGAATTGAAATTTAAATAGGCTCTCAGAGTTTTAAGTATTGGAGCATTGAGTGTATTAATAGAAACTGAGTATGTTGACCTATTAACCCAAGTTTCTAACTTGGGTAAATTAAGAGATAGTTCAGCACCTGAGTATCCAGAAAAACCACAGGCCGTTGTGTCTATCCTTATTAATTCTGGGAGGACCAATTCTACAGATTTGCCAAATAGAAATTCTCCGCCTTCCGTAAGCTCAGAAAGAACAGGAACGTCCAGCGTTTCGAGATGAGGAAAGCATACCTGAGACTTTATTTTTTTTAAATAAGGAAATCTACAAATTTTAGCGCTTATCGTTGCTGATGCATCTATCTCTTCCCATGGACAAGTAATTTCAACTATATTACTGGAAAAGCTGAAAGATGGAGCTGCGTTGACAAAGTGAACGAACTCGTTGAAAGTTGTATTCGGAGAGATACTTGAATTGAAAGCTGTTCCTATGTTCGTAACCATTGCAGCTTCAACCGCCGTCATGTAGTTGCTATGAGCCGCCCATTTATTCTTGTAGCATATCTTCATGATATCCGGATTGCTGGAGGCAGTCATAATTACATCCCCGACCAAAATGTCAACAGTCTTTTTTATCGTGCCGAGAAGCTTATTATCGCTACTTCTGTAGATTTTCACACTGAGAGTACATGCTGACTCCTCAAGTTTGTTGATTATAATGTTAGCTTCTTCATCATTGGTAGTTCCGAGCAAGGCATAGCCTTTTGTCACCGCGTCTCCACTTAGTTCCCACACAATATAGAATTTTGCGTCCTCATCGTGAGAACCTAATCCGACCTGATAATGCAGAACACCTTTCTTTGTAGTTTCACCCGGTCCCTCTATAGTTCCAGTCGTAGGATAATTTATCTTCTGTAATGCAACTTTTTTACGTTTTGCAAAAGGGAGTCCTTCTTCCGGAATGAATAAGGCACTAAGTGTTATTGTGGTATCAGTGTCTATATCTCCTACAGTAAGATAACCGTCAACAAATGTTACCTTGCTTGCAGAACCTTCCATGCTCAAGGCAACTTCTCCTTCTACTGCTGAAGTTACCACCACCTCATACTGAGCCGTAGATAATGCTCTGACACTATCCGGGCCTATAAAATACATTTGAGCATCTGCTGGCACCTTGATATAAAGTTCGGAAGATTGGGAGAAACAGTTTTTGCCGAAGAGTTGCTGGAGTCTTGTCAGCTGCTCCTCGTCGGCCTCGTTTATTGCGATGGAGCCGCGGAGTGAAAGCACACGCAGGCGGCCGAGAGCTATGAGCCACTCCGTGTCGACTCCTGTCCAGTCGATGCCGCTGAGGCTTAGCGACCACATCGAGTCATCCTGAGTCTTGTAGATGGGCCAATTCTCCACCAAAGACTGAGTGTCGAGTTCCGGGCAGTCCTTTATGTCGATGGTCGTGAGGTTGCAGCCGTTGTCCTGGATAGTCAGCCCCGAATTATCGAGATAATACAGGCCGTTGAGCGACAGAGCCTGAAGAGTGGAAGGAAGCTGAAGCGTCGCAACAGGCGCGCCTACGGGCAAGATCACGGAGGTCAGTCCGGAATTGCGGGCGTCAAGAGTCTTCAGCTGACCATTGCGCGAGAGGTCGAGCGTCTTCACACCCTTGAATCCGTTGATGTTCAGCTCCTCGAGAGCAGTGGCCTGGTTGATGCCCGAGAGCTCGGTCAGGGCATTGTTTTCCGCGCCATGCGCGCCGATCACGAGTGTCTTCAGTTTGGTCCCCAACCGGTCGGAATAGACGTTGGCAATCGAGATCTGAGTAAGATAAGGCGCGAAATTGCAGATATCTATAGCCTCAATATAAGGGGCCGCATAGATACGCAGAGGGTCGCCCACATTCAATACCGACGTGGTGCTGAACATGTGGGTTGCGCCCTTCGCTAATTCAATGCCATACTGGATTGGCACGTTGTTGACCCCGTAGCCGTAGTTGGTGGCCATACCCGCTTTCACTTGGAAATTCAGCCCGATCGGCGCCCCGGCAAGTTTCACCTCAAAAGAGTTGGCCTTGTACTCACCTGACACAAATTTTGCATCAAGAAGAGAGAAGCGCTCCGAAAGCCACCAGCGGCGGTGGCTCTGGCGTGAGCCTTGCAGCATAAACAGGTTGTTTATGCCCTTGTCATTGTAGGGGCCGATGTATTTGTACTGTGCGTCCTGATTGTAGATGCGCTCACACCATTTCCCCGACTGCTCGCGGTCGAAGATGTCGACGACGTTGGCATACGAGAGCCCCGCAGAGTAGAGCGCGGAGTCCACCTCCGACACTATCTGCATGAACTCAGCGTCCGCCTCGAGCATGTTCCAGAGGCGCGAGTCGTGTCCCGCATAAGCGTACACTCCCGATATAGTAGGGTCAGGCGACTGGCGGTCGATCGTAGGAGGATAGATCAGCAGACCATCGTTTCGCAGACCGTTGACCGTATCGTTGTCGTAGTTGATGTAATACCAGTGCTCACCGTCTTCAGTAGTCAGCATGGCGTTTTTGACAACCTGGTCCACAGCGCCGAAGCGCATCAGATAGACATAGTAGGCCGCCACCTTATAGACGTCAAGATGAGCGTATTTCTCAGTAGAGAAATTTTCCGCAGTCACCGTAGAAATCCAATCGGCAAGTTTCTTCAGCGCCGTCGTATTAGTGGAGCCGTCGGGATATCGGGCCTCGAAAGCCGCGTCCCACTCAGCAGCCCAGTTCTTAGTATCCTGGAAGAGGGCGAGGTGGTGACCGTTGTTCAAGACCTCCCAGCATTCCACCTTCGAGTTGTCGAAGCCCGGAATATCGCAGAAACCGAATACCGACTCCGTAGACTTGTCATTGTTAAAGTTATACTTGCCGATGAAGACGAGAGGGTCATTCTCAGTAAGGCGGTAGAACATCAGGATCGGGAAACCGTCGATAGCCGTGCGCACGTCGTAGGGATATCCTCCGTCGATGGCAGTCTGCTGCGCGCGTGTGCGGCAAGGGTATGCCCCATTGATCTGCGCATTCTTCATGGCATCGTTCCAGAGGCGGGCGATGCCGGTGTTGTGCGTGCCGGAGCTCTCGGCATAGTCAGCCTTGAAGCACCAGCAGTAGACAGGCTGGGCCCCTTTCTTAAAGGCATAAAGACGGTTCTCGACCTTATTGCCGTCGGCATCATAGAGGATAGTGGAATCCTTCTTGTTGGTGTAGAGGCGGCAATTCTTCTTAGGGTAAGACATTGAGGACGTACCCTGCGGACGCATGGCGCCGTCCTTCACGCTGAAGGAGAGGCTCTGGTCCTGGAGATTGATATACTCCACGTCGACGTCGATCTGGAGGTTCTTGTCGGTCGTGGCCTCGAGGGCCGGGATATTTCCCGTGATGATCATGATGGGGAGCTGTCCGGCGAGGGTGTCGGTCGAGAAGTCTGAGGTCCCCTCCTCGTAGATGTTGTTGCGGTTGTATACGCGCAGGAATTCCTCCGCCGTCGGTCGGTAGAGGATGTAGTTGTTGAGCACTTGGTTGCCCGTCAGCGCAGTGTCATAGATGCGGATGTGTCGCAGTGCGATGTCCGCCTCAGCCGAAGAAGCCATCGTGATAGTCTGGGCGCAGATGAAGTTGTCGTTGGCCGCATAGTTTGCCGCCCCCGAGAGGATACCGTTGACATAGAGCATCGCCAGACCCTTGTCGGCGGCTCCCGATTTTTTGTTTACCACAAACGCGAGCCTCACGTTCTCGCCGGCCTTGTAGCGCGTCGACACGCGCGCCCCACCGGCAGAGGTCAGCGACGCCTCCGAGGCTGTGATGAGGAGTCCGACGCCGTTGGCATTGCGGAGGTCGCAGATGGGGGCGTCGATATCCGAGACGTTGCGCGTGGAGAACTCTATCTCCAGAGTCTTGCCCGTAGATGTCACGTCTCCGGCAAAAGGGGCGTAGTTGATGGAGATCGATGCCCCTCCCGAGATGATGAGTTCCCCGGAGTTCCATCCCGAGTTGTCGAGCCATTTGAAACCGTTGAAGAGCGTCGAGTAAGCCCCGTAGCGCCATGTCGACTTGTCGGTGGAGGCGTTGCTCTTTCCCGTGGCCGAGAGGGCCAGCGAAAGCCCCTGGGTGATTTCCTCGATGGAGGTGGAAGAGCGTTCTATCTGGAGCGGGATCTCGCGCATGGTGGTCTCCGTCTTCAGGCGGAGGGTCTTCTCGCCGTAGGAAGTGACTGCAAGCTCATACTCCGTCTCCTTGTCATTCTGCATGGAGAGGGTGGTGAGCAGAGAGTCGTCGAGATAGATCTCGAGCGGAGTGCTTGTGGCGTAGGTAGGGTTGAAGAGTCCCAGCTTGAGGGTGTAGGGCAGATATTGCGAGAGGCCGCGCAGCTTCAGCGGTTCGTCGGCATTGACAATGGGGGCTCCCAGCGGAAACTCAGTGCCGATGCTCGTGATGGGATCCTTGTCGGCTCGTGTGTAGACAATAAACTCTCGGTAGAGCGTCTTCGAGTAGAACTTCTCCCCGTTGATTACGGTCGATGCGCGGAATTGCACATGGTGCGTCCCCTGCGTCAGCCCCTCGATCGGGATATATTTGGTGCGCGTGGTCTCCGCCTCCGTAATCTCGTCTTCCGTGCGCACGAAGGGGAGCAGNTCNCCATCCAGATACCATTCCATNGTCTTNGCNCCATATCCGGAGATGGAAAATGGCACCTCTATCTGCGAGACAGCCGAGAGATCGTGGAGCCGCGANATGTCNAAGGAGTCCGAGAGCCGGAGGTCTATCACCTGGTATGTGACGCCGATGGTGGTTGCGGCCAGTGTGTTCTGCCCCACGATGGCGATGCTGACATTGTTGGTGCCCGTCTCGATATAGTCGTCTATCTGGAAACGCACCGACGCTCCCGCGCGGTATTTCTGAGTCACCGTCTTTCGGACAGACCCGCGCACGAACGTGAAAGTGCAGACCACGTCCTCACCCACGCTTTGCCCCGACTTGTTTTTCGTGTCAAAAGTAAAGGCGATGCAGTTGCCCGTCGACTCGCTCAGCACGGCATTGAATTGCGGAGTCTCCAGATGTATCTCCGCCGAGTAGTTGAAAGGGGCGTCGAAAAACGCTATCAGGAGGTCGCCATTGTCCTGAGGGTTCTCGAGATAGGCATCCCGGGCCGCCTCGTCGGCGAAGACGAGGTAGCGGTTGTTGCCCGTGTCGTAGTGGAAGCAGCCGGCCTTCGAGTCAAGGTTCCGTTTCAGAAACGTCTCAATAGATGTGCCGGCCACAGGGAGCCCACCAGTGGACTCGTCGCCATCCCACGCCGTATTCTTATCAATCTCCCCTGTATAGTTATTTTTCATAATCTACAAAACATTAAAAATTTTTCCATGAATCAGTTCCTTTCCAAGGGCGGTCGCCACGCCAAGTGCCTGACCCGAAGCAGGAGCTCACGGCCTCCCAAATCACTCTCCCACCCTTGGCTATCATCGCCAACGACCGCTTACCAATCCCGGCGCCGGCAAGTTCTTTGTTTCCAATCCTGATCATCGTCAATCCTCCGGTATCAGATAAAGGGTCGCATCATCCGTCGTTCCGGCTTCCACAAGTTTTTCGTATTCCCCTTCCGACACCACCTTGATGCTCAGCCCACTCAAAGAAGAGACAACACCCTGGATAGCATTCCGGAGCGCTACATCAGACTGCTCTCGGAGAGCCTTTTCTTGACTGAGTAGAGACTGGATAGCCTCCATGTCTTCCGCATGCTCCGTTATTCCCTGGGCGAGTTCGTCGCTGATGGTCTTGGCGCGGGAGTTGAGCCAGTCGAGCACTCGGGCCACCATCAGGTTGGAGACGCTGCGGTCTTCCTGGGCGTGCCAGATGGTGGTGATGAGGCCATCTATATGTTCTTGGGTTGTCGTTGCCATAATCAATTGAATTGGTCTGTATGTTGGTCAGTGAAGATCCTGGGGACATCGAGGTCCCTAAGGTCGTTGATGTCGGGGGTCTGGTTGTCGTATTCGTCGGATATCGTGAATTTCACCTTCAGCGACTCCGGCTTGAGCTGTGGCGACTGGAGAGTGCTCTTCTCTATCGACGGGATTACTTTCACCCAACCGGCTGAGTCTTGCAGATACACCTCCGAGGAAGTCACCATGTCCAGTATGAAACGGATCTCATCGTCGGTCTTGAATCCGGTGTNCACNTCGATGGTGCGCTGGAGGGTNTGGCGANCNCTGAAATTGACGTAGCGTCCGGAGACGCTGTCGTATTGCTTGCCGGNCTCTCCNGNCTCNTGGGGAGTCGCACCACTCTCCTTCTCTCCGTAGAGATGAAGCAGCTCGAAGGCTCCGAGCGAGTTGCGGAATTTTACCAAGGTGCAATGCCGNTCCGGAGGTGTGTCGCGGATCACAATCTGACAAGACAGATTTCCGTCATATCTCACTTCAAATACCGAAGCCATAAACCCGTATTCNGTGGCGATTTTCCTGCGTAGGGCACTGAAGTCGATGGCGTAGATGCCGCGCTGGATGTTTCCCAACGAAACCTCAAAGTCCTTGTCTGGCGGTTTGACGGTAAGTGCCGTGTCTTCATCATGCAGATTGACGAAAGTGAGCGGATAGAGCTCGTATTCATCCATCACGATCCTCCAGCCATGGGTGCGGGTGGTCAAGAAGAAATTGCGTCGCTTGTTGAGCAGCCGGGCTTCAAAGATGTCGGTGTCAAGTTCATTGAGTCGCCTGTAGTTCTGAGGCGATATCCCTCCAGGGAGGGCAAAGAAAGGAGTCAAACTGATTACTCCCCTCGAATCGGATACCGAGACGAGTCTCTTTCCGAATTCATCGGCATCTTCCAACCGAAGAAGCGCACCATACTCATCCATAGGAAACCCTTCCGGCGAGGGAATGGGCGCCACATACGCCTCCGCAATCTCCGAGACATCGATGTCTGCGGGTGGGAAATAGTGACCCTCATAAACCCTCTGTTCACCGACCGAGACGAAGAATCGCAGTGCGAAATCAATGCCTTGGCTGTGGTCCCTGAAGAAGATGGGGTTGCGGGTAAACGCTATGTCGGGATTTCTCTTCACCATGATGCAAATGAATATGTGGCAGTCCCGAGACCTTGGACGATTTCCACATCACACGCCAAGGAGCCAAGAAAGAGGCTCCTGTCTGCTGAGGGTATGGTCAGGAATTGACGGAAGTCTTCTTTCGTGCCTGTGTGAGTCTCCATCCATTGCTGGTAGAGACTCTCGGTGATATATGCTTGCGGGGCCGCTGTTATTGTCACTTCGTTCATACTGCAAATTTACTCCTGGAGTGTTTCCTTTTAAAGGACATCCAGGGCCGTGGGGAAATCCGGAACTTCCGATGCGAATGGTGGTTCGTCGGCCTCTGTATGCCGCATCATCGGCATAAGAGTCATATCGAATCTGCCTTCAAGGGAATCGTCGATATAGATATTTGCCGTATCCAAAAGCATAGGCACTCCTCCAAGTCCCATGGGGGAAAAGATATCGATGTTTCTCAGCTCGGGTTTTGACATAGTCCCGGAGACGANAACCTTNCGGTCGGCATTTCGAATCACCATGTCGTAATCTCTCCAGAATGTGGCATAAAGTCCGTTTCGGAACTGGAAGAAGAGCGAGAGGTCGTGAGAAGATCCGTCAGCGAAAGCATAGGCGCCCTGGCCTCCGGCAGCGTCGGCGCTCAGACGACCTTGCGTGCCTCCATAACCGTTCATCCCCGTCATGGCAAACATAAACGACAGTGGGCAGTCACCGCTCTCTTCATCACCGTCCGACTCCAGATACGTGTGGAAATGCCGCGAGCCAGTAAGGAATGCGGGCATCAGCTTGCGAGGCCGTCCAATGTAATCGAGCGGACACCATTCATCGGTGGAGTTGAGGTCAAGCGGTTCGTATCCCTCCGGAGCGGGGTCCCACGTGAAGAAGCTCGTAGACTGTTCCTTCAGATACACTCCGTTGAATGTCCCGACTCTCCACCATTTGCCGGTGCCTACATCCCACGTGAACCGATACCCTTCTTTTTCAGGTTTCTCGGGTCGCTTGATCTGCACGCAGTATTCCGATATGTCGGCCCCTTTTGCCTCAGTATCGATGCGAAAAACATTTTCCTCCCCGTCTGAGCTGAGCGTCTGGGGTTGACCGGTACCCAGCTCTGCCGGCAACTCTCCTCGGTTTAATTCTACTGGGTCATTGGCCACATAGACGTTCTCCACAGCGAAACCCCTGATGAATTCCTCCAATCTTTCTGTCAGCGGAGCGGCTCCCTCCATCGAAGAAGCAGCACTGAGTCTCACATACTGAGGAGTAATGTATTCAAACGAAGCTGGTGAGTCGAGACTGGCATCCATATCGAGGGCTGGAGATTGTCTCACTATGTCCTTCAAAAACCTGATACATACGGTTTGGGAGTCAAAGTCGGTAAGGTATACCATTCCAAACCTGACAAAAAGCGCATGCAGGAATTCTTCCACAGTGCAGTCAGGCATCAGTTCGGAGTAGTCGAGCGTGCCGTTGCAGACTGCGTCGGCGGTATTGTTGAGCACCACCAGACGGGCGAGTTGCACGTCTTCCTTGAAGGGATTGCTTTCCAAGGTCAGACCCAGATCTGCAAATACACACTCCAGTATTTTCCACACCTTCACAAATGGCGTGCACCCATAACCGGTGGGGACCGAAACCTGGATGAGCTCTCCGTCCACTATTCTCAAGACATTTAGCCCACCATACCGGATGGTATAAACGGGNGGTAATTCGTCCACATTATTCAAAATCTCCGGATACTCAGTTTCGACTTCATCTTCCTCAATTGTCTCACGTGCTACACATATGGGGAAGACGGCTAAATCGTCTTCCTTGGGACGCCCTTTTTGGAAAAGCTCATTCAAAAACGCCCCGAAGGCAGGCAAACTCTTGATCTTGTAGCAAGGGAGCGACTTCACTTCCGATAGTTTCTTGGCTTTCCATGCGTCATAGGCGATGGAGTTGTCAAAACCGATATTGATGCTTATGGAGTCCGCCGATGCGCTGTCTACGTTTATCGTCCCGGTGCGGATATANGCTCCGGAGAATACCCTGCAGCGCACCCCGCGCATCTTTTCGGGATTGATGGCATCGGTACGGGCTGGGAAACCGAAAATCTTGCGGTTTCGGGCTGTAGCCGGAAGGGTGACGGCTATAGACTGACTTCCGGCATCGTTGAAGATGGGTGATGATTCCTCGATGTCGAGCGAGAAATCTGTCGGGAGGTCAAGATATTCTCCCGCTACTCTAATCTGTATCATTATCTGCTGCTGTTTCTGGTGAATGGAGATCTGGCATTCTCTACTGCCTTGGTCATCTTCTCGATGTCCCGGTATACGACATAGGCCTTCAGGTCACCGATGGCTGCCACCGCATTCTTGAGTTCGCGGGTCACATCTGTGAGTGATTGCAGGGTTGCGGCGGAGACAGTGACTCCTGGAGTGGTAAACCCACCGTCGGCAAATCCCTTCGGAGATGTGGATCGCGCGGGGTGCATTCGGTCGAGCCTTACGGCCTCGATGAGTCCGACGGCATCTATCACGGAGGGTTCCGACATGATGGGTTTCGGCACCACATACTCTCCCTTGTGGACAATTCCGGCCACCTGATATCGGTCGCCGTCGCCGGTGTATCCACCGTCGGAATACCCCGTCAGTTTGCGGTTGGCTGTGGCTTTCTGTTCGGTCTCTGTCGCTGCGTCAGCGACGGAGGAAGACACACTCCCCGGTTGCATGGCCTTCACTTTCTGTCGCTCTGCATTGGCGGCCACGACTTGGGCCGCACCAGTAGCGGTGAGCATAGCGGCGGCCACAGCGCCACCGATCGGCCCGAGTTGGGCGAATGCCTGCATGATGGCCACGGCTGTGTTGGCTATGATTTCCGAGACCTTTATTGCGAAGTTCACGTCGGCATATTTCTTCTGTATCTCCAGTTTTTTGTTTTCCTTCTCTTGCTCGAGAGCGGCAGTGTCTTCCCCATTGTTTTTGGCCTGCTGGATGAGCACGTCATACTTCGCTTCCACGGCGGATATCTCGGCCTCCTGCATGGCGTTGACGGTGTTGGAGGCGAGTCCGGAGAAATAGTCGTAATATTTCTTGGCATTGTTCATCTGGAGCATGAGCTTAGCCTTCTGGTATTTCTCNTCGCTGATGATTCCCTTGTCGTGCATAGCCTCCAATTGGGCGAGTTCNTTCTCGTATTCTTCGGCCCAGGTGACGCCAGTGATCTGAGCGAGTTCGAAGAGTTTCTGACGTCGCTCCTCGTTTATCTCGGCAAACCTTGCCGCCTTGGCTTCCTCCAATTGTGTGGTTTCCATCCCGGCGTTGCGGGCTTCGGCAATCATGGTGGAGTAAAGGCGTCCTACAGCTAAGATCTGGTCGTCGTAGGTTTGGTTGATACCCCTCTCGCTTCGAGGGTCGGTGGTGTTCATGAGCTCGCGCATCTTGGCGGCCCAGTTCCCGGTATCGGTGAGGAGTTGGCGACGTGAGTCCATGATGGCCTTGTTGGTTTTTATTTCCATGTCGCGGCGCTCGTCGTCGGTGAGTGTTTCGGAGTCTTTTGTGGCCGGCAGATATTCCTCCAGTATCTTCAGTCGTTCGGCCTGATACTCACGTTGGCGTGCGAGCATATAGACATCGGCGGCCTCCTGGGAGGTCTGTCCGTCAATGACAGCCTGCTGCATAACGCGCTGCTCTTCATCGAGGGCAGCCTGGATGATCAGCAGGCGGTCTTCATAGCTCTGCTTGAAATCCTTGATGCTTTGTTTCCGGGCTTCTTCGTCAGCCTTGGCCTGTTCCTTTGCGGCCCGTTCCTGCTCGCGCTGAAGCTCCTTGGCCTTCCGCTCTTCCTCCTTTCGGGCAGCCGTTGCGGCTTTTCGGGCCGCGGCTTCCTCTTTTTCACGCTTCTTTCGTGCTTCTTCTGTCNCGGTCGCAGNTCCCTCAATANCCTTNTTGGTGTCTTCTGNAGTCNTTNNANCAGCNNCGGCNGCCTCNTTANCACACTTTTTCATAAAGTCCTCAAAATCCGCGACATTATTTTTAGCAACCTCAAGTTGACGTCCTATTTCATCGGCATAATCTCGGGCCATCGTGGTAGCCTTGATAGCCCCCNCAGCATAGCCACCGCNTCCAGNACCGCCGGTCGTTCTGGGTGTAGTGTCCANTTTGGCATTTTTCCTCTCCTCTTCNGCTGCTTCGTCGGCCATATCTTNCTCATTTTCGAGCCGACTTTGTTCAGCGAGGAGTTCCTTATNTTNTTCATCGTTTGCCTCGAGNATAAGTTTATACTTAAGAGATTTCAGATATTCATCAAGAGCNTCCTTCGATTNGNTATATTTCCCAGTAGTCTCGTCGATGGAGGCGTTATATCCTGGTATGATTTCATTGAGTGCATCGATGGCTTTTTTTCGTTGGTCAAGGGAGTAGGTTTCATCGCGCGCAATGAAAAGATTTTTTTCGATGGCTGCACGTTGTTCGGCATACTGTTCGGTAGCTGTCGCCTGCGCCTCGTTCATGGCTTTCTGAGCTCCGGAGGCCTCCTTCGTGCGGTTGATGAGCACGGCGAGACCCGCGGCAAGACCGGCCACAAGGGATATCACAGCGGCTATCGGATTGGCTTTCATCGACGCATTCCACGCATCCTGGGCTAACTTTACGAGCTTGAGTGCCGCCTGATGCAGTTTCATGACGACGGTCGACTGCTTCATGGTGGCCACAAAACCGTTTTGGGCCACTGCGGCTGCCAGGAGTGAAATCTTATATGCGCCAAGAGCCGCAGTGATTGCCACGAAGAAAGCTTTGATGGCTTTGAGACTGTTTCCGACTCCAGTCACCAACTTTGTCAGGAATTCCACAAAACTCTTAAGAGGTCCGGCCAATCCAAGACCTATCTTAAGAATAAATTCTTCCGATGCGGATTGTAGACCGTCAAGTGAGGTTGCTACATTATCTTCTGCCGTCTCTGACATTTTGTTGAATTCCTCTGTGACCCCAGATATGGAGTCTCGGAGTTCTACAAGGGTATCGGAGTTTTCCACGATAACTGAGAAGGCCGCTGCTGATGTCTTGTCAGTTAGTTCGAGCACTTTTGCGAGGTCCACACCTTGCTCCTTGAGAGTCTGAAGACCCTGGGCCAAATCGTCAGCAGATGTAATGGGTTGCCCCAATGCTTTTGCAAGATCCCCATTGGTGTCTGCAAGGTTCATGAATATGTTTCTTAGGGCAGTGGCTGAAGAACTTGCATCAAAACCATTAGTTGCCAATTGACCCAAGAGGGCAATGGTGTCTTCCATCGAGAAGCCAAACTGCACAGCAGCCGGGCCTACTGTGGACAGCGCTGTCTCAAGACTACGGAAGTCAAGTGCAGTTTTGGTGGTGGCTACAGCGAAGGATGCGAGGGTTTCCTCAGTCTCAGAGGCATCCTTACCGAAGATGCGGAGCGCAGCTCCAGAGAATGCCGCCGCTGATGCAAGGTCAGTTCCGACTGATTTTGCAAATTTGAGCACAGCTGGAGACATATCGAGGATATCGTCCTTGGCGAGTCCCAATTTCGCAAGTTCTATCTGCAGCTGGGTGACTTCGGCTGCTGAGTATGATGTCGAACCTCCCAGTTCGCGAGCTGCCGCAGTCAGTTCCTTGATTCCATCCTTAGAAACCCCAAGTATAGAGGCCAATTTGGAATTCTCAGCTTCGAAATCAATGATTATATTGACGGCATTTTTGAAAGAGGCAATGACATTTTGCGCTATAGATGCTCCAATCGACACGAAAGCTCCCATGAGCATGGTCTTAAGTTTGCCAAGCGACTGCCACGCTCCTGACATTCTTTCCGTAGATCCAGTAGCTTCATTGATGATATCCTTGAGCTTCCTTATACGCTCTTGAAGTTCTTTGTATTTCTCAGGTTCAAGAGCCTTTGACGTGNTGTTGAAANCNTTCCTCNNGCGNTTGAGCNTANNACNCANCTGCTTCAAGGTTNTGGTCTCATCGCTTNNCTGCTCANAAANTTCCTTAATTTCCGCATTATTTTTCTGAATTTCTTCAGTGTATNTCCNCAAATTAAGTTTGGCAGTTTTCCATTCTGGAGAATCTTTCTCAGCTTCCGCCATGGCCTTTTTAGCGGCAGCAACCTTATTCTTCAGTTCTTCGTTTGCCTGGGAAAGTTTATGTATTTCCTCCTGAGCTTCGGTGGCATTCAGCGATAGAATCCATTCTATTTTGTCTTGAGATAATTTTGCCATATTGTCTGAATTATATGGCACAAAAATAGCCGCTTTTCAGCGGCCAATAAAGGACTAACATTCATTCCAAATTTGGAAGGTACAAATTAAATGATTAAATTTGCAGTGTCGTTTGGTGGTGCTTACGATAAAGAAGATATTAGATCAGCTCTGTCCGGAGACTGCCAAGCACCACATATGCAGTCAAAGGGCGGAGCTGATTCCTGTTTTATCATGGATATCGGCAAAATATTTGAA
>WFLX010027540.1_pt1 | contig 20086 bp, 17 predicted proteins | sample 4967041 | NCBI WGS metagenome assembly WFLX01 (sample SAMN12857096, study PRJNA449069) | gut metagenome | isolation source: stool from male and female vole | host: Microtus ochrogaster | place: USA:Florida | collected 2017
AAGCATTCTGTATTGCGACTACGGTCAAGGGGATGACTATGTGTATCATGGTCAGACAGTGTTCAAAGGCATTCATACGGGACATGATCTTTTGGTGAACATGAAGGAGGAGGGAGTGATAGTGCCTCATCTTCCTCGGGAAGTATTTCCGGAGTATTATCTTGTGAGGGTGAATGCCTACGACAAGATGCCGGAAACGCCTCTTGATGAATGGATGACTTATTTGAAGACGGGAAAGATCAAGGAAGATACTCGCACTCCCGGTCTTCAGGAGGTTAGGGAGAAGCTGCGAGTATTGTCGATGACTCCGAAGGAGCGTCGCGCGTATCATGAGCATATAGACAATATCATGGTGCAGAATGATGTGCTTGATACGGCTCGAGATGAAGGCCGAGCCGAAGGTTTGGAGCAGGGCTTGGAGCAGGGCTTGGAACAGGGCTTGGCCAAGGGGCGCGCTGAAGGACGTGCAGATGCCATGAGAGACGTGGCTCGTGCCATGAAATTACAGGGATTGTCATATGAAAGTATCACAGCCATTACAGGTCTGTCACGAAATGAAATAGAGACCCTATAAAATAAAAGTCTTTTATAGATGCTCCTCTGAATTTCATACGTATGATGATAAAAGAGGATCAGACCCTCCAGAAATATCTCTGCAATTGAGGGACAGAAAAAGAGCGCCAGTCAAGATTTGACTGCGCTCTTTCCTTGATTGAGGTTGGGAGATTTTAATAATCTTTACTAAATTCGCATTATGCGTTGTTACTGCATCCACATCCACAGCCGATAGTGCTGCTAACCTCTTTCTTGAAGGCTTCAAATTGAGATGCGAATTGTGAGAAGACAGGATTTTCTGAATTTTTCTTGATTACATGATGCATAAAGCGCATTGCGAGGACAAACTCTTTAGTGTATTTGTCTTTTGAGAAGCCAAGAGCCTTAGCCTTTTCCACCATATCGGCGAGGTCATGATGACCACCGAAATTAAAGTCAAACACTTCGGCCATTTTCCCATCTTTGGCCTCAATTACGTTTACGTAATACGATTTCTTTTCTTTTTCCATAGTAGTAAATTATTTATAATTATTATTTAGAGATAGTGGGGAGAAGTATTAATTGTATCCATCTCTTTCCGTGTCTCTTTAATAATAACAAATCGACGATAATGGCAGATTATTAATGAAATGTAAATAGTCTAAAGGATTATTAAACCTAAGGTGGTATATTATCAGTAATAGGCTAATGGATATTTTAAGTAATCTCAAAGATACTAAAAAAATCCTTAAGACCCCTGCGTTAACATTTTTTTGTGAAAGGAGTCTTATAGATGGGATTTTTGCTGAAACGGATTATTATCGTTATTTTTGCGGTAAAGGACGTATTCGAGATTGCTTGTAGGAAACAGGATATGCTCTATATCCGTTTTGATGAAGCGATTAAGGTTTCAAGTTTTTTACTCATGTTTCAGGATATTTTCATACTCATATCAGGTCTGGTGATGTTGGTTATCGGGGCTAATTATGTTACTGACGGAGCAGTGGCAGTGGCGAGGAGATTCAAGGTTTCCAACTTAATCATAGGTCTGACAGTCGTTGCCATCGGAAGCACTATGCCCGATATAGTGGTCTGCGTAGAGTCGGCTTTCCGTCATAAACCGGCAATGGCTGTGGGAGAGGTGATAGGGTCCAATATCTTTGACCTGTTGTTGGTGGTTGGAATAATGGCGCTCGTCAGACCCATAAAAGTCAGCGGAGTCATGCGCAGTCAGGACTTGCCGATTCTTTTCATTGCCTCAGCCGCATTGTGGGTGGCCGGAGACACAATTCTATTCGACTCCACGCACCATAACATAATCAACCGCTCGTCCGGCATCATGCTCATCGTTATTTTTATTTTCTATCTTTGGTTCATGATCCTTTCTTCAAATAGCAATCCTCAGGCGGCCGAAGAGATGGATGATATGCCCGCGACGCATAATACCCCTTCCACATCTACAGATATGGGGATAGTTTCTGCTCACACTTTGAGAGGGGAGCTGAGAGCCGTAAAAGGAGCATTGAAATATCTGAGAGGCAAACACTGGTTCTCATGGATAATGATTGGCGGTGGTCTGGCAGCTCTTGTCGTAGGTGGCAACTGGGTTGTCGACGGAGCGAGCGGCCTGGCGTTGAAGATAGGTATGAGTCAGGCAATGGTGGCCATAACGGTAGTGGCTATCGGCAATGCCTTGCCCGATCTTGTAACTTCGGTGACTGCTACTGTGAAAGGAGCGAGCGGATTGGCCTTAGGAAATATTGTGGGTTCATGCATCATCAACGCCCTATTGAATATAGGTCTCAGTTCGCTTGTGATACCTCTTGATGGTGACTCGATAGGATTTGTCGATTTCTTTACTCTTGTAGGGGCATCGGCCCTGTTATGGCTAATTCCGGTGATAGTTAAGAGACAAACTCTCGGACGCGTATCCGGCATAATCCTCTGTCTGTTATATTGCGGCTATATGGCATTCACCATTGTAAGAGGATAAAATGGAGTAATCATCAGTCCTCTTGCCACTCACATTACCCTCTCATGGATAAACAGAATTTGAACGCTTTGAATGGGTAAGAGTCATTGCGATTTGACGGGAATTGGTTATTTTTGCATTATTATACTTCTGCGATAAATCTTTTATTTAAAGGAGGTATAAAGAAACAATGATGTCAAAAGACACCGGAAGAACTAACTATATACAAGGCATGTTAAGTGACAAGGTGAGGCAGATGGTCGAGAAGCGGTTTGGGGCAAAGGTCAGGTATCCGCAGGAGTGTGAGGCATTGGCGGTGGCTATCCGGGAAGCTACCCATGAGTCTCTTGGCACAACCACGCTGAAGCGTATGCTCGGATTTGTCGGAGGAGTATCAAGAGCACGTAGATCATCCCTTGACATAATAGCTCGTTATCTCGGATACGGGGACTATGATTTGCTTGCTAAGGATTTGGATGAAGACGCAGAGATTTCCGATTTTAGGACTGTGGAAAATATTACCTCTGAAGACCTTATGGAGCGTGAGCAGATACAATTGACGTATGAACCCCACCGAATGCTTCGGCTCGAATATCTTGGTCAAAATCTATATATTGTCAAAGAATCAAAAGGGAGTAAATTGCAGAAAGGAGACAGACTGCTGATTGCAGGCTTTTATGTGGGCTTTGAGCTGGTAATCAGCGACGTGGAGCGAAGTGGCCGACATCTCGGCTCATACATCGCCGGCAAGCAGGGTGGACTCACGTCTATTGAGATAATAGATTAGCCTCCCTTTTGCTGATCGCCTCCGTTACCATATTGTTTATCTCATAGTCAGCCGTCATAAACCGCTTCCATTCCCTGCTTGAGCCGGCGATGGCACTCGCTTCGAAAGCATCTGACAAAGAGTATTTATCCATTATATCAGCATATATATCCGCTTGTGCTTTCATTTGTTGATCAGCATATTGACGATAGGCATAAGTTACCATTTCTGACGAGGTGGTAGAATCTGCTATCAGAGTCCGCAGATACTCATGGCGTTTATATAAGGGAGTGTAGTGCATTCTTACGATATCTTCAAGACTCCTGTCGGCGGTATCGGCTGCCTTGCTCGTCAGATTTCCTTCTGTATCAATATTATGTGGCTGTACGGTGACAGCTTGAGGCGATACTTCTATCACATGTGGCGTATCTGAATTTATAGTTTCCTCAAATGTTGCTGCAACGTGAGATGGCGCAGTGTCTTTTCGGCTGATGACTACCACAGTTATTGCAGCGATAACAATAGAAATAATAGCTAAAAACAGGTAAANATNTCGTTGAGGTCTCAGTCCACGATATATATCATCGGCGGTAATGTTCTCTTNGCGGCATAAGTAGGCGANACGATTCAATCCAAGTTTTGCTGCAATCAGACNAATCCCTCTGAAATCNATCTCACCGTCGGNACACTCCTTGCAACCGTATTTCACGGCATCGCCATGAGTCGTTTCCCACCACGGGCTGTAAGCCTTATCAAGATCTATGAGCGTAAGCGGTCTGTCGGGATGAGGTGATATGATGACGTTGTCAGGCTTGATGTCGCAATGCACAACCCGGCTACGGTGTAGATATGTTACCACATCGACCAATTCAGTGAGCAGCTGCCGGACATATTTCTTGCCTTTCAACCGTATATCCCCGCGTCTGATCATGTCTGCAAGAGTATCACCCTCTATATAATCCATGACTATATAATCTTCTCCGTAACCCACATAGCGGGGGAGAGACGCATGGGTGAGACGCACACCCAGTTCGTATTCTTTCTTAAAGGCCGCCCGATAGAGCGGATTATCGCGGTATTCGGGCTTAAGACGCTTTACAAAGAGATGGCGATGCTGCACGGTGCATTCGTATGTGTCGCAGGTAGTTCCGGTCCGGTCAAGTCGTTTGGCCGAGCGGAAGTCAATGACAAAAGCCATCTCATTATCATCATTGCTGAATCCTGATATAATATCATCGTTGGCAGACACAATACAAAGTTAATATTAAGACCGCATTCCACAAAAAATGTGAAAATAATTCAGAAAATTATGATTACTTTTGTGATATGAATAATCCGTTTGATTATGTGCCGGACAGTGAATGTGATGAGGCTTTCAGACAGCTTAAAGACAGAATTGAGGATTTGAGGAAGAGCCTGAATGAGGAGGATCTGAATTTCTGTAGCGAACTGGATGAAGGCAAGATGCTCGGCGTGCTTATCGCATCTGATAAACATGGTGCGAGACACACACTGTATGCATTTTCAGGACAACTCGGTAACGGAGGATTTCATTTTCCGGGATTCGTGCCGCCCGTCTTCGATTATCTAAGTCCGGATGGATATTTTAAGACCCACGAGCGTGCTATTACCGGGATGAATGAGGAGATAGAGAGCATGGAGCGTCATATATCCGTCACTGTTCAGGCGGAGTATGAAGAGACCGTAGCAAGAGCAGATGCGGAAATAGCGGAGTATAAGGAGCATTGTGCGCTATCAAAGTCAGCGAGGGCTGAGCGACGAAAATCCGGTCTTGCCGGTCCTGATGAGTTGGCCTCCTTGATACGTCAGAGCCAGTATGAAAAGGCTGAACTTCATCGTCTCAAAAAACGTCTGTCTGCTGAGATTGCTCCTCTGCAGGACCGGCTCAATACTGCTATGGCTCACCTTGATAATATGAAGACAAAGCGTCGGGAAGCATCAGAGTCGCTACAAAAGTGGCTGTTCGAAAGAATGGAATTCCTGAATGCGAAGGGCGATACCAGGAATGCGATTGACATATTTGCCGGGACATCGTTGAGAGTACCCCCATCCGNNGCAGGTGAATGTTGCGCNCCAAAACTTTTGCAGGCTGCCTTTCTGCTTGGGTTGCATCCGGTATCGATGGCAGAGTACTGGTATGGCAAGCCGAAAGGGGGAGAACTCAGGATACACGGCATGCATTATCCAGCCTGTCGTGGCAAATGTCTGCCGGTCCTGACATGGATGCTCGAAGGTCTGGAGATTTATCCGCCATTGGCACATTCGCATACGGATTTAAATCATGAAAAGCCGGAAATATTATTTGAGAACAGATGGTTTTGTATAGTCAACAAGCCATCCGGGCTATTGTCCGTGCCGGGAAAGAGTTCCGGAAATTCCGCGCAGCAGTGGTTGCAGACCATGTACGGAGAAGAACATTTTGTGAAGGCGGTGCACAGGCTTGACCGCGACACGTCCGGACTTCTTGTCATAGCGTTGGATGAACGCATATATAAGTTATTGCAGTCGATGTTTGCATGCCGTAAAGTGAAGAAGACTTATATAGCTGTGCTTGAGGGGGATTATAAAACGCTTGGATTGGCGGAGCGAGGACGTATCGAATTGCCTGTCGCTCCTGATTGGCTGGATCGTCCGCGCCAGCGTATAGATTATGAGAATGGCAAGATGTCGGTGACGGATTATGAGTTTGTAGATTCATCTTCCGGAAGAAGCCGTATTGTCTTTTATCCTCAGACCGGACGTACTCACCAGCTCAGGGTGCATGCCTCCTCACAATACGGACTTGGTATGCCAATATCCGGAGATCGGCTTTATGGAATAAATAACGAGCATGCCGGTGAGCGTCTGTGTCTGCATGCAGCAAAAATAGAATTTGATTTTCCTGTAGATGGTAAGCATTATTGCTTCGAAATTCCGAGCCCGTTTTGATTCCGAGATAGATTTAGCCGGATTGGTCTTATCACATTGAACAGATCCTTATTTACTGTCGGTATGCCATACGTATGATTTGTGCATCAGGAGTCCGACGATGAATATAATGCCGAGTATGCCTGCATTCAGGAAGTATGGGAAATTGGCTGTGTGATTGTCGAAGATGCGCTGGAACAGTTCCACTACAATAGGCACAATCGAGACGGCTATATAGTTGCCGGCCAATGTATAAGAAAAATATTTGGTGGAAAGTGTCTTATCAGGTGCTATCTCGGTAGTTTTATTATAGATTATAGGCTGGAAGAAGCCATAACCGAGCCCTATCAGCAAAACTCCTGTGATGTAGGTCGTAATGGTATGGAGTAATCCGAGGGTGAGCAATCCCGCAGCCATTATGACTATACATACGTACAAAGCTTTGTTGCCTACAATCCGAATGTACGGAGTCAGAGCAAAGCCACCGATCATTGCCGTAACGTAGAACATGGCCGTCGCAATTCCCACCTGTGAAGTGCTCAGGGCATAATGCTTCATTGTGAACGGCAAATAGTATGTAAAGACCATCGAGGTTGCTGTCAAGGCTATATACAGACCGATAACACCCGCCAGAGTGATTGCCGGATGTTTAAAGGCCTTCCGGGATGTGGCAGAATCTTCCACACTTTGTCCTGACGTGTTAGAATCGATGGCAGCGGAGGGGTGGAGATGTCTACGTATGAATGTATTTGTCATGAATGGAATAAGCAGAAGCGGTATCACGGGGACGAGATATACGCAGAAAGATGTGTGCCAGCTGAAATCTGCGGCCCATCCCACAAAAATCGTGGCAAGGATGACAATGCCGTTGGATGTGCCTGACTTAAATCCGAGCATCCGAACCTTCTCTTCTCCATAAAACCATTCCGAAAGCAGACCGGCAGCTATAGGCACTATCAGTCCGCAACCGATACCGAGCATTACGCCCAGACTTATCAGCATCGGCATGGTGTCGGCAAAGAGATAGAGTATGCCGGCCAGCAGGAATATTGAGAGACCGGCAGTCAGGACGACTGTCTGATTTTTTACGCTTGTGATTTTGACAGACAGGAGTATCATGGGAATAATCACCAGATTTGGCAGCAGAGTAAGTAATTGTATCTCCAATTGACTCGAGCGGGGGAAAATATCAGAAAGTTTTCCCAGCATCGGGGATACCGCCAGTCCGGGAAGATTGACAGTCAGGGAAACAGAGAGCAGTGCGATGAGCGTTATCAATGGTATTGTCCCTCGCCCGTTGGATATATATTTCATAATACAAGGATTTAATAAGTGGCTTTACTTAAATAACATTGCTTGACACAGATTGGTTAAAACCACTTTCAACAAAAATGGTTACTCTGCGGGGTCTAAAGCCTCATCAGGGGAAGACTATTTCCCCTCATCAAGACGCGACTTGAAATTGGAGTTGCGTTTTGTGAATGGATTGTTTTCTATGGCATATCGTAAGGCGTCTTCCTCTCCGACAAGGACACAGAGCCTACGGGCGCGACTCACTGCGGTATACAGCAGATTACGGTATAGCATCGGCTTATGGGCCATGGTGACGGGAAATATCATATACTTGACTTCCGAGCCCTGAAGCTTGTGTACTGTGGTGGCGTAAGCGAGAGTAAGTTCACTCAGTTCGCTGCGGCTATATTCCGATGTCCTCTCATCAGCGAAGGTTACAGTCAGTGACTGATGTTCCTCGTCAACTGCGGTGATATGTCCAATCTCTCCGTTATAAATCTTCCTCATAGCAGAGTTTGAAGTCTGCATCACAGGATCTCCGAGCCTCATTATTGTTTCACCACGTTTCAGCGCCGGTCCCGCAGGATTGATCGCTTCTTGCAGATCCCTGTTTAATTGCCGGGCACCAAGCGGTCCTATCTGCTGAGGTGTGACAACCTGGATTTCCCGACTTTGAATGTTGAACAATTCCGGCAATTCCCGGCTCATGAGGGAGATGATTCTACTGTGTATATCTCTCACCGAGGGCTCCGGTATTATTATAAAGTCACTTCCGGGATCTGATTGAGGAAAATTACCGGAGACAATGGATTGAGCCCCGGCGGATATCATACTTCCGTCATTTTGTCTGAAATTCTCACTGAGTCGCGCCACCGGCACTAAATCAGAGTCAATCATATCTCTCAACACGTCTCCCGCGCCTATAGCAGGTAATTGGTCCACATCCCCCACCATTATTATTCTTGTGCCGTGTCTTACGGATTCGAGCAGATGGTCAAAAAGCACCTGTTCCATCATGGACCCTTCATCGATTATCAACACATCCGCATCGATAGGCTTGTGTCTCCATCCTTGTCCCTCCCTGTACCCGAGGAGGCGGTGGATTGTGGATGCCTCCATTCCGGTGAGCATTGACATCCTTTTGGCCGCTCTCCCTGTGGGTGCGGCAAGTACAACTTTCTTACCCTGTTTTTGCAGTACATCTATGACGCCTTTAAGCACTGTCGTTTTGCCGGATCCCGGTCCTCCGGTCAGCACCATGACGGGAGAATTAAGTATCTTGCGTATGGCCTCTCTCTGTATGTCGGAATATTTGTGCCCTTCACCATCGGTTGTAGGAATTTCTTCCGGTGAAATTTCGCTGACGGGAGGCATTGAGAGTTCGTTAAGTTTGCGGGCGGCATTCTTTTCCGCATTATAAAAGACGGGAAGATAAAGGCCACCTCTACTTCTGATAATGCGTCCGTCCTCAATAAGTGACTCAATCTGAGGTTTGATTTTGCCGCTCTCCACTCCTGATATTTTGGCGGCTGTTTTCAGTGTTTCCTCCGGAGTGGCATACAGATGGCCGTTGTCAGCATAGTGTTTGACAGCAGTGAGGATAGCGCCGCGTAGCCGGCGCGGATCATCAGCTGACATATCAAGTCGGCGTCCTATCTTGTCGGCAGTATAGAAAGAGAGTCGCCATACATTTTCCACCATATCATATGGATCGGAGAGCACTCTCTCTCGCGCTTTAGTGCGATATTTGCCTAATATCTTACGAATATATGTGTCGTTAAGTCCGCATGAGAAAAGAAAGAGAATTAAGTCTAAGGGATATTTGAGTGCGTTAATACTCTCCGAGGCTGTATTGATGCGCGACAATCCTAAGCCTGGTATACTTTCTGCTTTCTGTGGTTGGTCTTTAAGAACGTGGATTGCATCTGTGCCGAATGTCTCCACAAGTTTATGCGCATAGGCCGGTCCGATGCCTTCCACCCAGGGACTGGCAAGAAAGGCAACAATTCCGTCTTCAGTTACGGGTACCGTATCATATTGGCATAATTCGTTAGCGGACATATACTATAAAACGCATTATGTTATTACAGGTTCATAATACTAAATCTAAAAGAAAGTCGTTTTTGAATTAGCCTCTATGTTTTAACATTTTTTTGAAAGGGGTCTAATCGTACAGATAAATAAATGCATATATGATAAGTGAAATTCTGGATGAGTGGCATCTGCTCGGTATTGTATCAGGTCTTGCNACATTTCTGATTATCGGACTGTTTCATCCGGTAGTGATAAAATGTGAGTATTATTTTGGCGTGAAGTGCTGNTGGTGGTTTGTGGTGNTTGNGGTCGTGATGTGTACNTGTTCGTATTTTATTGATGATATATTTCTGTCTATAGTNTGTGGAGTCACCGGATTTTCAAGTTTCTGGACTGTCAAAGAGATATTTGACCAGCGCGAAAGGGTGCGCAAAGGATGGTTTCCGGCTAATCCGAAACGCAAATCATAGCGCACGCAATTCACCGGTATATGAATCCATGACAAAACCCTGCACATTGACTCCTGCGGGGGGCATCAACGGGTGACGTGCGATAAGGTCTACGGTCTCTCGTACGGCTTGATCCGTATCTTCAAATCCATGAAGCCATTCCCGTAAATTTATCCCGCAATGCTCCATTAGCGTGATGTGTTCCTGACTTACACCACGTTCCTTCATGAGATGGAACATTTCTCCGGCATTCATCCCTTGAACTCCACATCCGGTATGGCCTATCACCATTATCTCATTGACTCCGAGTTCGTAGACCGCTATCAGCAAAGAGCGCATTGTGGAGTCAAACGGGTTTGTAATGGTGGCGCCGGCATTCTTGATGATTTTTACATCTCCGTTCCGAAGTCCGAGAGCTGCGGGGAGCAACTCAATCAGGCGGGTATCCATGCAGGTCACGATGGCTATCTTCTTGTCCGGATATTTACTTGTGGCAAACCGCTCATATTGTTTCTCCTCAACAAATCTCCTGTTAAATTCCTTGATATCCTGTATCATGTTAAAGTCAGCTCAAATTGTAAATGATCATACCGGCATCTAATGTTTGCACCGGCGATATATTGGCGATATATTATTGTGTTGAAATCTTTCTAAATGAATGTTAGAGCGTGAGCCGCAGGTATACTATTTTTTCTTCATGGCATAATTAGCCAGCAGTATTCCTCCTACTATTATTACAAANNATACCGNNTGATACCAATGAAAAGAATCAATCTTGATAAGGATGGATACAACAGCGGCAATCACCGGCACGAGATATTGATAGAATGAAAAAATCTCGCTTCCTACCATCTTAATTGATGGAGGAGTGACGATATAGCAATATACCNTAGGAAACATTATGATGAACATAAGGACGNCAATCGGTTTCCAGTCAGGATCGCTTACAATTCTCATGTCTGTCCCTAAAGTAAAAATCAAAGGCAAAGCCAGAATGGATGTAAAAAGAAATATCCACTTCATCATGCTCACGGTGCCGTAGCGGTGTGACGGTCCTTCGATAATTACCAAGTAAACAGCGTATGAGACAGCGCATACTGCCGCAAAGATATTTCCTGTCATCCGGCCGTCTCCGATACTTCCTCCCGCCAGAATGACCAGCAGTGCTCCGCCCAGGGCTATAATCATTCCGATTATTTCGAGAAGGCTGACCTTCTGATGTTTGAATATCGCATTGAGCAATACCACAAGCAGAGGCTGGAATGTAAGTATTATGGCAATATCGATCGGAGAAGCGGTTTTGAATGCTAAGGAGAAGATATAGACAAAGCCGAACATCATAACGGCTCCCCATGCGAGGTATTTCCAGTCTGACCGCTGTATCTTGTCTTGCTTTATAAAGAGCGATATGATCCATATAATGAGGGTTGCGCCGAATATTCGCGCCAATGCGACACCTCCGGCTGAAATCCAGTCGGGTATAAGCAGTTTGTTGGCCGGTTCGTTAAATCCCCAGCATATCGAAGCGGAGAGAGCGAGCAGATTGCCGGTGATCATTGCGTTACGGCGTCCGGAGGTTGTGGGTTTGTCTGGATTTTGCATATCGAGAATTTATAAATTATAGTCTTATGTCGAGGTTCATTAGTCGGGTCTCAGGGTTGCTTGCTGAGGAGTAGAGTGAGATGTGATATGCCCCGGATGGGTACGCTTGATGCCGGAGTGATGGCGATACGCATCATCGGGGGAATCGGAGTGTCACGGCCAAGAATCACGCTCTTTTCATATATTCCCAGATTCAGGCCTTTACCCCTGTATACAGAGTTAATTCCGGTGTTTTCCATACGGTCATTAGCCGGAGTGCCGTCTTCATTGAAGAGAGTGACGAGTATCGTGTCAGGGCGGGCGATGCCATCGAGTGATTCCTTTTCTACAATTAGCTTTACCATCCTTTCGGGGCATTTGTCGGAATACCTGAGACTAAGTGAGGCTGTATATGGCATTTGGGATTGCCATATGGCAGAGTCCTTATCCTGTAATGCGAACTCAAAGGATTGTAAGGATGACCATCCTTCATTGCCAATAGATTGAGTCTCACACCAGGCCACATTATGGCGGCATGATGTGAGACATAATGCTGTGACAGCGTAGAGAAGAATACTCAGGCGTTTCATTTGTCAGAAGAATGATTGTTATTATTCTGCCGCCTGCTGTTATTATTATATCGTGCTTGTTTTCCCCGGCTGTTCTGTCTTCCTTGTCTGCCCTGACCGCGTTGCTGACCTTGCTGTTGACCTTGCTGCTGGCCGTTAGTATCTTGTGGTCTGTTCTGGTTGGGCTTTCCTTGAGATTCATGTGAGCGTGATGACTCACCTTTTTCAGCCTGACGTTTTCTGCCGTTATCTTGATTTCTTTTTCTTTTCTTCTTTCCGGTCTTGTCAAAACGGGTGAGAGAATCCTGTCCTACGAGGTCAATGTATTCCTTGCGTACGGGTTCCATTTCTGACTCCAGCTGCAATGACTCTACCTTCACGCCATTCTTATTGAGCTCTATGATTTCTTTTGCCCGTACGGCATCGATAGAGACGAGGTTGGCTGCAAGATGCTTGTCGGTGGAGTATGTGATTTTACCGGCGAGAATGTCTACCTTAAACTGGTAGTATTCCTGATCTTTGGTATACAGGATGGCATCCTTCGGCGGGAGTTTAGCAGCAGCCTCAGCGTAAGCGTCAGTCTCAAAATTGATGCAGCATTTGAGTTTGCCGCATTGTCCGGCAAGCTTCTGAGGGTTCATCGAGAGATCCTGAATGCGTGCTACGCCTGTGCCGACGGATACGAACCGAGACATCCATGACGAGCAGCAGAGGGGGCGTCCGCATGGTCCGATACCTCCGATACGTCCGGCCTCTTGGCGAGCGCCGATCTGTTTCATCTCGATGCGCACCTTGAAAGTGTCGGCAAGAATTCGAATTAGTTTGCGGAAGTCAACGCGCTCATCGGCGATATAATAGAAGATGGCTTTTGTGCCGTCACCCTGATACTCAACGTCACCAATCTTCATGTTGAGGTTAAGTTCGGATGCTATTTGTCGAGAGCGTATCATGGTTTCCTCCTCTCGGGCTCGGGCTGCGCGGAATCGCTCCATGTCGCTGTCGGTGGCATGGCGGGTGACGCGTTTGAGTTCGGTGGAATTGCTCACATTCGCTTTCTTCATCNGAAGTCTGACGAGCNGTCCGACCATGCAAATTTTGCCGATATCCGTGCCCGGTGCGGCATCGNCGGCCACCCANTCGCCGNTTTTCAGGTCAAGACGATCAGGATTGATGAAGAATGCAGAGCGAGTATTCTTGAAGACTACCTGCACTATCTCCGTCTCATCTCCGATATACTGGATGTCGGAGAGCCAGTCGGTAGCGTAGATTTTTCCTCGCAGTCGACACTCCTTGTTATTATCCGGATTATTCTCCATCGCCTTCTATTATTTAGCGTATGCCACCGCACGCGTCTCTCGGATTACGGTGATTTTCACCTGTCCGGGATACGTCATTTCATCCTGAATCTTTTTAGCAATCTCGGCGCTGAGTTTTTCGGTCTCTTCATCCGTAATCTTGTCGGCGCCGACTATGACGCGGAGCTCACGTCCGGCTTGAATTGCGTAGGTCTTGATAACTCCCGGATAGGAGAGTGCCAACTGCTCGAGGTCGTTAAGACGCTTGATATAAGCCTCCACAATTTCGCGGCGGGCACCGGGGCGAGCNCCNGNNATAGCGTCGCANNCTTGCACGATTGGAGCCAGGAGTGAGGTCTGTTCCACCTCATCATGGTGNGCACCTATTGCATTGCAGATATCCGGTTTTTCCTTAAACTTCTCAGCGAGCTTCATGCCCAGAAGAGCGTGGGGGAGTTCGGGCTCATCATCGGGCACTTTGCCTATGTCGTGCAGCAGGCCGGCGCGACGTGCTTTCTTGGGATTGAGTCCGAGTTCGGAAGCCATGACGGCGCAAAGATTGGCAGTCTCGCGCGAGTGTTGCAGAAGGTTTTGTCCGTATGAAGAGCGATATTTCATTTTACCCACCATTCTGATAAGCTCAGGATGCAGGCCGTGTATGCCGAGGTCGATTGCGGTACGTTTACCGGTTTCGATGATTTCTTCTTCCACTTGTTTTCTCACTTTGGCCACTACCTCTTCGATGCGGGCCGGGTGAATACGTCCATCTACGACGAGCTGATGGAGGGCGAGGCGAGCTATCTCTCTTCTTACCGGGTCAAATCCGGAAAGCACGATAGCCTCGGGAGTATCATCTACGATGATTTCAATGCCGGTAGCTGCTTCAAGCGCACGGATATTGCGGCCTTCCCTGCCGATGATACGTCCTTTGATTTCGTCATTGTCAATATGGAAGACGGTGACGGAATTTTCAACTGCAGTCTCAGTGGCCACACGTTGTATGGATTGAATCACGATGCGTTTAGCCTCTTTGGAAGCGGTCATTTTTGCATCATCCATAATATCGTTGATATATCCCTGAGCCTGAGTTTTGGCTTCCTCCTTAAGCGACTCAACGAGCTTTTCACGAGCCTCGTCGGCGGAGAGTCCGGACACCTTTTCGAGCTGTGTGCGTGCTTCGGCCACAAGTGCTTGCAGCTCTACATTGCGCTCGTCAAGCTGATGTTGACGCGCGTCGAGATGAGAGTCGCGTTCGTCAAGATGAAGATTGCGTTCGTTGAGTTGGTTTTCTTTAGTGTCGATTTCTTTCTTCTTACGGTTGAGGTCACCCTGCATCTGGTTGAGTTGCATCTCACGCTGCTTTGCGCGAGCCTCAGAAGACTGGACTTTGGAGAGTCGTTGCGAAGCGTTGCGCTCAGCGTCATTGATGATCTTGAGTTCCTCTTCGCGGGCTTTAAGTTTTGATTTTTCGAGAATAACGTCAGCTTCTCTTTTAGCCTCGTCGATAATGATGTTGACGCGAGAAGAAGCCGATTTTTTAGATAATACTGATGTGACGTAGTATCCTATAGCCAGTCCGATGACCAGCGCGAGAACGATTATTATAATCTCCATGGTATGTGTGTAAATATGTGGATGTTAAAGATTAATAAGTTGCTTTCCGTATATCCACGCATCCATGTCAGGGGGAGTGTCAGGCGTCAAGTTTATTCAGGAGTGAGTCGAGCATATCCCTGGCTTTTTGAGCGTCGGTAGTTGCCCGGTCATATCTCTCTTGGAGATCATTATAATAATAAGCATACTGATATACAATCATGGCGAGCAGTTCGGCGTCGGATTTTTTTGCGAACTTAAATCTCCAGTCATTGTAAAGGGTCTGAATATCCTTTTCAGTACGCCTTACAGCATTCTGTGAAGCGAATGGCACGGTGATAAGCAGTCGTTCACCGGCTATATTGATTTCCATTTTAACGTCTTTGCTTCCTTTCATGGGCGCGGTCAGAGAGAGGGGTCGTCGGTTGCCAGGGCGATAGCCTTGTCAATCCTCCGTATTATTGAGGAGATTTTTCGGCGAGCTTCGATGATGCTGTCGGCATCAGCGGCGAGCCGATGGGAGACGCGGAGATGCTCGACCTCAAGCCGGCTTCGTTGAAGAGCCGTATTTGCCTCCTTTAGTTGTAATTNCAGGTCCGCATTNGCTTTTTCAAGGTCTGCGCAGCGGTCAGTGAGTTGCTGACATGTTTGCTCCANGGCTGATATCTTGNCAATGATATCCGTCAGAGTGGAATGCAGGGATGTCGCCATACGGTAGATACANTATAATACAAAGGTAATANAANATACTCATACCGCCAAGCAAAAGACCCTNTTCCATAANAATTGTTAAAGACGGGTGTCTGTTTGGTGTAAAATTGCGGAATTAATACCAGTTTACGCCATTCTGATTAGAAGAGCGTTTGTCATATTTGAGGTCTTTGAGTAGTGACGATTTCACTGCTATTGTGAAGTTGTAAGACTTATAAGGCCCGACCGGTACAAAAGATGCCGTCATGGTGAAGCAGTGCAGGTCGCGCGACACGGAGCAATTCATATATGCTATCTTGTGAGCGTTGAAATCGTATGAGCAGGAGAGTGAGAAATTCCAATTCTGAGTGGGACGTATGTTGCCGGAGAAGGACAGGTTTTGATTTACCTTACCGCGGTATTCAAGAATATCGGGGTTAAATTCGCCATATCCGTAATTGATGGAGTAATTGACGGTAAGGCTCCAGGGGCATGCCCAGGGTGCGTATCCGTCCACGTCAGCAGCCTGCATTTCCTCGCGTGCCTTACGTCGCTCTTCCCGCCGTCGGCGATCATAGTCTTCCGGAGAGTTGAAGTCATCAAAGCCGTCATTGGCCGGGTCGTCACCATCAGTGCCACCGTTGTTGCTATTATCTTTCTTTTTTCTGAAAGTGTCGTTATTGAATGTATATGAGAAAGATGTGCCTGTAGAGGCCAGCCGTACCCATCCTTTGTGTGCTTTCCAGCGGGGCACGTTTACCCTGATTGGTGAGCCGGAAGGACTTAACTGATAGGTATAAGGATCCCAAGTAGCAGAAACGTTGAGGTTGAAGCCTTTGGTGAGTCGGAGCATGAGAGAGGTGTTGAGGTTGCTCCAATTGAGGGAGTCGGCAGCGAAGTTATAACTTTGTCCGATGCTGAAATTCTCAATGAGGGATATCTTTTTCATGCCGGTGGAGTCTTTGTCAGATTTCACCTTCATCTCCAGATTGTTGGCAAGGTTGAAGCTTAGCACAGCGGAGGTGCCTGTAGAGGGAGCACCGAAGATGCCGTGGGAGAATTTATTGTATTTTCTTATATTGGTATTGCCGGCGGCGTCTTGATATTCATATTGTCCGTAGATGCCCCATCCGGGAGCGCTGAAGTCAGGAGCTCCGGAGAAGGACAATGTCGGTGTCATGACGTGTCTTATCATCTGTATCTTATCACCGAGAAATTTCATTGGCTTATAGAAACCGTAGAGCTTGGTATCTAAGGAGATTGAGCCGGTAAAGTCAAAGACGTTGTAGAAGCCGTAAGTGGTATCGCATATTTCAGCAGAGGCGTTTGGATTCCATTGGCGTTCTATCTTGGAGGTATACATACGGTCGTTGAGATTGACAGAAGGCGACACGTTAAGGTATTTGAGCACAGTGAATGTAGCGCTGACGGGCACGTTGTGTTTCATGCCGTTGCGCCAGTCTTTGAGCAGCGATTTTTTGAAAAATTGGTTTTGCTTGGCTGTCAGAGAGTTTTGGAATTGTCCGGAGTACGAAAGTTTGATTTTTTCATACCATCTTTCACCTCCGACGGCTCTTTTTCTCTTAAAGGGCGCTACCTGAGAGAGATTGACGTTTATATTCGGGAAAGACACCGAAAGAGTACTGTCCTGAGTGCGTTGCGACAGGCTCGCCGTGGTGGAAAGACTCCATTTAGTTCCGGGAAATCTGTATGTAAGGTTGACCGATGAAGATTTGGTGTTTTCGGTAAACGCACTGCTGTAATATGAGTTGAGGTCATTACGGGTATATCCGGAGGTCGTGAAGTTGACGGCGGCCGAGAAGCTCATATTAGGGTTGGCTTTCGGATCCATAGAGTGATTCCATATCACCTGGAAGTTATTCTGCTTGGAATAGTCGGGCATACCTTTGTCGCCCTGTATGGTGGTGATGTAGGATATGTCGAATGAGCCTCTGAACTTGTATCGCTTGACGTAGTTGGCACGTCCGCTGAGTCCCCAGGAGCCCTTTGTGTAAATTTCTCCTCTCAAGGCAAGGTCTACATAATCGCTGAAAGCGAAATAATATCCACCGTCGCGCATATAGAAGCCACGGTTGTAATCCTCGCCGAAAGAGGGAAAGATCACACCGGAGGAATATTCCTTGTTGAAGGGGAAGAAGCCGAAGGGGAGGGCAAGAGGGAGTGGCACGTCAGCCAGCACCATATATCCCGGTCCGGTCACGACGTCCTTCTGCGGGCGCATCTTTCCTTTAGTGATTTGAAAATAGAAGTGAGGATGCTCATGGTCGTCACAGGTGGTATATCGGCCATTCTCAATGAAGAATGAGCCATCGTCATTCTTTTTGGTGCGGTCGGCCATAAGGAAGCCTTCACCTTGCTCGGTGATGATATCGGTGATGTATCCTCTTTCGGTCTTGAAGTTATACCTCATGGTCTTCGACTCGTATGTGGTCTGGCGCTCTGTGAAAATGGGATTACCGGTGAGGACCCCAAGTGAGTCGGGCACGCCCGTAGCAGCAACAGTAGCAGAGTCGAGTTGCAATTCGATATTGGCTGAGTTGAGTTTGAAATCTCCGTATTCCACTTGTGAGTCGCCGTAGAGATACGCATTGTTGGAGCCTATGAGCAGAAGAGAGTCTTTTGCAGAAAATTCTACTGTAGATTTTAAGTCATTATTTCCTCTGTTAATTCGCGACACTCGTGTTCGGTCGTTGTGGAGGGATCTTAGTGTGTCAAGATCCGCGACTGCAGAATAAATGCTGTCTGTAAGTGTGAGGTCTTGTATCGAGTCTGTGTCTGTCTCCCCATCAGGTATGTCTTCAATGGTTTCTGAGATATCTAACACTTCAGTTTGCTCAAGGAGGGTTAAGGCGCCCGCAGGCGTGTCGGGTTGCACTCCGGAGGCGGTCTCAGCCAGCGATGGACCACCGGAATGTGTTGCGACAGCGCAAGCCACCACGCAAAAGAGTATCAGATATAGATAGAAACGCCTCACGATATTGGTTAATAACTTACAAAATTACAAAAAATATTGTAATGGGAGGGCTTTGGGGAGGGCGGTGAGGTGTAAAAAATGTTAAATCTCAAGATGTAGTGCAGTCAGGGTTTCAAGAGATTGTGGAGGGCGAGGAAGCGTTCAAGTGGTTGCNTGCCGTGTCGTGCCNTTCCCCTGATAACTGAGTCTAAGGATNTGNGTTGTGTAAGATTGCCTGATTTAGAATAAAATTTGTCGGCGTAGCATATTATTTTTTCCTCTATTGAGAGTGGCAGCATATCGCGCCTGGGGAGGGGCATGTTTCGGCTTTCGATCTCATAGCGTGTGAGGCCTGAGNCTGTATGGCGTTCGCATACAAGTGCGTGGCNTGGATAGCCTGCATTTGTCAATATCTCACTTCCTATNACACCATNACATATATNGGGAGCAGTGCCGTGACAGCAGATATCGGGAGCATTGCATTCAGCGATGCCAATATCATGAAGCATCGCTGCCTCCTCAATAAAGTTTACATCTGCCTTAAGTTGAGGATTTAGTCGGGCGATGCGCAGTGCAAGGTTGGCTACCATCCGTGAGTGAGGATCAACTATATCCTTCAACGGTGGATCCTGTGGATGGAATTGGTAGATCTCTTCTGTAGACATTTTTGTGGAATGGGGTCTAAAGTGAGGGGAGATGTGATAAGACCCCTAAAAGTTAGTCATAATAACTTTTAGGGGTCTGTTTTATTTTTAATTCACTCTAAAGTTAGAAGAGTGGGAATTAATCAAGGATTTCACACCAGCCGTGTGTATCTTCGATTTCGCCAAACTGAATACCTAAAAGAGTATTATAGAGTTTAGTGGTCATGGGTCCGGCCTCATTGTTGGTAGAGAAGATATACTTTTTACCGTTGTCGAGGTCGTGTATCTCAGCGATTGGTGAGCAGACAGCAGCAGTGCCACAAGCTGAAACCTCTTCAAAAGACTCAAGTTCCTCTACGGGTATTTGTCTGCGCTCCACCTTCATGCCGAGGTCTTCAGCGAGCTGTGTGAGGCTCTTGTTGGTGATAGAGGGGAGAATAGACTCTGAGGCGGGTGTGATGTAAGTGTTGTCTTTGATGCCGAAGAAGTTGGCGGCGCCACATTCGTCCAGATATTTCTTCTCTTTGGGGTCTATATAGAGCATTACGGAGTAGCCGAGGTCGTGTGCTTTCTCACCGGCCACGAGAGATGCAGCATAGTTGCCACCCACTTTGATGGAGCCGGTGCCTTTGGGAGCCACGCGGTCATATTCACGAGACATGCAGACCTTAGTGGGTTTGAAGCCCTCTTTGAAGTAGGGACCCACGGGAGTGACGAGCATCACCACCATATATTCATCAGCAGGCTTAACGCCGACGCGGGCT
>WFLX010184549.1_pt1 | contig 20085 bp, 17 predicted proteins | sample 4967041 | NCBI WGS metagenome assembly WFLX01 (sample SAMN12857096, study PRJNA449069) | gut metagenome | isolation source: stool from male and female vole | host: Microtus ochrogaster | place: USA:Florida | collected 2017
AATGTATCTTAATGACAAATATAAAAGTCTTAATACAGGAAATGCATCTCGCTGATTACCAGCGGTTGCAATTCTTAATAGTCTTAATGAGACTATGTGCGGTCTTAATCGGTCTTAATCGGTCTTAATCGGTCTTAATCGGTCTTAATCGACAGTCTTCTCTCTAAGAAAAGTGACTATATCCTCTTTTTCCGGCACCCCCAATTTCTTTCTTATGGAGGATTTGCGGACATAGATTGTAGATGTAGTCTGAGCGGTGATGACGCTAATTTCCTTTGTGGAGAAACCAGCAACCATCAGTACAATAATCTGCTCTTCCTTTGGTGTTAGGGTATCTCCCCAAGCAGTATGCAGTTTATTATAGAAACCTGAATAGAGTGTATTGATAAGCTCAAACACATTGTTCCAATTGACAAGTTCACCCTCAGTGTCACTTTCAATTGATGAGATCTTACGAAGCAACTCACGATTCTGCTCAGTCGGAGTCTCAGCTACCATCTTGATTATGCCAAGTTGCTGAAGCATGGCCTGACGTAAAGCAGAAGTGTTATGATCTTCGGTTTGTCCATGAGTAGGGGTTGATTTTAGTTCATCGACCATTTTCTGCAATGCTTCTGCACGTTCCTCATTTTCTCGCTCACGCTGTCTCCGATGTGTAATAATACAAGCGGCACCAACCAATATCAGGAAAGCAAAAATGGCAATTACCATTATAATAACTGTTTTGTGCTGACTCTCAGCTTTGAGAGCCAATGCCCGGCTTTGTTGCTCCAATGCACCACGCTCACTCTCCCACTGGGAGGCTTTTGCACGGTTGTACCGCTCCTGCTGACGATTATTCAAACCATTGACGTGTACGAGCTTCATCTTGCCATTCTGCTTAAAGTCAATCATTGCACGCATTAGATTGCTGTAACTTCGATAGTAGGTGTCATCTTCTTTTCGGAATTTGACAGCAAAACTGTCAGCGATGGCAAGTTCTTTGCTTGCGAGACTTAAATTGCCGGAGTTGAGTGCGTTCATGGCGAGCTGCATGTGAAGGTAGTCTGCCGCTCCATTATCAGGCGAGGATTTCCTAAAGATACCCTCTACAACTTCATTGCTCTCTACAGTGCGTCCCATCTCACCTAAAATCTGAGCGCGCTCCAACTCAAACATAAACTGTTTGTCACCCCACTTATGGGAGCGGGCGTAATCAATCAACTCATCGGAGAGCAACAATGCCGAGTCAAGTTTTTCAGCATATTCGTNAGCACNNANAAGNNAATATTTAGCCNNAANTTGTCGTAGGNTGTCAGNNTCAATGTCGNNCAGTCTATGGNCAAAAGGAATCAGTTCTCGTCCCTGATATTCTGATGCTCCCAGAAGAACTCTGATACGGAGTGACGGAGCAATCAAGGAATCAGGCACATTTGGCAGACTTACGATAGAGTCAAGCATGGATATAGCTCCCGGGGTATCGCCTACCCAAAACTTATACCAAGCGTAAGCGGTGCCGCTACGTATACCTCTGACCATATCTTTTCCGCTATAGTAATTATGGGCAGAAACGATTAGCGAATCACCTATCATCGAGCGGTTCTGACACATGTGTCCGAATGCACGAAGGTAATGATATTTGGCTTTTGTCGAATCAACTTTGAGAGATGACGGGTCAATCTTATCCAATATTCCCATGGCACTGTCTGCATTAACAGTCATTAAACTCTCCGCTTCATCAACTGGACTGTCGTGAATTGAAGAATTCATGCAGGATGCAAATAAATATGCAATGACAGAACAAATAATGAATGATATTTTTCTCATAATTTTCACCTCCATAACTTTTCGGTGGGAGCTCCGGCATCGGTAGCATTGAGCGATTCTGCACAGTGCCCCATGATTGAGCATTAAGATTTCCGGAAACATTTCGTTGCCATAGGGCTTTCGCTATACCAGAGTACGCACCGACACTATGAATATTCATAATGTGTGAAATCGGAAAATGCAAAGTTATTTATTTTTGGTGATTTTTACAAGTCATGGGAATACGTCTTACTGAAAAGGAATATAGATACGTGTCTGTAATTATAGAGGAAAATTTTATATCTTTGCAAATTTATCAAAATCGCAAATTAATATGAATTACTTTGAGAAATCTCGGCAAATGGCAAAAAGAGCGAAAGAAGTCCTGGATGCTTCCGGTGTGAAATTATTATGGGAACTGGCAGGAACCGAAGTCAGGCTTGTAGGTTCTTTGCGAATGGACTTGATGGCAAAACACCGTGATATTGACCTTCATGTTTATTCTTCCGGCATAACTGAAGAAAGTAGTTTTGCCATAGCGTCAAAAATGGCTAAAAATCCAGCGATTATTGAAATCAAGTGTTTAAACGGACTTAATACAGAAGAACACTGTATTGCTTGGCATCTGAAATATANAATNANCGNTGATGANATTTGGCAAATNNATATTATCCATATTGAAANAGGTACNCNATNTGNCGGTTTTTTTGAGGAAATGGCAGACAGAATAGTCAAAGTCCTTACACCGAAGGCAAAAGAAAAGATTCTAACTTTGAAATTTTTGACTCCCGATAATGAAGAAATTCATGGTGTGGAATATTATGAGGCTGTACTGGCTGATGGTGTAGATAGTCTCCGGGAAATGAGAGAGTGGTTGAAAATCAGACGCTCAAAACCCTCATATTACTGGATGCCTGAATAAATCGTTTTTTTCTTTTGTTGAAGAGTTCAAAATAGTTCGGCATTCTGAAATTATGAAGAAATCCAAAATCGAAGTATGGTCTTATAAAAAGTGGATTTATTTATGAGTAACAATCTCGGAATAGGGTCATTACAATCCTCAACCCCAAATGGCAACCTCAAACGGCTTTCATTATCAATATGGCAAAATGAAATAATATTCCTATTTTTGTGAGTGAAATGGAAAATTTATTAAATTTAATTTCTTAAGAGGCGAAAAAAGAATACAGTGTATTTAGACTGTCATCTTCACGGGTACTGTTTTAATTACTTTATTTTATAATCAGATAACATCGAAAATATTATGTGGAAATACCTTGTTAGTTGCTTAATCCTTTTAATGTTCTCATGCTCAGGAATAAACCACTCCGATAAACAAAGGGATGGTAATGAAGAAAATGGAAATGATATAACGACCTTATGCAATATTCAAGGTCAATGGGGTATAGAGAATATTGTGGAGAATGATTCTTCTTATGTCCGGCCTTCCGAGATAGAGACGGGTATGCAAGCCTGCGTGGACTTTAAAGATGATAACACGTTCGGAATCATGACCAATTGCAATCACATAGGCGGAGAATATCGTCAGCGAAATGATTCTCTCTATCTGAAAGATATTTCGGCAACAGAAATAGCCTGCGATAATATGGAGGTTGAAGAGAAGTTGAAAAAGGTGCTGCAGATAGTAAATACTATAGATTGTATCAATGACTCAATTACAAGACTGAATACGGAAAAAGGTGATTCTTATATCGTCCTTAAGAAGAAAAAGCCACACGTCAAATAAGAGGTTTATCCCTGGAACTCATTGAGGGTATTCTTCCAATGGAGGCAGATTCTCTTTTACCGCATCTTCAAACAATGTCGGGTCGAGATACCATAATCCGTTCCCCGCGGCTTTAGACATGTGGTTGATGATTTTGGCTCTCAAAGCGACTTCAATCGTTTCAATCGCATCAAAAAGAATAACCCTAAGATTATGGTCGAAAGAATATCTTTATATTATCGTTGGTAATGCAGTGACATCTTTAAATTCGCCATCAGAATCTTCTTCAATCAAATCTCTCCAATAGTATTTGAGTNTTGAATAACTGACCCGNGANAATAAATCTATCGCCGCTTCTTTATCAGGAAACTACATGCCTTTTTGTTGGAGGTATTTTATGTGTACGTCTATCGAAAGAGGTAGTTGGTTCATATTAAAAAAGTGACCCGCCAGCAGTTCTATGGGATGCTAACGGGTTCTGTTATCTTTGACTCGGTCGAAACCGATAGTCGCCTTTTTTGATGTGCAAAGATAATACAAAAAATTTTTTATAAGCAAATCNATCAGATAGANAAAAGGAAAGTCNGAAATTTAACTTTTATTAAGGAGNTTGGCTCAGATTACTCCCGACATCGAGAGGCTGAATGCCTCACGATACGGGATTTTTTTCCGCTCCAATATAGAGAGTATCGAATTGTCAAATCATGGAATATCCGATCCTCTGACACAGGATAGAGGTTTGGAAGGTCAAAGGAGTAAGGTCGCGCTTCATCTGCTTAATTTAGTTCTCGCCGAGAAGCTGCAAATTTTCAATAGAGGAATATTCGCGGTAATAGACCGCTGGGACAAGGATTGGAAGCTTTCGGATACCTCTGAGGGGCTTCTCTTTTAGGAAATAAAAATATTGCGGATGTTTGCTATTCGAAGAGTTTGCGGAAGCATTCTTCAACGTTGGAGACCTCAACAATATCTATATTAAATTCTTTTTTTAAGCCTTTCAAATTACCTTTTGGCACAAAGACTCGACTAAAGCCTAATTTCTGAACTTCAGCTACACGCCTGTCTATACGCGTAACTGTCCTTATCTCTCCGGATAACCCTACTTCTCCGATAAATACTGTAGACTGAGGGATACTGACGTCAAAGTTGCTTGACATTACTGCAGCCACAACAGCCAAATCCATCGCCGGATCGGCAATCTTTAATCCTCCGGCTACGTTTAAGAACACATCTTTTTGTGCTAATCGGAAGCGAGCCCGCTTTTCCAAAACAGCGAGAAGCATGTTGAGCCTACGTTGATCAAAACCCGTTACACTCCTTTGCGGCGTACCGTAGGCAGCACTTGAAACCAATGCCTGTATCTCCACCAAAAATGAACGCACTCCTTCAGTTGTAACCCCTATTGTTATACCACTCATGCGCCCATCGCGATTTTCAGAAAGCAACATCTCCGAGGGATTCACCACCTCTTTCAAACCACGCTCCACCATTTCATATATTCCTATCTCGTTAGTAGAGCCAAACCTGTTTTTAATCGCCCTTAAAATTCTATATAAGTATTGGCGATCACCTTCAAACTGCAAAACCGTGTCAACTATATGTTCCAAGACTTTTGGACCCGCTAAAACACCATCTTTGTTTATATGTCCGATAAGAATAACCGGAACTCCCGATTCTTTTGCATAACGCAAAAGCGTCGCAGCACACTCTCTTACCTGACTTACACTTCCGGCAGACGACTCTATCTCATTTGATGCGATTGTCTGGATAGAGTCTATAATCACCAATTGAGGTTTTACATTCTCAATTTGAGTAAATATGTCGTCAAGTGAGGTTTCACATAATATATACGTATTATCAGCAACTTTTCCCAATCTGTCGGCACGCAATTTCAATTGAGTGGCACTCTCTTCCCCTGAAACATAAAGAATTGTCTTATTCCTGATTGAAAGGATATTCTGAAGAATAAGAGTGGATTTCCCTATGCCCGGTTCTCCTCCGATAAGTGTTAAGCTTCCTGCAACCAATCCTCCGCCAAGAACCCTGTTGAGTTCCTTCGACGGAAGAGTAATCCTCGGCTCCTCAAGACTTTCAATTTCGGAAATCTTTACCNGTTNTGAGGAGGCTACCAACCCTCCACTATGTCTNGANGTAGTTTTTTTNNTGCTTTTAGATATTTTTTCTTCNNCAAAAGAATTCCATTCTCCACANGANGGGCANTTGCCGAGCCATTTGGGAGATTCATATCCGCAATTTGAACAAAAAAATACACTTTTGGTCTTTACTGCCATACTTTATATTAATCGGTTAGGTAAAATTCAATCTAATTATTTTCTAATTTGCGCTAAAACTATTGCCGTCGCAACCCCGACATTTAATGATTCGGAATGATTATCTTTGTTATAAGGAGGGATAACATAAGAATTACTGATTATATCTTGCATTTCTTTTGACAATCCTGACCCTTCATTGCCCATCACTATGAAACCATACGGAGGGAACGGAGAATTAAAGAGATCGGAACCTTTTAATTGCAATCCGAGAAGAGGAAGTTGAGGTTGAGAATCCGCCAATTTACATAAATCAGTATAAATAACTTTCACAGCGGCTAAAGACCCCATTGAAGATTGCACAACCTTCGGGTTATAACAATCTACAGTCTGTGGAGAAGCAAATATAGTATAGAATCCAAACCAATGGGCAGTACGGATAATAGTGCCTAAATTCCCCGGATCCTGCACGCCGTCAAGCATCAGGTAATAATCTTCGGGGAGTGTGCCGATATCAGATAAAGTTTTTTCTACCGAGGGTAATTTGCACACGGCTATCACATCAGGAATTGAAGATAGGGAAGAAGCCTTGCTGATATCCGATTTGTCGGCGAAAAAAATATTCTCTAAAGAAAAACCTTTTTCCAACAAAAATTCGAGATTTTTATCAAGCCAATCTTGAGATGCCATAAGATATGCCAACTCAAATTTATCGGGATATCTAAAAATAATATCTCTCACGCTTTTATCACCNTCAANGGCAAAAANATGGTGTTTNAACCTCATTNTTCTTTGACCTAAAGATGACGTTATNNTAATTTTTGCTTTAGAAATTTTCTNTNTNATCACTCANTGTATATTTATCACAAAAATAACCAAAAAAAATCAATTTTACCGATGTAACTTCATAAAACAGATTTAAAATACTATCTTTGCATTTAGCAGTGGCCATATATTTATTGAAATAACGGCAAATTTCTTTATGCGACACGTTTTTAAATTATTCTTAATAGTCATATTATCCTGCATTTTCACAACTCGCATTAATTCTCAAGTTAATGCCGAGCAAGTAATGAATATCGGTAGGAACGTTTTGTCGATGGAAGATTATTTGCTTTCAATTCAATATTTTAATCTTGCCATTAAAGCGAAACCATACCTGGCTGATGCCTATTTTTTAAGAGGACTCGCAAAACTTAGTCTTGATGATTTTGAAGGAGCGATTGCCGACTGCAATATGGCTCTTGAAAGAAACAAATTTAAATCCGAGGCTTATAAAGTAAGAGGGTTTGCTTATCTTAACACAGGGCGCGATTCTCTCGCTATTGAAGACTTCAAAAAGGGACTTGACTATAATCCCAACGATCGGTATTTCCTATTTTATCAGGGTATCGCTCAGACAGAATTAAAAAAATATGATGATGCCGATTCCACCTTCAGCTACCTCCTGCGCAAACACCCGAATTTTGATGATGGATATCTTGCTTCAGGAAGAATGGAATTGCTGCGTGGAGACACAATTAAAGCAATTGAAAAAATAGACCGGGCTTTATCAATATCTAAAGCACTCATTAACGCCTATCTGTTGAAAGCAGAAATAGAATCATCAAGGAGGGAGTGGAAGAAAGCCCTCGAAAATATGGACGAAGCCATAAAATTGCGTCCGGAACTACCGGATTATTATATCAATCGGGCATATCTTCGATATAATAATGACGATTTTTTCGGAGCAATGAGCGATTATAATTATTCTCTCCAACTTGAGCCCGATAACCCGGTGGCACTTTTCAATCGCGCACTTCTGCGCACTGAAGTAAAGGAGCTTTCTAACNCAGATGANGATTTCACTAAAGTATTAAAGTTAGACNCGTCTAATTTTTATGCACTCTATAATCGCGGATTGGTAAATCTGGAGATGGGCAACTATAAGAAAGCGCTTGCCGATTTCAGGCAGATTGCAAAAAAATATCCCCGATTCCATCCGGCATACTATGCCATGGCTGAATGTCAAAGACAATTGGGCAACACGCGAGAAATGGTAGAAAACATCAAACGCGCCGACAATCTCGTGGCTGGATATGTGAAAAATCCCATGAAGAATCCGCTTGACAGACCCACTATCAGTGCCGGAAGCAACTCTTCACATAAAGGTAATGAAGAGGAAACGGAAGAGGAATTTATGGAGAGATTTAACCGCTTGATGACGAATTCTAATGTTACGGAACAGGAATTGGCATTTAATGATAAAATAAAAGGTAGGGTTCAGGACAGGAATTTTAACATTACAATAGAAAATCCTTATTATTTATCATTCTCGAACCCCGAAATTAATTTACGAAACAATTCCAATTATTTTCGGGATCTGGAGAATCTCAACAGGCAACAATATATAAGTAGAAAACTGTATATTCGTCAGGATTCGCCTATGCCTTCCGATGAATCAATGATGAAGACCACTTTTGGAATAGAAAATGATTTTTCACGTATTCTTGATACATCCACCAATCCCAGACCTGTTGATTTACTTGCGAGGGGAGTGGCACGCGTAATGCTCAAAAATTATGATGAAGCCATTTCCGATTTAACATCGGCTATAGAAGGCTCGGATAATTTTGCAGTGGCAATATTTGCGCGCTCCAACGCCTATTATCTGAGATCGAAATCAAACAAATCGGAAGAGAGAGAGATGATGTCGCAAGTGGATATTCAATCTGCAATGGCAGATTTGGATATGGTGCTGAAATTATCTCCATACATGTGTTATGCCTGGTTTAACAAAGGTATCATTTATTATGAAATAGGGGATTATACTTCAGCAATTCAATGTTTCGAAGAAGCCCTCAAGATAGATGCAGAATTCGGTCAGGCTTATTTCAACAGAGGATTGAGCTATCTGCAACAGGGGAATCGCCAAAAAGCCTTCAGCGACATTTCAAAAGCAGGCGAATTGGGAGTTTTACCCTCTTATAATCTTCTCAAGCGAATAAAATAATTGAAAAAAGGGGAGAAATAGAGGGTTTTTATAGTTTTTTAATTACTAATATTTGGGGATTAGAAAAAAACTGAGTAATTTTGTGAAATTGATGAGTAATCAAATTTTAATTAGAATTTTACGATAATCAAAACAGATGATTAATATAAAATTTCCTGACAACAGCGTGCGCCAATATGAAGAAGGAATCACTCCTTTTCAAGTGGCTGAGAGCATAAGCCCGCGTTTCGCTGCCGACGTGCTTGCGGCAAAAGTTAACGGTGAAGAATGGGACATTTCGCGTCCCATCACCTCTGATGCAGAAATTCAGTTATTCAAATGGGAAGATCCCGAAGGCAAACATGCATTCTGGCATTCTTCCGCTCACTTGCTTGCCGAAGCACTTCAAGAATTATATCCCGGCGTNAAGTTCGGCATCGGACCGGCTATAGAAAACGGTTTTTATTANGATATTGACCCGGGCGAACACAAAATTACANCTGAGGNTTTCCCGAAAATTGAAAAGAAAATGCAGGAGCTCGTAGCAAAGAAAGAAGCTATCGTGCGTTCTGACATTTCAAAAGCTGACGCCCTGAAANTGTTTGGCGACAGAGGGGAANCTTATAAATGCGAATTAATCTCCGAGCTTGAAGACGGGCATATCACTACCTACACACNGGGTGAATTCACAGACCTTTGTCGCGGTCCGCATCTCCNNTCCACAGCTCCCATTAAAGCCGTGAAAGTTCTTTCACTTGCCGGAGCATATTGGCGTGGCGATGAGAAACGCAATCAGCTTGTAAGAGTTTATGGCATCACTTTCCCGAAGAAAAAGATGCTTGATGAATATCTCACTCTCCTTGAAGAAGCCAAAAAGCGCGACCATCGCAANNTNGGCAAGGAGATGGAACTTTTCGCTTTCTCCGAAANAGTAGGTAAGGGTCTTCCGTTATGGCTCCCCAAAGGCGCTGCTTTACGCGACAGACTGGAGCAATTCCTGCGTAAAATTCAAAAACAATACGGATATTTGCAAGTGATCACTCCGCATATCGGCAACAAAATGCTTTACGTAACTTCCGGACACTGGGCAAAATATGGAAAGGATTCTTTCCAACCCATACATACCCCGGAAGAGGGTGAAGAATATTTACTCAAACCGATGAACTGCCCTCACCACTGTGAGATTTACAAAGCATTTCCGCGCAGCTATCGCGATCTCCCATTGCGTCTTGCTGAATTTGGCACTGTATATCGCTACGAGCAGAGTGGAGAACTTCACGGATTAACGCGTGTTCGCGGATTCACTCAGGATGACGCACACATTTTCTGCGCACCCGAACAAATCAAAGATGAATTCCTGAAAGTAATGGATATCATCCTGTATATTTTCAAGGCTCTTGATTTCAAGAATTTCGAAGCACAAATTTCTCTTCGTGACCCGAAAAATAAAGAGAAATATATCGGAAGCGATGAGAATTGGCATCTCGCCGAAAAAGCTATCATTGAAGCGTGCGAAGAAAAAGGATTGAAAGCCAAGCAAGTTGAGGGTGAAGCCGCTTTCTATGGTCCGAAACTGGACTTTATGGTGAAAGATGCAATTGGACGCCGTTGGCAATTAGGCACTATTCAGGTTGACTACAATCTTCCCGAAAGATTCCAATTGGAATATACCGGCTCAGACAATCAGAAACATCGCCCTGTGATGATTCACCGGGCACCTTTCGGCTCAATGGAGCGCTTCGTAGCCGTGCTTCTCGAACACACTGCCGGCAAATTGCCCCTATGGTTGATTCCGGAACAAGCTGTCATTCTACCAATCAGCGAAAAATTCAATGATTACGCTTATCGCGTAGCAAAAGAATTGGACGCAAAAGGTGTAAGAGCTGTTGTTGACGACAGAAACGAGAAAATCGGCAAGAAAATTCGCGACAATGAGATGAAAAAAATACCATATTTACTCATTGTAGGCGAAAAAGAAGCAGAAAATGATGAAGTTTCTGTAAGAAAACATGGCGAAGGTGATAAAGGTTCGATGAAAATCATTAACTTTGCAGAAACTTTAAATGCTGAAGTAGAAAATATGATAAATCATTCGGCTGAAGCTTGACTCAAAAAAAGAGAAAAGCGCGTCGAAATAAAATTAATTAATGGAGAAAAAACCGAATAATTTTTCAAGTCCCCATCGCCCCGGGGCTCCGACTCAGAGACCGGCACAAAAAAATGGTCCGCGAGGTAAAAACGAAAAAGATCCATACGCAATCAATGAGCAAATTCGCGCTCGCGAAGTGCGTCTTGTAGGTGATAACGTAGAGCAAGGGATATATCCTATTGACAAAGCTCGAAAGATAGCAGCCGAACTGGAATTGGACCTTATCGAAATATCTCCTACAGCAGAGCCGCCTGTGTGCAGGATTTTGGATTATCAGAAATTTCTATATCAACAGAAAAAGCGTCTGAAAGAGCAAAAGGCTAAAGCCACTAAAGTTGTAGTTAAGGAAATCAGATTCGGACCTCAAACCGACGACCATGATTATAACTTTAAATTGAAACATGCCCAAGGATTCTTAAAAGAAGGCTCTAAAGTTAAGGCATACGTATTCTTCCGCGGAAGATCAATCCTTTTCAAAGAGCAGGGAGAAGTTCTCCTTCTAAGATTTGCAAATGATCTTGAAGACCTTGGAAAAGTGGAGCAAATGCCGGTGCTTGAAGGCAAAAGAATGATAATAATGATATCTCCTTTGAAGAATTCATCAAAAAAGGATAATTCAAAGAAAGATGCCAAACCGAAAGAGGCTCCTAAAGAAGTCAAATCTTCAGAAGAGTCAGAAACAGAATAAAACTTAGAGAATAAATAATAGAGACCGTAGGCACACGGTGCCGAGGTGATTTTTAAACAACTAAAATTTTTCAATAATGCCTAAGGTAAAGACNANTGCCGCGTCAAAGAAGCGCTTCGCGCTCACCGGCACAGGAAAAGTCAAGAGAAAACANGCTTACCACAGCCACATCCTGACTAAGAAGTCGAAAANGCNTAAACGCAATCTCNACCACACAACTCTCGTGNATTCAGCTAACATCAAGCAAGTTCGTTCACTTCTCAATATGCGTTAATTGCATTGCCGGATAAGAACAATTCTTGACTCAATCGGCTAAGAGCCGATTAAAGCAATCTCTTCTCAACCATCTCTACTCCTCAAATAAATCAACATTTTTCAATAACCGAGNGTAGAGCTCCTGAAAGAGCTNAAAGCCGCNCACATTCAAAAATTTNAAAAAATGCCAAGATNAGTAAANCACGTCGCTTCACGCGCAAAGAGAAAGAAAATCCTTAAATTAACCCGTGGTTATTATGGCAGCCGCCGTAATGTATGGACAGTAGCCAAAAATACTTGGGAAAAGGGTCTCACTTACGCTTATCGCGATCGTAAGCAAAAAAAGCGCAATTTCCGCGCTCTTTGGATTCAGCGTATCAACGCTGCTGCTCGTTTGGAAGACCTTTCATATTCCAAACTTATGGGTCTTATTCACAAAGCAGGTATCGAAATCAACCGCAAGGTGCTCGCTGACCTCGCTATGAATAATCCGGCAGCATTCAAAGCAATCTGCGACAAAGTGAAATAAAAACCATTTAAACTATTTCACGTCTCGCGACGTTATAAGGATAAAGATTGAAATTCACCCCACATCAAAGTTGCTTGGGAAACTCATCAAATTAAAAAGAAATACCGAGACAAACTTTTTTCTCAATGGCGGGCCCCACATATCTTCGGATATGTTGCCTCTTCAATGAGAGTCACAGGCGGATTACAAAGAGATTTAAGTCCTCAAACCCTGTCTATCGGAGTTTCATCACAACCCCTTTGATGTGGCCTTATAACCGGGGGCGGATCGGATAATCATTCCGTTCCGCCCCTTTTTTAATTAAATATGATTTTTTATTAAAATCTTATATAATATGAAAGACGTAAAAAACACATTGCTCGACAGAGTAAGTATTCGCCGTTATGAGAGAGAACCTATCCCTCAGGAAACAATGGAGTTTATTTATCAAGCAGTAAGAAATACTCCCACATCTTATAATGGTCAACAATTCTCGGTTATTGATATCGACGACCAGAACCTAAAAGAGGAATTATATGAAATGACAAATCAAAAGCAATTAAAAACCTGCAACAGACTTTTGATTTTCCTTTCTGACTATAACAAAATATCCCTCCTTGCAAAAAATAAAGATTTGACAATGCCGCCATTCACAGACACTATGGATGGTGTCACAATTGGTATTATTGATGCATCTCTCGCTATGATGAGTGCAGTAGTTGCGGCTGAAGCTTGCGGACTCGGCACAAATTGCGTAGGCTATCTTCGCACTGTTGATCCGTTGCGCCTGGCTAAAATCCTGAAATTACCCAAAGGGGTATTTGTAGTGTGTGGTCTGGCTCTCGGGATTCCTCGCGAACATCCCGATTTGAAACCAAAGCAACAGGCTTCTCTCGTATTTCATAAGAATCATTATAGAGAAGATAATGTGGAGATGGTGAAAGAACTTGAGGAGTATGATGAAGTTGTGAAACATTATAATGCAACTCGCGCGGGGACCACATCAACTAACGATTGGGTTGCTCATATCCTTAATTATTATGACAACGCAATGAAATATAGAATCCTGGACTATCTCAAATCTCAGGGGTATGATGTTAATAGATAATTAGGATTGATGAGCATTAATAGTCATTGAATCATTGCTAAATTCATAGTTCGTGATTTTGGTGATATAACTATAATTTTAACTCTTTATTCAAGCGTATAGACTCCAAATTCATACGCTTGAATTCTTTTTCATTAAAACTTTAATTATCAATTGCGATTTAAGAGTTTCAGATTTAATCTTAATGAGAGACTTAAGAATATCGAAAAAGAAAAACGGCGCTAAGGACGCATCCCTAACACCGTTTTGTCGTAAATAACATTGTTTTATTACCGAAGCATCCCGCTCCGCTTTTTACGAACATGTCTACGACATCGTTCTCTAACATTTAAACAATGGTAATGATAAAAAGTTTAAACAAAATTAAAAATTTAACACTCTTTAACATTTATCACTCTTTTCTTTGGCTTTTCAATTAAAGTCGACATTTACTTAAGAAGATTGGCATGTTACCAATTTTAATATTTCATCTGCATTACTTACTATGTGGTCGGCATAAGCTTTACGCAATTCATTAACAGGACGGAAACCCCAGCTCACACCTATGGAATCCACGCACGCTCTGCGCGCAGTCTCCATATCCACGGCACTATCACCCACGAAAGCCACTTCCGCCTTTGGTGTAGGGCTGATACTTAATATTGCAAAAGCTATCGACGGATCAGGCTTTATGGGTCGCGTAGAGGTTTGCCCCAAAATTGCCACAAAGGGGACATCAGGGAAAAAATATTTAATTATTTTCTCAGCTGCAGCTTGATACTTATTGGTGGCTACGGCTATTTTAATGCCGCGGGAGTTGAGGTTTTGCAATAATTCAACTACACCGGGATAGGGAACTGTGGAATCAATGCAATGAGAGTCATAATATTCCCTAAAGTCTATCAGTAATTTATCAATTGTTTCTGCATCAGCATCCGGTGCTGCTCTTTCCATTAATTTCCTCACTCCGTTTCCAACCATATTATTATATGCATAGATAGGGTGCTGTTGAAAACCGTTTTTCTTCAATGCATAATTACATGCTGCACCAAGGTCGGAAATTGTATTCAATAAAGTGCCGTCAAGATCAAATATTACAAGTGATTTCATTTTAATTGTTGAGTTTTTTTATAACAATAGCGGAGAGGGGAGAAAATTTAATTGAAATATAATGTTTATAGTTATAACACCGGGAATAAGGAAGTTATTTAAATTTCATATAATTAAATAGAGATCTGCAAAATTTTTGCAATCTTCACAAATCAGAAGGGGTAACCGATTGAAAAATGGAAAGCTCTGTCGCGTCCCCAGCGGGGATGTATTAAAGGCCATTCAACTTCGCCCATAGCCGGATTGTGGGCTTTCATGCCTAAATCAAAACGTAACAAAAAATAATTAAAATCAAGACGTATTCCAATTCCGTAGGCAGCAGCCAACTCTTTATAAAATGAATTAAACCGAAACCATCCTCCCGTTTGATTTGGATAGTTGCGTATTGTCCAAATATTGCCTATATCCACAAACATTCCCAATTCTACAATCCAAAAGAGTTTAGCGCGATATTCAGTACTTAAAATAAAACGGATATCCCCGCATTGATACATAAAATCGCTGGAAGAATTATTTCCGGCATATCTTCCGGGACCAAGTGTTCTGACACTCCATCCTCTTACGCCATTTGCTCCTCCTCCATAAAAACGTTTTTCGAAAGGGAGCATACCGGAATTGCCGTATGGTACCCCCATGCCTAATCCTACTCTGGTAGCAATTGATTGACGATCATCAAAAATATGTGTATAGGCAATGTCTGAATCGAACTTAAAATATTGCGCGTAATGAATGCCAAATATTTCGTATGGATTTGTATGAAAATCCGACCTGTGAGCAAAGATGCTGCTTAAAGCAAAAAGTAAATTTCCTGCGATCTCCACATTGACTCTTGCATTATAGATATCCTTTTGAATCTCTCTTTTCCACGGTGGAAGATTCTTTTTATTGGTGTGATAAAATGAATAACCCATTCTCATTATAAAATGGTCTTCATAACTATAACGAAGCAAGGGATTATCAGGAGCGATCTGATTGATAAAATCATTCGTTGATGCCGGCAAATATACATAATTGATATCAATGGGAGTAAAGAGATGCTGAGTGCTTCTAAAGCGTTCGGTCCATTTATAAAACCATCCAATTGATGAAATTATGCGGGTATATTCAGGACGTTCCTGATAATTCATAGAGAGTCGCATTTCAGTTGAAGCATTTATTTTACGCTTGAAACTCTCTTTTAAAAAGGGCGCTTTGAATTTGGGAAATTCCAATCCTAAATCTATAGATGTTTCAAGATAGCGATTGTGAATCAAGCCCTCCAGGTTACCACTGACAGATTCGTAAGCCCCTCTCAGTTTAGCAGTAAATGTCTCTGAGCCTTTCCCAATGTTTTTATGCGTATAGCTTAATCCTAATGCCACACCTAAATCACCTGCGGAATTAGTACCTTCCAACTCAGCTGCGATGGATTGACTTTTACCGGGTGTCAGGAGAATAAAAGCATCCAGTAAACCAACATCTCCCAATTGACCTACCGGCTCGAGACGAATATTTATAAATTTTAAAATTTCAAGTCGGGAGAATGCTTTATAAGTCCGGTCGACATCTCTTTCTGAATACAGCTTTCCGGGAGTAATAAAGCAATTTTCATATATAACTCCGGGGCGCAAATAATGCCTGTTATCGCCATAACAAATTTTGATACCTTTGTAGACCAATGTATCATTATAAGCTCGCCTTAGCTGCTCTGAAGAAGATGTCATTTCATAATTTGTAAAGCATATAACATTCCGAATAAGAAATTTATGAATACTATTAATTGAATCTGAGATATTAGCACTTTTAGATGTGTCTATTTTCAGGGTTAAATCCGTATCATAGCTATTTGAAGTCGTATCTGCCACGAAAGAGATACTTTCCTTCATAAAGTTAAAATATCCTTTATTCCGGAGTGAGCGGGTAATCAAATCTCTCTGCAAATCCAACTGCGTCAAATCCAGTCGGTCTCCACTTTTTATGCATGAAAAAACAGTATCCGACAAAACAATAGAAGCCACCGTGGAATCAGGAATATCATAATTAATTTCTCTAATTATATGAGGTTTTCCAGGTTTCACCTTATACTCCACTTGCATTTTCTTCCCCTTTGAAAGGGTGTCGACCTCAACTTCAGCATCCAAATAACCTTTATTTGTCAAAGCCGTCTGCAATTGAGTCAGCCCTGCCTGAGTTTGACGGGGACTATAAATAACAGGCGGTTCGCCCAATTTACGGATAAACCTATTAAGCCATTTAGTGGAGTCTTTACCTGACATATTATAGACCCCGAGCCGGAGTTTCATACTCCAGAAAATCTTTTGATTCGGTTTTTGTCGGATATATGTTAACAAATCCGCTGATGTCAGAACCGGATAATTATTGCTCGAAGAATCAAGAGTAACGGAAATTTTATCCAATAGATATTCTCCCGAAGGGACATGCCGAGTCGTGCTGCACCCGAATAATGTCAGAAGCAATGAAATAAATAAAATATATCTTATTTCATTATTTCTTTTCATCTGTCTTTGAAAAACACTCTTGAATATAATATTGGGGTCTTGTCTGAAGATTTTCTCAANAGGNATGTAGAACAATCATGANAATCAGCCNAATCACNTCTTAANATTTCAATTTCTTTNNCATATTCNCCTTCATGNAGAAAAGAGAGTTCCATTCTTGACACTCGTTTTTTATCATGCAGGTCGAGAGGAAATTGATTCATCAATAATGCTACATATCTGACTGTGTTTACATGTCGATACGCATCCAAGTCACAATATTGGAATGTATATGATCTCAGTTCATGCGTTGCTTTATTTACACGTGCTGAATCCGCTCCATCTTCATCAGGCAATAGTATAAGTCTATGTTTAGCTTGCCGCTGAATTGNNCATTCTNTATCTGGATATATATTCTNCATTAAATGGCAATTCNTCAANANCTGAATTTACACNTGTCTCCGTGTCAAGCNCCNTCCAGATAGAACGGGCATACCCGACAGGTGTGCCGTCAGACAAAGCTATCCTGAAANCTCTTTCCGAAAAATGCTTATTCCAACTNTCANCCNNNGTCGAAATGGAATAATCNGAANCCATTACAGGTAATGNATCCATTTCAATANTCAATCGGGNCAANACCCATCNACAATGGTCGTTTGGCATANAAGGATTCCCGATGCCGAGCATATTTGCATGTTTAGTAGCAATATCTATCAACTTTGNAGTCAAAAGAGTAAGAGAAAGCTCTTTTTCCGCATTGCAATCACCGGCTGAAATGAAAAAAGATTGGGTTAGAACTTTTTCTTTCCGAAGTGATAATGAAGTCAATTCAGACATATTAGATTAACTTTGTTTTTGGATATATTAAAATTCGCTCGAGAAATGAAATTTTATCTTAGGGAAATCACTTTGTGCCATTTGCAAAACGTAGTTGGAATCAGCCAGAAAAACATCTCTTCCATCTTTATCCGTTGCCATGAACTGATGTTTACGCTTTTTGAAAGCAGCTAACGCTTCTTCATCATCACTCTCAATCCAACATGCTTTATACAGACTAATCGGTTCCCATCGACATTGCGCGCCATATTCATGAAGCAATCTATATTGAATTACCTCAAATTGAAGTTGACCGACTGTGCCGATTATCTTTCTTCCGTTGAATTGATTCACAAATAATTGAGCTACCCCTTCATCCATCAATTGCTTGATTCCTTTATCCAATTGTTTGGCTTTCATCGGGTCTGCATTCTCAATGTATTTAAANATTTCGGGTGAGANGGAGGGGAGACCTTTAAAATNNAGTTGCTCACCGGAAGTGAGAGTATCACNGATNTTAAANTNCCCTGTATCCGGTATGCCGACTATATCCCCGGGGAAAGCCTCATCAACAATGCTTTTCTTTTNNGCCATAAATGCTGTGGGAGCAGCGAAACGCATTTGTTTTTCATTTCTGACATGTAAATAATTGACATTCCTTTCAAATTTGCCTGAACAGATTTTCACAAATGCTATGCATGATCTGTGATTTGGATCCATGTTGGCATGAATCTTGAATACAAATCCGGAAAAGGCATCCTCTTCCGGGTTTACCTCTCTTTCTTCCGCTTGAATGGGACGTGGACATGGTGCTATTTCCACGAAACAATTGAGCAATTCCTTCACTCCGAAAGTGTTGAGAGCAGATCCGAAGAACACGGGGGCTACTTCACCTTTTAGATATTCCTGAGCATCAAATTCCGGATATACCCCTTCGATCAATTCCAGGTCTTCTCTTAATTTTGCCGCATCGTTTTCTCCTACAAGTTTATCCACGTCCGGGGAATTGACATCTGATATTTCCACACGCTCACTTATCGTTTGTTTTGATGGGGTGAAAAGATCCAAGCCTTGCTCATAGATATTATAGACTCCTTTAAATTTAGCACCTATATTGATAGGCCAGGTCAAAGGACGTACTTTAATTTTCAATTCTGATTCCAATTCATCAAGGATATCAAAAGGATCGCGACCTTCTCTATCCAATTTATTTACAAACACAATCACAGGAGTGTTTCTCATACGACAAACCTCCATCAACCGGCGGGTTTGTGTTTCTACACCTTTTGCCACGTCCACAACTATTATTACCGAGTCTACAGCAGTCAATGTTCGGAAAGTATCTTCAGCAAAATCCTGGTGACCGGGGGTGTCTAGGATATTAATTTTATAATCACCATAGTTGAAACCCATAACTGAAGTTGCAACCGAGATTCCACGCTGCTTTTCAATTTCCATCCAGTCGGAAGTAGCAGTCTTTTTGATTTTGTTGCTTTTTACTGCTCCCGCTACATGGATTGCACCTCCGAAAAGCAGTAGTTTCTCAGTCAAGGTCGTTTTGCCTGCGTCCGGATGTGAAATAATGGCAAAAGTTCGTCTACGGGCAATTTCTTTATTTAATTCTTCGCTCATTGTTGATTATCGTCTGTAAATAACTCATTGTTATAATCTTTCTTGTAGTAATGACTTAATAATGCCAAGAAAGATGTAATCTGCTTGATAGCAGTNATTGTTTCTTCTGNAATTTCCTCACCCTTCAGTCGCAACANGAGTNTTCNATATAGAGCGTTAAGNNAAGTTTCTATTTCCCCCGCTTTGNNGTCTNCGGCTTTAGCACGAAGCTCCACAATGTAGGGGAGAGTCTTATAAAACTCCGCGGAATATTTGGCAAATTTTTCATCAGCAAGGAGTTGCTTGTGCAGATCATTGAGAGCTAAAATCACATTTTTGTTAATTTGAAGATGACCTTTTTTCTCCACTCCCTCCTGACGCATCATGTCGATTAAAGATTCATACCATTCGTGCAGCTGCTTCTTTTGGGACTCGTCAAGTTGTGTATATTTATTGATGATGTTTTCATCAATTTTCTCAAGATCCAAGTCGTAGGCACGAATTAAATCTTCTATTTGCCACATATATAATTAGTATTTAGCAATATTTTCTCATTTTTTATCGGAAGATGTAAACATATCTAATGTTATGCAAGATTAATCATATAAAGTATTTAGGTGTTTATGACCGGA
>WFLX010014325.1_pt1 | contig 20081 bp, 15 predicted proteins | sample 4967041 | NCBI WGS metagenome assembly WFLX01 (sample SAMN12857096, study PRJNA449069) | gut metagenome | isolation source: stool from male and female vole | host: Microtus ochrogaster | place: USA:Florida | collected 2017
ACGGAGGTTCTCGAGTAGAAGCACTTCTCCTGGCTTCAGGTCTTTGGCTGCTTCCTGTGCTTTGGCACAGTCAGGAGCGAACTTTACTTCTGCTCCGAGAGCTTTAGCCACTGCATCGCGGATTTGTGAAAGACTCAGTTTTTCGTTTACTTTTCCTTTAGGCTTGCCCATGTGGCTCATAAGAATGAGGGAGCCTCCGTCTGCGAGAATCTTCTTGAGTGTGGGAAGAGCACCACGGATGCGGGTGTCATCGCTGATGGTTCCGTCTTCATTGAGAGGCACATTGAAGTCTACTCTGACAATCGCCTTCTTGCCGGCGAAATTGTAATTGTCGATTGTTGCCATATCTAAACTACGGGTTAAATTGTATTTTTTTTGTTCATTATCTCTATTCTTCTGTCCGTTCCATCTGATATTACAACATGGTTTTGTCGCTTGGAGCGGATTATCACACAAAATTAAGAAATTCTCTCAACTAATCCAAATCTTTTTGCAAAAAATCTTCAATTTTTGATTAATTTTGTATCTGAATTATCATACGTATCGTTTTTAATGTGTTTTTTAACAATATTCTTGTGATGATTGAATCAATTACATCCTATCCGGAGAGTTCTCTTAAAAGTCTATTTGAGTCCTTTTATAATATTAAGGAAGTGGAGATGTCTCCGATATCAGGAAGTGGTTCCGACAGGCTCTACTTTCGTATGTCTGCTGGTTCAAAATCCTGTATAGGGACTTTTGTTCCCAATGCAGCGGAAGGGCGCTGTTTTGTCAGATTGGCTGAAAATTTCAGGAAATACGGTGTTTCGGTCCCAGAAATCTATGCTGTTTCTATCGACTATCATTGCTATCTGCAGGAGGATTTGGGTAGTAAATCCTTGTTTTCTTCCTTAAAAGATTATGATGTTGACTCATTAGTCAAGGAAACTCTTATTAGACTTGTTGCCCTCCAGAAATCTCCCGCAAGCGTATGGGGTGANGATTGTATAAATGGAGANTTCTGTCGTAGGCAAGTAATGTGGGATCTTAACTATTTTAAATATGAGTATCTAAAGCCACGGGATATAATTTTCAATGAGGATCTTCTCGAGAATGATTTCGAAAGATTGGCAGCAAAACTTGTGGGAGTGCCTGATGAATTCTGCGGATTCATGATGCGCGACTGCCAAAGCCGAAATGTTATGATCTCTTCTTCCGGTCCGGTATTTATAGATTTCCAAGGAGGTAGAAAAGGTCCGGCTCTTTATGATGCTGTTTCATTTCTTTGGCAAGCAAGAGCTGCTTTTTCCGACGATTTCAGACGACGCATGCTTGATGTTTATTGTAATGCCTATTGCAATAGCGATTCGAAAAAAATACAAGAGATGCTATCTTTTCTTGACGAGATGGTTCTTTTCCGCACCTTGCAAGTCCTGGGAGCATACGGTTTCAGAGGACTTGTACAACACAAATCTCATTTCTTGCAATCTATCCCGGGTGCGTTGGCTAATTTGAAGTCTTTATATAATAAAGGTGTTTTAAACCCGTATCCTGAATTGCGAANGGTTTCTGAAGCTTTGGTATCTGACCCCATGTTCATTATGCAAGAGAACGATGGTCGTTTGGTAGTAGAAGTATTTTCTTTCTCTTATAAAAAAGGNTATCCTCAAGATTTGAGCGGTAATGGAGGTGGCTTTATGTTCGATTGTAGGGCAATGCACAATCCGGGAAGATATAAAGAGTATAAGACTTTGACGGGAAAAGATCAGACGGTAATCGATTTTCTTGAAGAGAGGGGAGAGGTACAGCCATTCCTTCGAAACGCTTGGTCGCTGACCGACCCTGCTATTGAGAGATATCTTATGCGAGGCTTTACTCATTTACAAATAGGTTTCGGATGCACCGGAGGTCAACATCGTTCCGTCTACTGTGCCGAACATACAGCCTCGCACATTAAGAATCTTTTCCCGGAAGTTGACTTGCACTTGACTCACATCGAACACCCTTGAAATTTAGTGATTTAATTATAAGATTAATCAATTAAACGATTCACCAAATAAACAACTAAACAATTGAAAGCAATGATACTATGTGCTGGATTAGGCACAAGACTCAAGCCTTGGACCGACAGTCATCCCAAAGCATTAGTCCCTGTAGGAGGTGTCCCTATGCTAAGGCGTGTTATAGAGCGTATTGCAAATCAAGGATTTGATGAAGTGACTGTAAATGTCCATCATTTTGCCGATCAAATTGTGAAATTCCTTAAAGAAGAGAACCTTCCAGTAAAGAAATTGTCGATTTCTGATGAGACGCATCTCTTGCTCGAGNCCGGAGGTGGAATTTTGCATGCTGAGAAATACCTTGCCAAAGATTCTCGTCCATTCCTCGTGCATAATGTTGATATCCTTTCAAATGCAGATTTGAGAAAACTGTATAATGAGCATGAAAGCTCTGGAAACAATATTACTCTTCTTGTCTCCGACCGACATTCAGACAGAAAACTTGTGTTTGATAAGAATCTAAGGCTGAAAGGATGGATTAATCTGAAGACTTGTATGACTCNTCCCAATGANCTTCACATTACATCAGACGATATTGTATATGCTTTCAGTGGAATATATATAATGGCGCCGGAAGTGTTCACAATTATTAAGGAGAATGGTTTCAAAGATGCATTCCCAATCATAGATGTGTTTCTTTCAGGCGCACACGGTTTGAAAATAGGTGGTGTGTGTCAGGAGGCTCTTGAGATAATAGACATAGGAAAGCCCGATACTTTGCATCGGGCTAATTTGAAGATTCAATAATAATGATTGTGGTGTTGTGCGTGCTTGACGACGTTGAACTGGAAGATACATCCTCCGATGAGGAAGGCTACTGCTATTCCTCCGAGCCACCATGTCAGCGAGATACTTACAGTGAAGCAAGATATCATTAGGAGGATACAACCTATAGCGTAGCAGATGATGGATAATGTTTTCATAGTTATATGTTTTTTATATTATTAAGGTTTCAGTCTTTCTTGTTCTTTGTCTATTAAACGTACAAGGAAATAATAAGGTTTGAATGATATATTTATTTAATAAAAACACAACAAAAATATGAAGCGCAAGCGATTTCTCGCCTGCGCTCCTTTTTATTACTTTACTTATTGACTAATTTTGTTTCTCACTTCAATCTGAGCTCTTGTCCAATCTTGATGGCATCTGAAGCTTCAAGTCCATTTAACTTGCGAAGTGAGGTTGCCGACATTCCGTGAGCCCTTGCTATCTTATTGAGAGTGTCGCCTTTCTTCACTGTATAAGAAGCGATTTCACTTGTGCCAGACTTGTAAGTGTTTTTGTCATTTGAAGCCATTTCTCTGTTCCCTTTGTTAGGAGCAAAGTTACGAGCTTTTGTATATGTCTTCTTGGAGAAGGTATATTCGTCTGTATGGGTTGTTTGGTTGGCAAAGTCTACGATTGCCTGCGGATTGATGGCAAATCCCATGAATCGAGTCTCAAAGTGCAAGTGAGGCCCCGTGCTTCTGCCTGTGCTGCCTCCAAGACCGATGGGATCTCCTGCACGTACTACATCGTCGGGCTTTACAAGATGTTTATTAAGGTGTCCATATACTGTCTCAAGGCCATTAGGATGACGAAGGATGATGTAGTTGCCGTAGCCGCCACCTTCGTATGCTGTTAGACGAACTTTGCCATCAAATGCTGCATAGATGGTATCGTTGCTCTTGATGCCAATGTCCACTCCTTTGTGCATACGGCGGAAACGCTGGCGATATCCATATAAAGAGGTGAGTGGACCCTTATGAGGCATGTGGAATCCTGTCACATCAATCACTTGATTGTCTGGCACATCCTTTTCGTTAAATGGATTTACACTTTTTGAATTCCATCCTTCAGTATAAATGTCCATCTCCGGCTCAAGATCGTCGTCTATAAGGTCGATGAATGTATTCTGCTCTATGAGTTTAATTTTGTCCTTTGATGAAGCAGCATTGGCAAGCAATTGTTTGTGGGCTGCTGCGTGGGATGCTCCCTTTTTCTGTGCTGTTGATGCAAATGGAATTGCCGAAAGTAATGCACAGCAAAGGATTGTATTGATTTTCTTCATCATGGTTCTTATTTTATTTCATCGTCAGAATAAAGGAACTTAACATTGGAAGGAGTATAATCAAGCACTTCTTCGGGTTTAAAGAAGCGGTTGATTTCTATCTTGGCATTTTCTACGCTGTCTGATGCGTGAACGATATTTGCCTGCCCGCTCATGCAGAAATCTCCACGGAGAGTCCCTGGCTCTGCCTTTCTGCCGTTCGTGACGCCTGTCATTTTACGGAATACTTCCACTGCATCGACACCCTTTAGGACCATACATATCACTGGGGATGCAGTCATAGACTCAACGATAGAAGGAAAGAACGGTTTGTCTACAAGATGAGCATAGTGTTCACGTAGGATTTTCTCATCCAGTTGCATCATTTTCATTGCTGTGATTATGAGGCCTTTGTTCTGGATGCGGGTCAGTACTTCACCTATTAGACAGCGTTCTATCGCTGATGGCTTAAGAATGACAAGTGTTTGTTCCATATATGCTGAGTATTTTCTTCTGATTGTTGATATATTTCATTTTCGATTTCAAAGTTACAAAATTATTTCACACAAACCTAATTATGAAATAAAAAATACATAAAAATTCTGTTAAAAAACTTTAATTAAATTATAACTTATTGATACATAATAATAAATAATAAGTGTGTTTTAAACACATTATCCCTCTTTTTTGCACAATGCTCTTATTGGTGTGCATTTTGTATTGAAATCATTTTGAACCCTTTGTCTGGAGATTTGTTTCTCTGTTATAACTTAAATACGATTCCATTATGAACATCCTTCCTATGCTTTGCTTGATTCCGACAGAAGTGGCGGAAAAGCTTCCAAAGGTTACCATGCTCGGTACGGAAGACAGCACGTATGCTGTCGCACGGTTTATTATGAACATTGTAGATTGGATTTTCAATCTATTCGGACTTTCCCATCATCCGACACTCGAACTGTGGATTTACTCCATTCTGGTATTTGCCATTTCTTGGGGTATTGGTTATATTACCCAATTGGTAATTCTTTTTATTGTAAATCAGATTGGAAAGCGTTGGAAGAATCCTATTTATACTGATCTTAGAAATGCAGGATTCTTTCATAAAGTGTCGAGGATTATTCCCGCTCTTTATTTTCTAATATTCATTCAGTTTACAATGCAGCAGCATTCAGGTCTCAGTAGCTGGCTGTCGCGTTTCACATGGATATTCCTTGCGTTCATCGTCGCAAGATGTCTGACAATTTTGACATATATTATCTGGAATCATGTAGATAAGAGGGAAAACAAGAAGCATCTTCCTCTTAAAGGATTGGTACAATTGATCTGTGGTCTTATTTGGATTATTTTTGCAATTGTGGCGGTATCGATTATCGTTGATAAGTCTCCGGGCACTCTTCTCGCTGGTTTAGGTGTATTTGCATCTGTTTTGATGTTGATTTTCAAAGACTCCATCCTCGGTCTCGTTGCCGGTGTCCAGCTTTCGGAGAATGATTCCGTTCATGTTGGCGACTGGATTGCTGTCGATGGAACTAATGCCAACGGTACTGTGATGGAAGTGTCTCTTACCGAGGTCAAAATACAGAATTGGGATAAGACGGTGTCTTCGGTTCCTCCATACAACCTTATTAGTGGCACCTTTACAACCTATCGTCCGATGCAAGAGAGCAATACACGTCGTATCGCCCGTACTTATCTTATCGACTGTGAAAGTGTAGTGGAAGCTACTCCTGATCTCATAGCTAAGATTTCTGAAATACCAATGATGAAAGATTGGATTGAGAAGAAGCAAGCTCAGAAAGCTGCCGGTAAGGAATATTGCGTCAATAACCCCGAGGGGCTCGCAGATGGCACTATAGATACAAACCTTGGTATGTTCCGAGCCTACATGAAGATGTGGCTGCTTAGCAATCCAAACATCTCTCACGTAGATGATCTATTTGTGAATACCCTACAGCAGACTCAACACGGTATTCCATTCCAAGTATATTGCTTTACAAGCACTTCTGCTTGGATTCCTTACGAAGGTATTCAGTCTGCAGTGTTCGAACATGTTGCAGTCATGCTCACTAAATTCAATCTCTTCGTATTCGAGAACGAATCAAGCCGTGCTACAGTGCTTGAAGGTGTCATGAGCCGCCAGCTTCCTGCCGGAGAAAGTGTATTTGGACTCCCAACTCCAATGATTATAAAGGATTCTCAACCCCAATCTCAGTCTGCTAATCCAGCTTAGAGTCTCCTATCACATGCGTAGCAACAGTGGCATATAAGGCAGCCGTCTCCAATCGGAGGCGGCTGCCTCCAAATGTGACAGGTATATAGCCGTTTTTCATTGCCACTTCCACTTCTTCGTGCGTGAAATCCCCTTCCGGTCCGATCATGATTCTTATATCACCTCCTTTGTATTCTTCTTTAAATTTTTTCAAAGGAATAGTGTCATCGCAATATCCAAGACATTTAAATCCGGAAAATCTATCATTAACTACGTCTTTGTAGTCGAGTGGCCCTATAATTTCAGTCAAATTGGTTTTTAGAGATTGGTTCATGGCAGAAATACATATCTTTTCCAAGCGCTCTGTTCTTATGGTTTTTCTTTCGCTTCGGCTGCATTTCATCAGAATTAATCTATCTATTCCTATCTCAACGGCTTTTTCAGCCAGCCATTCCATTCTGTCTGCGTTTTTTGAAGGAGCTACACACAATTCAAGTTGAAATCCCCACCATGGCTTGATTTCTTCCATGGTGAGAATTTCTACAGTTGTATGTTTCGGATGAGCACCTACTATAGCACACTCATATCTGTGGCCTTTGCCGTCGGTGACGTAGATATGATCACCCTCTTTCTTCCGCAATACTCGGCAGCAATGTCCCGATTCAGCTTCCGGAAGTAGACTGGTCGCTTCTACCTCAGGAGCATAAAACTGTATCATTACAATGATTCCTTTATCTGTTAATTATTTAGAGTTATAATGCTTTTGTCTAAAATGTATCTTGCATCCCTCATCACGCACCACGCACCACGCACCACTAAGAATTTTCATCTACAATTCCAGCTGCTCCGATACCACTTTTTTCAACAGCCTCATCGATCTTGACTTTTGCTTTTTTCTTATCTTGGAAGATAATGTAGAAGAGTATGGCGACTACTAAAGCATAGCCTGCGAATATAAGCCAACTCGTATGCCAGCCATCAATCTGCTCAACTCCTGCCGGACGCGAGAACACAAAGTTGTCGAGAACTGCTCCGGCACTCAGGGTGCCAATAGTGGCTCCGAGCCCATTGGTCATCAGCATGAAGAGTCCTTGGGCTGAACTTCTCATCGACGAGTCGGTCTCCTGATCGACATATAATGATCCCGAAACATTGAAGAAGTCGAATGCAACTCCATACACTATCATTGAGAGCACAAAAAGCCATACGAGTTCTCCCGGATTTCCTATTCCGAAAAAACCAAACCTTCCTACCCATGCAAGCATGGAAACGAACATTGTCCCTTTGATTCCGAATCTTTTAAGGAAGAAAGGAATGAGAAGTATGCATAGTGTCTCCGACATTTGCGATAGTGATATTAAGGCATTTGCATTCTTGGCTCCCCATGTGTTGGCAAATTCAGCTACTTCTTGGAAAGACGTAATGAAGACATTTCCATATCCGTTAGTGATCTGAAGGCTTACGCCAAGAAGCATTGAAAAGATAAAGAAAATGGCCATTTTTTTGTCTTTGAACAGAGTAAAGGCCTTCAATCCTAATTTTTCGGCGATGGAGCCTTCGGTGTTAGAGTTTGTCGGACAATCTGGCAACGTGAGCGCATATCCACACAATACAAAGCTTAAGACAGCTGATGTAAAGAGTTGATAGAAATTAGTCTGAAACTGTGTGAAGTTGACAAACAGCATGGAGCAAATAAATCCAACCGTCCCGAATACTCGGATTGGTGGAAATTCCTTTACAGTATCCATCCCGGCTTTGGTCAATGCTGAATATGCTACCGCATTACTTAATCCTATGGTTGGCATAAAGAAGGCTACAGACACTGTATAAAGCCAGAACAACGGTCCGAATGTTACACCCTCCCCGGCTTCAAGGCAATACCATCCCGCCAGGCCCATGAAGACACCCGCTATCAGATGACACAAACTCAACATACGCTGGGCATGTATCCACCTGTCGGCGATGATACCTATTATTGCAGGCATGAATATTGATACAATACCTTGTACCGCATAAAACCATTTGATTTCGCTGCCAAGTCCTACTCGGCCCAGATAGTTGCCCAAAGAAGTCAGGTAAGCACCCCAAACAGCAAATTCCAGAAAACTCATTATGGCGAGTCTAACCTTAAGAGAAAAATTTCCGTTCTTCATGATGTATAAGATTTTAGTTAATTTTTAAGTATTTATTCACATTATAAGCATAATATCAAAAATACATCCTATATTGATTGTTAGCAACAAAGGATTTGCTTTAGCTTGTGCCGAGCTAATTATGCATTATGCATTAAGCATTATTCTATCTTAATCACTTCCCCATCGTAGGCATATTCAACTCCTGGAGGCAGTATCTTCATGATATCTGCATGCTTCCCAAGATTATGGCATGCGTGAGTGAGATATGTGCGTTTAGGCTTTAATTCCTCGATGAGCGCAAGAGCCTCGGGCAAAATCAAATGGGCAAAATGCTCATGTGTCACTCGCAGGCAACTCAGAATCAAGACATCGAGATTCCGAAGTTTTTCTTTTTCCTCTTCTGATATTGTCTTGATGTCAGTCACGTATGCGAAGTCTCCGATCCTATATCCATATATGGGAAGTTGCCCGTGCATAACTTCGATTGGAATAATCTTAAGTCCGTTGATCATGAATGGTCTGCACTCGATTTCGTGAAGGTTAAGCTTCGGAACTCCAGGATATGGATGGTCTTTGAAGCAGTAGTCCACTCGTTTTCGAAGGTCGTTTGCAGTCTGTGGATTGGTGTATATATTCAAGTCGTTTTCAATGCAGAAGGGTCTCACATCATCTATGCCTCCGACATGATCGTAATGCTGATGGGTAAGCAATACCGAATCAATCTGGCTTAGTCCTATACTAAGCGCCTGCTGGCGTAAATCGGGCGATGCATCAATTAAGATTCGCATTCCATGAGTCTCTACAAGCACTGAAGCCCGCAGCCGTTTGTCTTTAGGATCAGTTGAAAGGCAGGTGGGACACGTACATCCTATCTCCGGGACTCCCTTAGAAGTGCCGCTCCCTAATATTGTGATTTTTATTCCGCTGTCTATATAATTTACTTCGGGACGAAGCTCTATGCCATATTTAAGTTTTACAGTCCTAATTACATGCGAAGCAAGTTTTGCAACATCTTTTCCAGTGGCCGTACCCATATTTGCAATTACGAGTGCTTGCTTTGGCCAAACTTCTGCACCATTTATATTATATCCCTTTAATCCGGCATGATCTATTAGCCATCCTCCTGAGAGTTTCACTTTTCCCTCAGTTTGAGACGGATATTCCGGCATTTCTATTCCCCTTGGTTTGATTTCTTGCTCATAGAAATATTTGTTGACTTCCGGATTCTTGAAGAATGATCCGGCGCTTCCTATTTCAGCTGGATTTGGAAGTTTTCTATCGCGAAGTCGGATCACTTCATTGGCAAGTTCTCTGGTGGTAGGATTCCTGCCGAGACTTTCTGCAAAGCTCTTTAATGGAGCGTAGTCAAGATTTTGAGCTTCTTTTCCGATTTGGAGTTTATAGCTCACTTGCATCACAATCAGTTTCCCTTTGGCATTATGCTTGAATATTGAGTCTCTATATCCAAAGTTGCATTCTTCCTTTTTAAGGATTACTTTCTTTCGTGAAATGACATCAAAGCATACTATGGAATGAATGAAATCTCCGGCCTCTGCTCCGTATGCTCCTATATTTTGCACAGCAGATGCCCCGACTTCACCGGGAATTCCGGCCATGTTCTCCAGACCTGCTATCCCGTTTGAAATACACCAATCTACGAGGTCGGTCCATTTCTCACCCGCTCCTGCCATCACAAAAACAGTCTCACTGTCTTTGTGATACTTGGATATGCCCTTTATTCGGGAGTGAAGAACAATCCCTTTAAAAGTGTTTAAGAAAAGGAGATTCGATCCGCTTCCGATATGAAGGAATTCATTCTCCATAAAGTCAGAGGTTCGAGTAAGCGCAAGAAGGTCCTTCTCATTTTCGTATTCAGCATAAATATTAGCCTTGGCTGGAACCTTGAAGGTTGTCAAGTTTGTCAGGTCNTTGTTATATTCGATTGTCATTGTCTGAATTCATTTAGTAGTCCGTCAGTAAAGAAGAGGTATGTTCCGTCTGAATATTGCCAAATATCCATGGTCTGTATTCTATTATGTCCTGTCCGTAGTTCATCGGGATTACCGATGGAAAGTTTGCATTCCTCTTTTGTCATTCCCAGTCCAACTTTCCCTTTCTGAATGAGAGCCCAATTCTCCTCGCTTATGTGTGGATATTTTCTCTTAGGGTCTGATAGAAAAAAAATTGCAGCAAAGTTCCGACTATCGTGCATGTCTGAAGTATAGTTCATCTGAATGAAAGCGTCTTCTCCATTGGGACCGGTTATATGGACCNTCATTGGGAAGTCGCCACTTGTGGGAATTACATCCGAAACGATTACTTTAGCAAATTTCAGTCCCGGCAACCGATTCCCTGAGCCATCATACCATAGATTGTTTTTAGTCCATAACGTAGCACCTACCAACTTGNCTTTCCAATTTTCTACAAGGGCTAAATCAGAAAGCAAAGGAAGCTTGCTGCTGTCTATTTCGGTCATGGCTTCAGCAGTCGTTTTTTTAGTTCGATATCGCAAAATGTTCGTTCCGTCGGAGAAAAGAATCACACATTCATCCGAAAGATCCGGATTGATATGGCGGTCCAATCCTTCGTATGTAAGGATTTTTCCTGACAAAGATTCTGCATCAGTGTCAGTCATCATGCCTGTAGGCTCAAATATATATGAAGTCCTGTCAGACATGGCAAGAAATCGCTTTCCCTTCTTCCATGATGATAGGGGAGTCCCTTGAATGCTTTCGGCCATCTTCTGCTCATCGCTTTTAGCCAGAAGCTTCATATCCTCCTTATTCATCTTTATAGTCTTCGTACTCTCAATTCCAGTGCTGCATGACGCTGAAAATATCAAACAGGCAAAAGAGATAAAGACAAGTATGATATTTATTTTGAACATTTTGAATTCACTTACCATTATCGATTAATTTGTATGTTTCACAAAATTCTTTCTGTGGCTAATTTAATATCATCATGGCCACGTTTATTTCATATATTAAGATATATTCATTTGCTCGGAGTGATTCTATTTAGTAAACCCCCAGTTAAACTGGGGGTTAGAAATTCCCTCCGTATAAGTCAAGAAGGATTTGACTAAACAGATGACTCAATTTTGTGAAATTTCCTTAATTCTTAATGTAATTTTTATCCAGCATATCTTTTGTCACAACTACGATATCAGAGAGACTCTCGACAAAATTGATTCTGTTCTTGTCTTCGATATCTTTTAATGCTATTTTTTGCATTATGCTTCTCCATTCATCTTCATTAAATTTTGATAAGTTAGGATAAGGAATATTAATTTCATTTATTTTTATATACTTCTTCTCGTTGGATGGAAGTTCAAAATGAATTTGTATTTTATCTGCGTTCTTGCCATCTATAAGACGCATAGTTTGTTCTTTTTCATTTGATCGGTCATACTCATATTCGCTTTCAATTTGATGATCTATCAAAAGTGCTGGCTGACCGTCTGCAAACGTACCTATACACAAATTGCTTGTCCAGAAGGAATCTTTATTCATCACAAATATGCCTCCAGGATAAATAACTATTGTTTCAGCAAAATAGCCGGTTTCTCCAAATTCATTTGTTTCTTTATTGGCTTTGACAAATGTCACAGGTTTTGTTATTTCGTTTAGTTTGAACGTTTTGGATTTCAATGGCCTAACATCTATTCCTGAAATGTATTTTGGATCCGTATTTTTCTGATTGAAGAAATTTGGATGAATTTTATACCAATCTTTCACTTCCTTTGCTATAAGCATCTGTCCTTTATGCGGATATTTTTTGTTGGTTTTTCCTATTTCAGAATCTTTAATTGAAGATGTAGGAAAATCATTACTTGCTCCAGCTCGGAATTCAGCATTGTCATTAATGACTTCAACGATCATATAACCGTTGTTAAATAGCACTGTCTGTGTTGCATTGTTTCCAGTATTGTCGTTATCGTATGCATACAATGAAAAATCATGGTCATCGTATGTTTGTGCTGGATTTTGATTATCAGTGACTGGATTGATAGTTTCTTCCTCTTTGGCAACAAGATTATCCAAAATTTCAGGTTCTACGGCTTCAATCTTTTGTCTTACTGTTACTTTCTCTTTCTTTTTATTGTTGGAATATACGATTTCTATTGGAAAATTTGAAAATGGGCAACCTTTCTCAGCAACTTTGACTATCAAAGGGTTGACGCCGTTACTGAGACTATCAATTGTACATTTAAATACATTTTCAGATATTTTTTCACTCGAAGTTGTGAGTCTATCAGATTCGAATGACACTTCTATATTACTCAACGAATCAAGCCCTTCTTCAGTGCTTTCTACTAAAATGTCAAAGGTAGCCTTCCCATTCTCAATAGTAGATTCGTTTGATGGAATACTTATGTTGAGATGTTTGATAAACATACCTTTTATGTTGGCATTTCTTTCTGACATTCTTACTCCATCGAGCCATATATTAAGAGGTCCGTATGAAATATCAGTAATTGTATCTGATAATTCGAGTGGGACATCAAGAGTGCAGTCATATATGACGTAATTATTCTTGCCGGAGTTTTCTTTCTTTATTGAAGCTTTATCTATATGAATTCTGGTCACTTCCGGCGTTTCAATATTTATTTTTTCAGATTTGATAGTGGAAGGCAACTCTATTTTTAAGCTCGTTGGAAAAGTATGATGCCTAAAAGCTATTGCTTCTCCATCATTGAGTTCTAAATCAATTTTTGAGTTTTGGATGAGTGCTAAAACTCCCCATTTGCCTTCGCTCTTTACGAATGCTTTGTTTTCATATTTATGACCTACCTTTTCAAATTGGCTCGGAATACTGTCTTTAGCATTAATGATAAGTCCCTCGTTCTTTCCATCAGTAAAGGTAGTTATGACAGTGTTGACATTTTGTTTGATTCGATTATTTTTATTATTAAATGCAGCTTCACTATGAGAGCCATCTGGCAATAATCTCAATCGATTGTCAAAATGAAGATCGAAAGTTTGGTCTTTACCATAATGGGTGTAAATTATCAGCGTATCAATTGGAAAACTTGTAAAATCTATAGGCTTTTTTGAATCAAGTGTTAGATGTCTCTTCTTGTCTGTTTCCTCCCCCATAAGATAAGGGGTCAAGCTCATTTCAAGTTTGTCAAACCAGTATAATTTATTTTTGATTATAGCTATAGCTTTCCCATTATCATCGAGCGATGAAATGAATGTTATGTCTTTTGGTTCTAATTCTTTTCGTTTGTCCTTTTCCTTGATTACAAATGTCTCAAGTGGCTCACCATTCGGCTTAAGATAATTAAAATGATTCTTTTTTAATTTTTGAGGATCTTGAAATGACAAGTATGGTGCATACCCATTGCTATAAGGATATAACGTATGAAGTTGAGGAAGACTGACAGATTTCCCATCTTTTGAATATAATTCATAAGTATTATTATTCTTGGTTACCAAGAATCCATCTGCAAAATATGGATAACCGTAAGTTGAGTATGTCTCTGGCATTTCATAGAAGTGTCCTTTTTGGTCGATGAATCCTACCAACAATCCATTGTCAGTGTTTTGAATTGTTGCAATTCCATTCCTAAAGTCATTTATATAATTATTTGTTGAGAATAATTTTTTGCCATCCATTGTCCAGATAACATTCTCACCATTTACTTTCCCTTGGAGTAATCCATCAGTTTTTACAAATATTGTATCGCATTCGGGATATATGAGCCATTGGGGGATTTGTCCTATCACTGAAAGCGAAAAGAAAAGTAATATGGCTGATAAAATCTGTTGTTTCATCGTTAGTTTTATGTTATGATTTTTTAGTTGTTTAAAACGCAAAATTAATAAAAAAAGATGAGGTCTGCAAGTAATTTTTACCTTTTTGAATAGGAGGAAGGATGAAAACAAAATTATAAAAATATCTCCTACACAATAAAGTGAAGGAGATATGAATATTTTTTCCGTTAATTAGAGATTAAAAACGTAGCCTACGCCAACGGTCTGTAAGATTGTCTGATGCAGTAGTTGTTGGGGTTTGATTTTTTCTCATTTTCAATTCTTTCGACTTTTGCATTACATTAGAATTTATCCTATCAGACAATTCTCCAAACGTAACTTCACCATTCGTAGCATTTAATTCATTGAGAAGATAGTATGTGAAGAGACCATGACCTTGTTCAGGATATCCTTGCGCTGTTTCATTACCTTGTGCTGCCGAGAAGACTACTACATTTCCAGAACCAAGCGCTGTGTCTTCAGCATCTATTTCTACAGCCCTAAGTCCTTCTGTCACTCCCTCATTCTCACGGTTCACACCACTGAAACATGCGTCAAGGAAGACTGTGGTCTGCAGAAAATCCAAGTCTCCTAATTTTTGATAGAAGTCGTCAAGTGCTATTCCTCTTTGAGGGCTTGTGCCTCTTACATCAGTTGGAAGAATGTAGGCTTTATTTTTATTCTTCACATCAGGAACTCCATGCCCGGCATAATACACGATTAATTTTTTATTTTCTGGTTCAGGAATCTTGGATACCCAATCCTGCATCTCTTCTTCAAGTATCATCTGTTTTGTGGCATTTTCCGATACATGAATATTCTCTACCGGTATTCCAAGAGTTTTCTTACAATATTCTGCAAATACACGGGCATCGTGGATAGCATAAGGGACATCTGAAACGAATCGATAATTCTGATTGCCAATTATCAATGCGTATGTGTTGTTTCTTGTGAAGCGGCTCGATGGTGCCGTTGAATCTAATTCAGAAGTTTCATAATCGTAATCTACTTGCTCTGCTCCTTCTCCGTCTCCTGAACTTATTGCAGAAGCGGCAATCCCATATTCATTACTATTGTCCTTGTTGATATAGGATGGGATTTTTCTAACTTCTCCAGAGTATAGAGTATGTCTTTTTTGTCCGTCTACAACTGTTTCTCCAGCAAAAACATAGTGCCCTAAGATAGCAGTCGGACTCAATTCTATGCTTTTCAAATTGTCACATGATGCATACGCTTGATCTGCAACACGGCACTGATCCGGAATCTTAACAGATGAAAGTGCATCACAGTTTGCGAAGGCAATGGTCTCAATATTCTTAAGGTTAATAGGTAGTGAGATTGTACGTAATTGTCGACAATTTAAGAATGCTCCCCAACCTATGCTGTTCAGATTTGGATCATCAAATACCACTTCCTGAAGATTAGGCATATTGGCAAATGCGCATGATCCTATATTGTTTATTCCCTTGGTTATACGCACTTTCTTTACATCAAGTTTTCTTTTTACCCATGGAGCCTTATTCGTAGATGTGTTGTAATCATTCATTTCAACTGAATGACCCTTTTTGTTAGTGTTTGAAATTGTCAGTGTATAGCCATCAAACGACCATTTGCAGTCATTTCCACAGCTTCCACCTATATTTTCAGCTGTCTGTGAAAATGCCTGGCTTACTCCCCAAAAGAGCATTGCTATGATTATTACTAAATGTTTCATATTTTTTTGTATTAACTAATTAGTTTCAATATCTTATGGTTAGATAGATTCGGTTTGAAGAGGACTTGAAATTATAGCTCTCTTTGCCGTAGTCAGAATTGGTACATTTGTATTTCGGATAGGCAATACGTGTCTCCCATCCTAAGCCTATGAATTTCCAACTAACGTTTAATCCAAAGCGCCAGACGCGGCCATAGCCAAAATTGATGCAGTCAAAATTCAGTGAATGTGAGCCGTTCTTGTATTCTGACATTCCAAGAAATGCTATTTCATATCCAAAATGAGCATATCCATTGATTTTCAAATAATGAAGATCCGAAGGGAAATTAAATGAACTGAAGGGTGCCACTGTTACAGATGGGCCAAGGCTCATACCATAGCTCAATTCATATTTTTTTGAAAGCCAAGGAAGTGGCTTTGTACTATTTGTCCCTTCAGTATATTGTCCAAATCCATCATTTGCCTTATATTGGTTATAATTGAGGTCTATATAAGTAAAATCAAGATTGATTCTTACCATATTGGCTATCGGTTTCTTATGGAGCTTGATATTATTGCCCAATTGAGCCATTAATCCAAAATCATAATCAAATTTTGGCATCTTCTTTCCATCCAAATCTCCATAGCCTTTCACGGTCATATCATTTTTGGGAGTTAATGATGAGCCTAAATTATAGCCAAAATTGAAATAGCTATTTCTGCTCCATACATCTGAAATGTGAGCCATTTTTGAATTGCTTGACGATACCATCTCTTGTACGGTTATGATATCGCTGATAGTCATGACTTGGGTTGTATCTTCTGCCAAGTCTAATACCGGTGCATTATTCGGTATATTTTGGGCTGAAACCATATATACCGTCAACATCGCAAATCCACTTAAAAGTAGTTTTTTCATGCTTTTGATTATTTTATTTGTATTATTCCATACCTTTGATAGAAAGCCACTTCCGCTGGACTACCATATCTTTGTCTGCTCGTTGATTCTTCAATAACCATTCTGCAAATTGCTTCTGACTCAATGTGTTGGGTCGTCTGGGATCATTACTCTCATCCATACATTTTGTAAACGGGTTGGGAGAATAAATTAATACAATCTGATTGTATTCCTGGAGTTGATTCGTGCTTAATTTATAATAGGAAGCTGCGGTGTCTATTGATTTGTCAAATAATTCATATTCTGTTCTTCCTTTTACATCGAATCTTCCTTTTGTGTCTTTTCTGTATGGTAATAGGCAGGAAGTCTCATCATCTCCGGTTATCAGATATATGGCTAAATACCCATCCGTGGGAGATTTAAATTTTACAAAAAATCTTTCCCCACTGTCAAATTGATCGGCTTCTGTCTTATGTCCATCTACATTTTTTTGGATTTGCCATTTAAGATCGGTTTGTGCTCTTACTATTTCTCTTGCTTGTCCACTTACTTCTGCCGTAAACCATATATCTCCNTTTACAATTTCCATTTTTACCACCGGTTCCTTATCATCNCCNANCCATTCTCCNTTGACTGAAGAAGCCGTATTCATAATGTAGAAAGATGACAACTCATCATCTACTACCCTGTCCGAATTTATGAAATCTGATGCCACCAGTACGCCGAATTCATCTTTTATTGCATTTGTCCTCGCCATTTCTATGGCTTTAATCTTAGCCTCTTTTAATGTGACGTTATCATTCTCACTCACTATGAAAGTGGATTTCCCGGATACTTTTGCAGTCCTTTGTGCGTTGGAAGGCACTGCCATCAAAGAAGCTGCGATCAATAAAAATCTTGCTATAGCCTTTATTATATTCATCATTTAAGCGTTATTGTATAGATAATGCAAAATTAATATTTTCTCTTCTTTCTACCAAATATTATAGTATTATTTATATTTTTTGGTTTAAAGTTATTAAATAAATATTAAAATAAATTTTTTTAGAAAAAAAGAGTTGAAAAATTTGGTCAGTTGAAAAAAAAGCAGTAACTTTGCACTCGCAATCGGGAAAACAACTCTCGAATACCGAAAATATGCTAAAATGGCGGGATAGCTCAGTTGGTTAGAGCGTCGGATTCATAACCCGGAGGTCTCGAGTTCAATTCTCGATCCCGCTACAAAAAAGTCGCTTTCAAAAGCGACTTTTTTGTTTATTACTCGGTAACATCGTAGAGACGCATCGCCCCCGTGTGTCCGCTCTTCTTGTTAGATTTCTGAAGATTTCAACTTCTCTGCATTTTCAGCCACAATCAGTCTGTCGATACACTCCTGTATATCCCCATCCATAAATGTCCCAAGATTATATACTGTGTAATTGATGCGATGGTCGGTCATGCGTCCCTGTGGGAAATTATATGTCCGGATCTTCGCTGAACGATCGCCCGTACTGACCATTGTCTTCCTCTTCGAGGCTATATCATCAAGATATTTCTGATGCTCACGGTCGTATATGAAAGTCCTCAATCGAGAGAGGGCTCTCTCCTTATTCTTAGGTTGGTCGCGTGTTTCTGTGCATTCTATCAAGATTTCTTCCACGACTCCTGTATTAGGATTTTTCCAGTTATAACGAAGTCTGACACCGGACTCGACCTTATTGACATTCTGTCCCCCCGCACCTCCGGATCGGAAAGTGTCCCATCTGATCTCTCCTTCATGGATTTCTACATCAAATTCTTCCGCTTCCGGAAGGACTGCAACAGTCGCAGCCGAAGTATGCACACGTCCCTGAGTCTCAGTTACCGGGACCCTTTGCACACGGTGCACTCCACTCTCATACTTCATTGTGCCGTACACTCCATCGCCCGAAAGAGTGAACACTATCTCCTTGTATCCTCCGGCAGCTCCTTCAGAGGTATTGCTCACAGAGAGGCTCCATCCCTTGCGCTCTGCATATTTCTGATACATCCTGAAGAGATCGCCGGCAAAGAGGGCAGCCTCGTCTCCTCCTGTTCCTCCGCGAATCTCCACCACGCAGTTCTTCGAGTCATCCGGATCAGGAGGGATCATCAGAAGCTTTATCTCTTCTTCAAGTTTAGGAAGCTCCCGTTGAGCCTCGTCAAGTTCTTCGCGAGCAAGTGCACGCATTTCTTCGTCGTCCTCTTCGGCAATCACTGCCTTTGCCTCTGCAATATTCGATAGCGTAGTGCGGTAGCGGTCTGCCGATTTAAGAATCTTTTCTAAATCGTGGTATTCTTTTGTCAACTTGACATATCGTTTTTGATCAGATATTACGGCAGGGTCGGTGATTAACGTCGATATCTCATCAAATTTTGCATCAAGTCCTTCAAGTCGTTCTAATATAGTCGCCATATAATCTTATTCCGATATTGAGAAGTTTATCATAATATGCATATTACCCTAATTGTTTTTTAATTGAGAAACAAAGACTTTGAGTGATTCATTAATGATAATGGCTTCTTTGTGCGGAGTGGAAGACAATTATGCATTATGAATTATGCATTATGAATTATAAAAAAGAAGACCAACACTCTTCGAGTATTGGTCTTGGTAGCCGATCCGGGACTCGAACCCGAGTCTCCACCGTGAGAGGGTGGCGTGCTAACCGCTACACTAATCGGCCATTTAAATCATGATGACCTAAATCATCATGATGTCTTTTCTTTTTGACGATGCAAAGTTAGTAAGAATTTTTGAACTGTGCAAATATTTTTGAGAAAATTTCTAAATTTTTGTTTCAGTCCTTTCTTTGGCGATGCATCCGTCGGGGATTTTCTGATTACTCAGCGGGCTGTTCTTCTGTTGCGGCTGCTTCGTTTGAAAGAGCCTCTTTGGCTGCTGCTTCAGCTGCTGCGAGCTTCTCTGCTTTCTTCTTTGCTACTTCCTCTCCCTTTGCCTTGTTCTGAGCTGACTCAGCATCAAAACGAGCTTTTGCATCTGCAGCTGCCTTTGCATCTTTCTTTGCCTGGAATACATTGGCCACCTTGGCACGGTCTGCCTTCCATGCGTCGAAACGCTTCTGTGCCTCTTCTTCTGTGAAGGCACCTTTCTTTACGCCTCCACGTAGATGCTTCATCAGCATTACGCCTTCTCTTGAAAGAATTGAGCGAACTGTGTCTGTCGGAAGTGCTCCCACTTCTACCCAATACAAAGCACGGTCGAAGTCTAAACTTATTGTAGCAGGATTAGTGTTCGGATTATATGAACCTATCCTTTCAATAAATTTACCATCACGTGGTGCCCTGCTATCGGCGA
>WFLX010130111.1_pt1 | contig 20080 bp, 12 predicted proteins | sample 4967041 | NCBI WGS metagenome assembly WFLX01 (sample SAMN12857096, study PRJNA449069) | gut metagenome | isolation source: stool from male and female vole | host: Microtus ochrogaster | place: USA:Florida | collected 2017
GTATCGCATGGTTTCCGGAATATGTGAATAAGGCGGCGTTTCAGACGATCCGTGATGAATGGGGCGCTAACTGTATTCGTCTTGCCATGTATTCCGCAGAATATGGCGGATACTGTACCGGAGGAAACCAGACAGATCTGAAGCAGCTGGTGAATGACGGCGTATCTTATGCCACGGAGCTTGGTATGTATGTCATCATTGACTGGCATATCATGAATCAGGATGGCGATCCTAATACCCATAAGAAAGAGGCATTGGCATTTTTTGAGGAGATGTCCTCCAAATATGCAGATTATGATAATGTAATCTATGAGATCTGCAATGAACCAAACGGAGGAACCCAGTGGTCTTCCATCAAAAGTTATGCAATGGAAGTCATTCCGGTCATTAAGGCGAATAATCCTGATGCGATTATTATCGTAGGTACGCCAAACTGGTCTCAGGATGTAGATGCCGCTGCTAAAGATCCGATTACCGGATACAGCAATATCATGTATACGATCCATTTCTATGCAGATACCCATAGGGACAGCCTGCGTCAGAAGATGCAGGTAGCCATTGATAAAGGGCTTGCGTTGTTCTGCACGGAATTTGGTATTTGTGACGCCAGCGGTTCCGGCGCTAACAATATTACAGAGGGCAATAAGTGGATCTCCGCAATGGATAGCAATAATATCAGTTACTGCATCTGGAATCTGTCAAATAAAGCGGAAACAAGCTCGCTTATCCAGAGCAGCTGTAATAAGACTTCCGGCTGGACAATGAATGAATTGACGGAAGCCGGTAAATGGTATGTGGGGATTCTGGACAGCGGCGTGACGCCGGGGTCAACAGGTATTTCATCTGATACGGGAAATAATAACAATAGCAACAATGGTAACAGCAATAACAACAATAATAACAATAACAGCAGTACTCCGGCGGTTACGGCAAGTTCCGCCAATACGCAGGTTACTATTGCCAACTCCGGCGGCTGGTCAAGCGGAAACGGCAACTGCTCCCAATACACGGTAACCATTAAGAATACCGGCAGCACAGCAGTCAATAACTGGAAGGTTACGGTAAGCTTTAGTGGCAATGTGACGCTGGATCAATCATGGAGCGGCAGTTTTTCGGCAAGTGGCAGCAACGTCACGATCACCCCGGTAGATTTTAACAGTGAGATTGCTGCGGGACAAAGCGTTGAGGTAGGATTTATTATTTCTTATTCAGGAAATGTAGGAACACCCACAGTGTCAATCAATTAATGAAAAACAGGGGCTGCCTTCCGGTAACCCCTGTTTATTTCCTATGAAAGAAAACAAAAACTATCTTTTGTGGGGACATTCATGCAGACCGCAGGGACCGCAGCCGGGTTTTTTGGGCGGAGGCGGAGGTGAGCAGAATGGACAATTTCCACCCCTTGGCGGAGGCGGAGGAGAAGGCCTGGAACAGGATGGACAGGATGGTCCGTCCGGTCGTCCCCAATGGTCAGGCCGTCTGCCGTGAAATAAATTATGAAAGAACATAGGAATCCTCCCAATGTCATTTTATAATATACTATGTAGTATTTTGTCAAAAGGAAGTAGTTCTATCCTAAAAAATGAAAGAATGGTTTCATGAGTGAGCATAGGGCGAAGCCCGCGAGCGAGATGAAGCAAAGCGGAATCGAGCTAGGCACTGCGGATATGGTATAATTTACAGAAGAAATTGAGAAACAAAAATCTGGTTATAATAACATATCATCAATATTTTATCAATTAAAATAATGAAAGGCTTGGATTTAAATATGAGTGAAACATGCGACCATCAGTGTTCATCCTGTTCTAAAACCTGTGAGGAACGTCAGCCGGGTGAGGGGAACCGTCAGGTAAAAAAAGTTATTGGCATTGTCAGCGGAAAGGGAGGCGTGGGAAAATCTCTTGTAACGTCCCTGTTGGCATGCACTATGAAAAAACAGGGAAAAGATGTTGCNNTACTGGATGCGGATATNACAGGCCCATCCNTTCCCAAGGCATTTGGTATTAGNGAGAAAGNCAATATGAAAGGGGAAGAACTTTGTCCGGTTCTCACAAAGAACGGCATCAAGGTTATGTCATTAAATCTTTTGGTTGAGCATGATACGGATCCCGTGATCTGGCGGGGGCCCATTCTGGCGAATTCCGTCTTGCAGTTTTGGACAGAGGTAAACTGGGGAGATGTGGATGTGATGTTTGTGGATATGCCGCCGGGAACAGGCGATGTGCCCTTGACGGTATTTCAATCTCTGCCATTAGCAGGGATTGTTGTGGTGACTTCGCCGCAGGAGTTGGTTTCCATGATCGTAGAAAAGGCGGTCAACATGGCTTCGCAGATGGATATTCCTGTTCTTGGACTTGTAGAGAATATGAGTTATCTGGAATGTCCCGATTGTGGAAAAAAGATATCTGTCTTCGGGGAAAGTCAGGTTGAAAAGACTGCAGAGAAATATGGCATTGAGAAATTTGCAAGGATTCCGATTCTTCCGGAGCTGGCAAAGGCATGTGATGAAGGCAGGATAGAGACCATTGACGGGAGCTGGATTGAACAACTGTTGAATTAATTCGGTTCGCAAATATTGTTCCTACGGCATAGCACTAAAGTGTATTAAAATTTGCGGGCTGTGGAAAGGCATGGTTATTAGTATGACAAGGGAAAAAAAAGTATTTGTATATACCATCATTATTGGCTTCCTGACCCACGCATTCCGGATGACCAATACCATGATCTGTTCAGACACGACGAATTATCTGAAAAGTATAGGGGTTTCCTGGGTGATATCCTTGGGAAGGATCTTATTGCCTATAGTGGAAAAAATACGGGGGACGGTAGAATTGCCGTTTCTGATCGGTACTATCTGCCTCGTTTTGATTGGTGGTGCGGCCGTTTTCATTGTCAGGCTGTTTGATATTCAGGAGAATATATTTCTTATAATCATTGCGTGGATTCTTGCAGCAAATCCTGTGGTAACTTCTATTTTTGCATATATGTATACAGCGGATGGATATATGATCTCCCTATTGTTTTCTGTCTTGGGGGCTTATCTGTGTCTGAAGAAAAAAGGATTGTCAGGGTCTATATTAGGCGGTCTTTGTCTTGCTGTTTCCCTGGGATTTTATCAGGCATTTTTATCTGTAACAATTATTATCATGCTTTTTTATCTGTTTCGGATGTTATATACTTCGGAATATGACATGAAAGAAATCGGAAAGATGACCGGAAGATGTCTTCTGAGCGGTGTGACAGGAGTTGCTGTCTATGCAATCGGTGTTATGATCGTATGGAAAACCGGCGGATATCAGTCGGCAAACTATATGGGTATGGATAGTGCAGGCGCTACGGGAATACATGGTCTGCTGCAGGCTGTGATCGACTGTTATGTGGATTTTGCAAGATTTTATATTGTACGATGGGAACTGAACCGNTNTAATNCTATNNACGTNTTAATGTTTTTGTTAACGCTGATTNCATGNCTGGTTTTANTGACAAAGNGAAAANTATGGNGAATGCCTGTCCGGGTGGTTCTTATGGCGCTTGTATTCCCTCTTTTGCCGCTTGTCTGCCATTTCTTTGAGTTTGTGTCTGCAGGCGTTTCTTATACCTCTACTTCTATGGAATACAGCCTTGCATTGGTTTATCTTTTATTGGTCATTATGTGGAACGATATGCGGCTTTCCGCAGGCATTGCAGAGAGGTTCAGATGGACAGATAAGCAGTATTGGAAGAGACATTATCTTAGCATGTTATCAGTAGTGCTTCTGCTGTGTATTTCATTTCATTTCACGGTGATTGCCAACCGTTCCTATTACAATATGAATAATGCAAATACGAAAGTGGAAATGCTTCTCAACCGGCTTGTTATGAGGATGGAAATGACGGAAGGATATCATGAAGATATGGAAGTTGCCATTTTTGGTTCTTGTTATGAAGTCCCGGAATATGTTCCTGCCGCACCGATGATGTCTGGCGTTGTTTCCAACATTTTTCTGACGCAGGATAACGAATATATCAGGATGATGAACCATTATCTTTCCACAAGTTATGGACGGGCTGATTTTGAAATTAAGTGTCAGATTGCAGCAACTGAGGAATTTGCAACGATGGAACCATGGCCTTCCGAAAATTCCATCAGGATCATCGATGGAATCATGGTGCTTTATCTGTCAGATACAAATATAAAACAGTATCTGCCGCAGGAAGAATAACTAAGGGCAAAGAGGTTACTGTCAGTATCAGAAAGAATAGAAAATGACAAAGAGATGATTGTTAACGTTAGGAAGAATAGGAGAAAGGGCGAAATGATCACTATCAGTTTATGTATGATCGTCAAGAATGAAGAAGCGGTATTGGCAAGATGTCTGGATTCCATTGCAGACCTGATGGATGAGATCGTTATCGTAGATACCGGCTCAACGGACAGGACGAAGGAGATCGCCCGTAAATATACGGATCAGGTCTATGATTTTGCGTGGACTGGCAGCTTTAGTGATGCGAGGAATTATTCTTTTTCCAAGGCTTCCAAGGAGTATATCTACTGTGCAGATGCCGACGAGGAGCTGGATGCGGAAAATCATGAAAAATTTCGTGTTTTAAAGGAAGCGATGCTGCCGGAAATTGATCTTGTGCAGATGTATTATGCCAATCAGCTTTCCTATAATACCATCTATAATTATGATAAAGAACTGCGTCCTAAGCTTTATAAAAGATTGCGGGAATTTGTCTGGGAAAATGCCATTCATGAGGCNGTGCGTCTGGATCCGGTGATTTATGACAGTGATATTGAGATATTACATAAACCGGAGGGCAATCACAAAGCAAGGGATCTGGCGGCGTTTGAGCGATTGTTTAAAGAGGGTACGGCGCTGAATAAGCGTTTACACAGCATCTATGCAAAGGAACTGATGATTGCGGGTGAAAAGGAAGATTTTATTCATGCGTTTCCGATCTTNCAGGCAACANTATCGGACGTCAGNCGTGGTGAAGAAGAGATTATGGAAGCATGCTGTATCTGTGCCAATACCTGCCTGATGACAGGGGAAGATCTGNGATTATTCCAATATACNACAAAGGCNATGGCGATGAACGGCTGCAGCGAGATCTGCTGCATATTGGGAGAGTATTACCGCATGGCGGAAGAACCGGAGGAGGCAGCGGTCTGGTATTATAATGCTGCCTTTGAGACAGAAAGTGTAATCAGTTTAAAGCATCATAAGGAAATGCCGCTGCGGGCATTGTCTGAAATTTACCGCGGACTTGGGAATATAGAACAGGCGGAGTATTATGAAGGCTTGATCAATAACTGTGAATAGGATTATTCTAGGTGGCTGATGGTATGATCATTTTTCTGTAGCGGATTTCTTATAATATTCATTTACCAGGCTGCGGTATCCCCATTTTTTCATCATATCATAGGTAATCCGGTAATTTCCCTTATAATGTCTGCCTGTAACGCAGTAACGGATATATTCCTGCATATATTGATCAATTATTTTCAGACGCCGGTCCGTGGTCAGGTTTGGGAAAAACCATTTGTTCCAGCTAAATTCTTTATCTTCAGAACATCCATACAGCTTATGATTCATGGAATTGATAAAGCCGATGGCAGCTTTTTCGCTGTCCAGACCCTTCTTACGCTGCCAGCGTCGGAGACTGTCAGCTTTTCTTCGGATCCGTGCTTTCATCCTGTATAATGTATGGTCGGAGAGATCTACACTGCCGTTATCAAAGCGGAATCCAAGAAATTCAAAAGGTTCACCCGGAAGGGAGATGGCGACCTTGTCTTGATTAACAGACAGATGAAGATCATGGAGCATTTGGAACAGCGCATGTTTGCGCTCCTGAAGTTCAGCCTCTGTTGCGGCAAAGACCAGGATATCGTCTGAATATCTAAAGTATGGGATCTCCTTTTCCAAAAAATATTGGTCGATATCCTGAAGGTGGATGTTGGCAAGAAATGGAGAAATAGGCACTCCCGCCATAGCGCCGTGGGCTTCATGGATGATCCTGCCACGTTCTATCACCCTGTCTTCGGAGAGTATTTTTTCAAATAGTTCAAAAAGCATAGCGTCTTGTTCCCTTAGAAAAGAAAGCTGCTCTAAAAGTATTGAAACATCTATGGAGTTAAAATAATTACTGATGTCCGCTTTCAGACAGTACATCTGATCAACATGGGGAATACTGCCGATCTGACGAACTGCATGCATCACCCCATGGCTGCGCCGGAAAGAATAACAGTTTTTCACAATATAGGTATCGTAGCGAAATAGCTGAAATGAAATAAACTTTAAGAAGATGTTTTCTTCCTCCGGAAAGGAATAGACGATCCTTTTCTTCGTGCTTCCCTCTTTATTGATAATACGTTTTTCAGGAAAATGGATAGGAAAATTGTGCTGTTTCCATGCCTCACACAGCGGCAGGTAATTTTTCCCTGCTATAAAATCTTTGATGGATTGTTCCTCTGATTTGGTTAAATGCTGTTTTTCAATCTTATAAAATAAAAAATCCAGCCAGTTCTTTTCTTCTAAGGCCAGAGCGTAAATGGAATTTTGCATGAGGTCTCCTGTTATGTTGTAATAAAATTTAGTAATGTTACCAATCTGCAAAATAAATATGCATGTTTAAAAATATAAAAAAGAAAGAGAAAAGGCTTTGAAGCAATAAAGCCATGCTTATTGCCACCGGACTGAACATACTCTGATTGCCCGCAAAATACTACTAAGAAGTATGCTTCATCCTTCACGGGCGCAGCAAAAGCTGCATTCCTCTTTCTTTTTTAACTAAGAAAATTACAAAGTACGTCATAGCGGCAAACGCCGCATGCCTATATATATTAGCATATTCCGACATATTTTGCAAGTTTTCGTAAGTCCGTGCTTCCTTAGATTTCTTCCAGCGAAGGATACGATTTAATTGCTCCGGGGGCTTGCACGCTGATGGCGCAGAATTTATTTGCAAATTCCAGCAGCGAATTCAAATTCTCCTCCGTCAGCGATTCTGTGCTGTCTGCGGAAATTCCCATTTCGTGAAGTTTCCACAAAAACGAGCCGATAAATCCATCACCTGCGCCGGTGGTGTCCACGGCTTTCACTTTGACTGCCGGCGAAAAAGTATGGTTGTACCTGGTGAAAGAATAGGCTCCGTTGCTTCCGCAGGTATATATTACAAGTTTGACGCCTTTCTCAAAAAATATGGGAAGCGCTTTCTCAATGGAATCCATGCCGGTGATAAATTCCAGTTCTTCATCGGATATTTTCAAGATATCTGTCATACCGATAAATTTCCAGACCACATTTTTCAGTTCCACCTTATCATCCCATAATTGTAAACGCAGATTAGGATCAAAACTAATCACCGCATTTTTCTTTCGTGCAGATTCAATCGCTTTGACATGCGCTCCGCGCATGGGAAAATCTCCCAGAGATACGCTGCAAAAATGCAGGGCAAACGCATTGTCAAACCATTCCTGTCTGATCTGGTCTTCATTTAACAGCATATCCGCCGATGGCTTACGGTAAAAAGAAAAGGTCCTGTTTCCATCCTTTGCAAGGCTCACAAACGCCAGCGCCGTATTGGCTTTTTCTGTATAACTGATGCAGGACGTATCTATACCGGCCTGGGCAAGGGTTCGTGTTATCTTATCTCCAAAGGGATCTGCACCAAGCTGGGTAATCAATCTTGATTTTCCGCCAAGTTTGGAAAATGCGCCGCAGACATTGGCGGGGGCGCCGCCTACAGCGGGGAGGAAACTATCTACTTCATAAAATTCGCAGCCGCTTTTATCGGGTATAAAATCAATTAAAGCTTCTCCGATTGCAATCAGGGTATCATTTTCCATTTATACTAATAACCATACCTTTCATTTTATATATTTCCGCATTGATTCCATCTGCCGTTATTCGTACATTTTCTTCATCGGGATAAAACCGGGTGCTCATAACGTATCTGCCGCCGTCAAGATATACCTCAATACCAGACATATCCGCAATCATACGGATATCCCGGCATTGCTCTGTTCTGACGCGCCGTATTGTCCTGCCATATCCCATAGTTTGACCGCTAAATTCCATACAGAACAAATTTCCCTGAAGCCGTAATGTCAGACTGTCATTGATAACGATTTCAAAATCCCCATGGATCTGTGCGGTCAGATCGAAGGGAAGTGAAACATTCTGCTCTCCTTTAAGCGCAATCTTTTCCCCTCTTAAAGAATCATATTCCTTCGCCGGATTCTGAAGCAGGGTTCCGTCCTCAAGTCTTGAAAGCTCACGTGGTATTGTCAGGCATTGCTGCCATCCCAGAGCAGCGGTGGGATTGGTATATGCTGAGTCACCCATGCCCATCCATCCAATTAAAATGCGTCTGCCATCAGGAGCTTCAAATGTCTGCGGCGCATAAAAATCAAATCCGTAATCAAATTCTTTAAAATATTCATTTAAAAAATATCCTGAAGAAAAAATATTCTGGTTTCTCTCGGCTTCACGAGGAAGACCCTGGGGTGAGATTCCTATATATCTGTGCCCGTCTACCATAAAACAATCCGGGCATTCCCACATATATCCCATTTCCGGCACATCATACGTTCTTTCATATTCCCATGTTTCAAGATCCCGGGATTGATAGAACAGAACACAGCCCTTATCGTCCCGTGTCCTTGCCCCCAGAATCATATAATATAGTTCATTTTCATACCATACCTTAGGATCTCTGACATGGCAGGAACAGTAATCCGGATAGTCGCTATTTCTGAGTACCACCTTTTTTTCGCTCATATGATGTCCGTCCTTCGTGGTCACGTGAATGACATTTGCGCCACGCCCATTCAGAATATAATCATAATTACCCTTTTCCTTAACGTTCCCGGTGTAAAACAGATGCAGGGTATCATCCCGGANAATAGCGNTGCCGGAATATACACCGTCCCNGTCTTCGGGAATATCGGGAACAAGTACTGTTCCCGTAAATTCCCAGTTGATCATATCAGAACTCTGGTAATGTCNCNANCTTTTTTTTACACCCCCATTAATATCGTCAGGCGCATATTGAAAATATACATGGTATTTCCCTTGAAACCAACATAGCCCGTTTGGATCATTGAGCCAGCCAATCGGCGGTTCTAAATGAAGCTTCTGTCTCCATTTTGTATTTTGTAATTTTTTATCCATATCTATATCTTTGCTCCTTTCAACCGCGTCGTTCTTACATTTATTATTACCTTATCATAATTTTCTAATTATTTCTTTAAATAAATTAGATCTTCACCCATATTCAACGCATTCTTTTCTGTCATTGCCACAGTGGCATATTCATCCGTATTTGAAATGATTACCGGAGTGATGGTTTTATAACCCTTTTCTTCTATTGCGGCTTTGTCAAAAGTAATTAACAATTGCCCTTTGGTGATTCTATCGCCATCTTTGATATGCGCCTCATAGAATTCCCCGTTCAGTTCTACCGTATTGATTCCTATATGAATCAACACTTCTGAGCCATTATCAAGCGTCAGCCCTATTGCGTGATACGTATCAAACAGCGAACTCACAACACCATCTGCCGGAGCTACAACCTTACCTTCTGACGGTTCTATTGCAGCGCCTTCCCCCAGCACTCCTGCCGCGAAGGTTTCATCAGGAACATCACTTAAGGCAACTACCCTGCCCGTTAGGGGTGATGCAATTGTAATTACCTTCTCGGATGACGTTTTTGCAGAAGCGGCCGAATGATCTGTGGATGCGTTTTTATCCTCCGGCGGAGCTGTTGTTTCTGTAGAGCCACTTTCCACGGCATCTTTATAACCAAAGAACCAGGTCAGAAGAAATGAAACAGCTGCAGCCGTACCAATTACAGTAATATATTTTACGGGAGCATGAAGATGAAGAAGTATTGCAAACAGACCCGTAACGCCGGTAGCGCTTGCGCCAAGATGCATGATGGAAGCAATACATGCACCGACTGCTCCGCCTATGGCGCCAAAGATAAACGGCTTAACAAATCTGATATTGACACCAAAAATAGCAGGTTCCGTGATTCCAAGCATACAGGAAAGAGAAGACGGAGCTGCGATACTTTTTATTTTTTTGTTTTTACTCTTTAAAGCCACGGCAAGACAAGCGCCGCCCTGTGCCACATTTGCGGCGGAAGCAATGGGAAGCCAGTATGTGTAACCATACTGTGCGATCTGCCCCATATCGATAACAGTATACATATGATGAACACCGCCGACTACTGTGGTTGAATAAATGCCACCCATAATAAAGCTGCCGATGCCATACGGAATCGTAATCAGTTTCTGAACAAACCAGAGAACCCAGTTTTCAATAGCGACAAATAACGGTCCGATAAAAGTAAATGTCAGAAGTCCGGCAACCAGCAGACTGACCAGCGGAGTTACAAACAGATCTATAATTTCGGGAACTATTTTATGCAGTTTTTTCTCTACGGTTGCAAGTATAAGGGCAGCCATAATAATCGGAATTACATGTCCCTGATAACCAACCATATTTACATTATACAATCCAAGGATGCTGAAGCTCTGCGCCACTCCCTCAGTTGAAACCGTATAAGCATTCTGCAGATTGGGATGGATAAGGAACATTGCAAGAACCGCGCCCAGATACGGATTTCCGCCAAACACCTTGGCCGCACTGTAACCAATCAGAATCGGAAGAAATGTAAACGCAGCGTTAGAAAGCATATTGATGATCTGAAACAGGTAACCACTCTGATCAATTGCAAGAATGCCGTTATTGCTCATAAAGTTGAGGGCTTCCATAATACCCATAATAAGACCGCCGGCAACAATTGCAGGAATAATCGGCACAAACACATCTCCCAGGGTCTTGATAATACGTTGAAATATATTGCCCCGTGCCGCCGCTGCCTGCTTCACTTCTTCTTTGGAAGCGGCAGTGATTCCGGCCGCGCTGATAAATTCGTCATACACCTTGTTAACCGTACCGGTTCCTATGATAATCTGAAGCTGACCGGAGGATTCAAATACGCCTTTTACTCCGTCAATATTCTCCAGAATATTCTTCTTGACCTTGCTGTTATCAGCAATTACAAGTCTTAATCTTGTTGCACAGTGGGCGGCGCTGACAATATTTCCACTTTCACCGATGGCCGCCAAAATTTCCACAGCACACTTTCCGTAATCCATAATATAACTCCTTTCATCATTATATCAATCTCATTATCATTCCAAATCTTTCCATAAATGGGATTGATGTTATAAATTGATCTTTGCTATACCATAAGTTTTCCCCAATTTATTATCTAATGACAGAATTAATCAAAATTTATTTTATTCATTTGTNAATTTTATAATCTTTGTTTGTGAGTTTTGGCAAAATATGCCAATATGATTCTAATATTTTCATTCTATCTGTGTCAGGCGAATGCTTGACCAAATGCAGAGGGAGGAATATAATCGGTACAAAAAAGGTAGATATTTCATGGACAAGATAAATAAACTAAGCGCCAATGCCCTAAAGATTATTGCGCTGGTCACGATGACCATAGATCATGCAGGATTGCTTTTAATGAATAATTATATGCCTTTCCGCATTCTTGGCAGGCTGGCCTTTCCGATCTTTGCTTATATGATAGCGGAGGGATGTCGATATACTAAGAATAAAAGGAAATATTTTCTTAGAATATTTTTGCTTGGTCTGCTCTGTCAGGCAGTATATTATATTACGGAACGAAGCGTTTATCAGGGAATATTAATGACGTTTTCAGTATCCATCCTGCTTTCGTATGTAGTGCTATGGGTAGAAAACAGAATAGGGGAATCCCGTAAAGATACAGGACATATAAAAAAGATATTGCGGTGGCTTCTTCCGGTGGGGTTGATCTTCTTAACGGCGGTAGTCTGCGGAGAGATCAGGCTTCTACCGGGTAGACGGTACATTTTATTTGATTATGGATTTTATGGGATACTTCTGCCGGTGCTGATCGTCTTAGGCAGGGATAAGAAACAGAGATTGTTTCTGGCGGCGGCAGGCATGACGCTGACAGCGCTTTCTCTGGGCGATATTCAGTGGTATTCTCTTGTCGCGCTGCTGCTCCTGGCATGTTATAATGGACAGAGAGGAAAACGGAACATGAAGTACCTTTTTTATATTTATTATCCACTGCACATGGCGGTTATTTACGGACTGTCGATGTTGATAAAATAATCAGGAAAGGACGGCGGATTTTCTATGGGAGAGATATTGTACCGTATTGTAGAATGGATTGCCCAATGCCACAATTACCTGTTAAAATTAAATGATGCCTATGAATATAATTTTTCAGATAAGCAGCTTCATTTTCTGGTGATCGGCTGCATTGGCATGCTGGTTTTGTTGATTACATATCCGATTTTCCGGTTGCTTGCAAAGCGTAAAATGTATCTGACGATCAGCGGTATCTACAGTTTTACCGTAATCATCGTGCTGACCTTTGCTATAGAGATCGGGCAGCGGCTCAGCCATACCGGTACGATGGAATTTGCGGATATTATGTATGGCGTAATGGGATTTTTAGCGATATTTGGCGCAGCGGCTATTGCAAAGGGCGTCTATCTTTTGCTAAAATATATTATTAAACAAATTAAAAAAAGCCAAAATACCAAAGATATCAATAATATTAATAATATCAACAATACTCAAGATATAGACAACATCAATGGTAACAATACTCAAAATACCAACAGAACCAATACCAACATTGGGGATATCTGACATGAAAAGAAGGGAGAACGCCACGGCATGGCGAAAACGCAGGAACAGAAGGAAAAAATAAATATTATCATACTCTGTATACTGATCAATATTATCGGTAAGTATGCGGCGGAGCTGTTTCAGCTGCCGTTATGGCTGGATGTGGTGGGGACCGGTGTTGCAGCATATTTTACCGGACCTGTAGGTGCAGTCATTACAGGCGTAATAAATAATATTTCTTTTGTGTTTGTCGATCTGACGTCTCTGCCTTATATGCTGATCAGTATTGCCGTAGGACTTATTATTGTGCTTTGTGCCAGAAAGGGTTACATGGAGAACTTTACGAAAGCGATGATCTCCGGTTTTCTGGTGGGTATGATTTCCGTATTTTTATCTTTTGTAATCAATACTCTTGTACATGGCGGCAGAAGCGGCAATATTTGGGGCGATACGGTCTTTCATATGCTTATATGGAAAGGTGTCCCTGTATATCTTGCTGCATTCTGCGGGGAGGCGCTGATTGATATTATCGATAAACAGCTCAGTATCCTGATCGCTTTCTGGCTAATCCGGTTGATCAGACATAACCGGGAGAAAAATGGCGGTATGCTGGGAAAGAGTTTTGCTCAGTTTATGACTGTGGGTCTTATGGTGTTGTCCATTGCAGTTGTATCTGTGCTTCTATATTTCAGGAATGGTAATGCGCCTGCAGCGGAGGTGGCAGAAGAGGCAGGAGATTATAATGAATATGTGGAGGACCCCATCGTCTGGGCAGGGGCGGATGTTTCCGAACGGATCTTTGCGGGCAATTATGTGGAGCAGATATATGACGGCAGCAACGGTATGTTTTCTTCGGAAGCCAATGCCATTGCAGAGACGGCGGATGGTTATCTTTGGATCGGAAGCTATGCCGGATTGACCAGATATGACGGAAAGACGTTTGAATATATCAGGGAAGGCGGACTTGCCAGTGTGACGGCGCTTAAGACCGATCAACAAGATCGTCTCTGGATAGGCACCAATGGCGGAGGTCTGGCAAGATACGATCATGGAGAATATACATATTTTACGAAAGCGGACGGTCTGCCTTCCAGCGCGATCCGGTCATTTGAGGAACTGCCGGACGGTACCATGTATGTCGGCACCACGGATCATCTGTGCAGGATCACACCGGACGATAAGGTAGAGGTGATAGAGACGGGAATTACCTATGTCGGCTCCATGGTAATACAGGACGATATGCTTCTGGGGATCACCAATGCCGGTCAATTGTTTTTGTTAAAGGATGATCAGCTTGTAACGACTATGGAGACGGGAAAGGAAGATGCTTATTACAGATGCATCGATCTGACGGAGCAGGGGATACTGGTGGGAACTTCTGCGGGTTATATCGATTGTGTGGAGGTAGAGGGGGATCAGCTTGTGGTTACAAGACAGATCTCAACAGGGGTCTTGCGCAATGCTGCCTCCATCCGGTCTGACCGGCAGGGACGTATCTGGGTGAATGCTTCCAATGGAATAGGTTATTTTGATCCGAAGGGAAATTTTTACTCTCATCGGTATGAGGGTTTTGACAGTTCCATCGAGTGTATGCATGAGGATTACGAAGGGAATCTTTGGTTTGCTTCTACCCGGTATGGCGTTATGAAGCTGAGCCGCAATCGTTTCGTCAGTATCTTCTCAGCGGCGGGGATCGGTCCTCATGTGGTTAACGGCGTCTGTGAATATGAGAACGCTTATTACTGCGGAACGGACAGCGGACTTGTCATTATTGACCGGGAGAGCAGGCAGGCGGTGGAAAACGACCTGACGGAAGCGCTGGAGGGAGTGAGGATACGCTGCGTCTATGTGGATTCCAACAATTATCTGTGGCTTTGTACTTATAGTGAGTATGGACTGGTGCGTGTGGATGCAAATGGTGGGATGACTACTTATACGGTGGAAAAACAGGGCGCCACCAGTAATCGTTTTCGTTGTATCCTGGAACTGGAAGACGGGACCATAGTTGCCGGCAATAATAACGGTATTAATTACATCCGGGACAAAGAGATCTTTGCAACGATCACCGGTGAGGATGGTTTGGAAAATGAACAGATCCTTTGCCTGATCGCCGGAGAAAACGGCGCGTTTTATGCGGGTACGGATGGAGCCGGTATCTATAAGATAGAAAATCAGAACATTACGGAAAATATATCTACGACCGATGGATTATCCTCAGATATTATCCTGCGTATGGTGCCTTACGGGGAGGGATATTTTGTGGTGGCAAGTAATTCCCTTTGCTTTGTGGAACAGGGGCAGGCAAAGATATTGAGTGAGTTTCCGTATTTTAATAATTATGATATTCTGCTTTATGGCGGGGACGCCTATGTCTTATCCAGCAGCGGCATCTATGTGACAAATGCGGAAAGTCTTTCCTCCGGTGAGAAGATACAGTATAAACTTTACAATTATACGGAGGGACTTTTAGATGCGTTGATGTCCAATTCATGGAATTATGTGGATGAGGATGGCAGGATATATTTCTGTACCAATCAGGGAGTAAGTTTCTTTAAAGATCAGGAACGGTCCCTGGAAGAAGAATTGTATAAATTTGATATTGCAGAGGTTACGGCGGATGATGAAAGGATTACGGAAAATAACAACATTTACCGCATCCCGGAAAGTGCAAACAATGTTTCTATCACGCCGTCCATCAGAAATTATACGCTTTCGGACATAAAGATGCAGTTATATATCGAGGGAATCGATAATGTACCCAGAACTTATAGCCAGCGGACGATGGAGCCGGTTCAGATCAGCGGGCTGCCGGCGGGTACATATCATATTCAATTACTGGTGATGAATAATAATGGGACAGAGGCACTTCAGCAGAAAGATTATCTGTTGATCAAGGAGGCGCATCGATGGGAATATACTTCTTTTAAGGTCTATCTGATCGTCGTGCTGACATATACATTTATGACGATCATTTGGACGATATTGAATTTTACCAATATCCTGAAGCATAATAGGGAATTGGAAGATATGAGGATTCAGGCAAAGAATGAATTCCTGACCAATATGTCCCATGAGATACGTACGCCTGTTAATGCGATCATCGGTATGGACGAGATGATCTTAAGAGAGGATATTAATGACCGGATCGAAGAATACGCATATAATATCCAAAACGCCGGACAGAGGCTGCTGACTCTGGTCAATAATGTACTGGATTTTTCCACCATCGAATCAGGCAGGATGTCCATTGCAAAGGAACCATACCGGCTGGACGAGGCATTAAATGATATGATTCATCTGCTAAGCTACCGTGCAGAAAAAAAGGGTCTGGAAATCCGGCTGGATGTGGATAAAGACCTGCCGCGCTCTTTATGCGGCGATCTTCTCAGGATGAAGCAGATCATATCCAATCTTTTGACGAATGCCGTTAAATATACGGATCAGGGATATGTAACGCTGACGGCAGGGGGTGTGATAGTTGATAATGCCCCATCGGATGGTCAGGAAAAAACGGATGATACGGAAGTATTGATGCTTGAGATATCCGTAGAAGATACCGGTATCGGGATCAAGACGGAAGATATGGATAAGCTGTTTGACAGCTTTGTCAGATTGGATCAGGAGAAGAATTATACGGTAGAGGGAACAGGGCTTGGACTGAATATCACAAAGAAACTGGTAGATATGATGGGTGGTGAGATCAGCGTGGAGAGCGTCTATGGAACAGGCACCACATTTACGGTCCGTATTCCGCAGCAGATCATGGAGCATCATCCTATCGGCAATTTTGACAAGGCATACTTAAGGAGGATGAAGAAGTCCAAGCGTTACAGAGAAACATTTACCGCACCGGACGCATGCATCCTGACAGTAGATGACAATGAAATGAACCATCAGGTTATCAAAGAGCTTTTGAAGGAGACAGGAATAGGGATTGACGCTGCCATGAATGGTCAGGAAGCATTGGAACTCTGCCGCGTTAAAAAATATGATCTGATCTTTTTGGATCATGTCATGCCGGATATGGACGGCATTAAGACGCTTCGCCTTCTGCGTGAACAGGCGGATATAGATACGCCGGTGATCATGTTGACAGCTGATAAGCCGGAAGATTATCTTGCACAGGGCTTTGACGACTGCCTTACAAAACCGTTTTTGGCGGAACAGCTGGAAAAGATCCTGCGGGCATATATTTCTAAGGAAAAATTTCATTCTGCGGCAAAGGTTATGCCGAAGCAGGCAGACGATGAAAAATCTGAGGATAAGGATGCGGAACATAAAGGCAGCCAGATCGACCGGAAAGCCGGATTGATCTATTGCAGCGGCAATGAGGAAATGTACGGAGTTATCTTAGATACTTTCCGGAAGCAGAGAGACCGGTATCACAATGGTCTAAAAGGATATTTTGCAAAGAACGATTGGAAGAATTATGCTATTTTGACACATTCTTTAAAGAGTACCGCATTGACTATCGGTGCAAAGCCGCTTTCCGAAATGGCAGGGAGACATGAGACGGCAGCGAGAACGAAAGATGCCGTTACGATCCGGGAAAATTTTGATGCGCTGCTGGCAATGTATGAGGAGGTGTTGGAAGAAATTTCAAAAATTTTAGATTGAGAAAATTAAACAAAAAAAATACAAAAAATTTGAAAAAATACTTGATTTCTACCCTGAAGTAAAGTTATTATACAGGTATGAAAATCGCAATATAAAATGAAAAGATTTTTTAAGGAGTAGTGAAGAATCATGAATACTGAAAAAAAGACTTTATTAATTGCAGATGACGCTGNGCTAAACCGTATATTGCTGAGACAGATATTTGAAGATGACTTCAATATACTGGAAGCGGAGGACGGAGATCAGACAATTCAAATACTGGATGAAAATTCGGATAAGATCTCGTTGCTATTTCTTGATTTGGTGATGCCCGGCAAGACGGGTCTCGAAATAATGGAGCATATGCAGAAGAAAGGTTATATGGAGACGATTCCTGTAATCATGATCACCGGAGAAGCCACTGCTCAGACAGATGAGAAGGCATATGAGTTCGGCGCATCGGATATTATTTATAAGCCGTTTAATGCAAGGGTCATCAGACGCCGTACATTAAATATTCTGGAGCTTTTTGAAAATCGTTTTGATTTGGAGAAGAAGCTGAAGAAACGTACCAAGGAGCTGATGGAGAGCAAGGAGAAGCTGGAAAAAAGCAATGAGTTCTTGGTAAATGCCTTAAGTTCCGTAGTAGAATTCCGTAGTCTGGANTCCGGNGNGCATATTAANCGTNTAAAGTTTTTTACGCNTATNTTCCTGACATATTTGNAGAAGTTTTATCCGGAATATGATCTGTCAAAGGAGCAGATCGACCTGATCGTCAATGCTTCTGCACTTCATGATATCGGTAAGATTGCGATCCCGGACAGTATTTTATTAAAACCTGCAAAGCTTACCAAGGATGAATTTGATGAAATGAAGAAACATACGATCTATGGCTGTGAGATCTTAGAGAATTTCAAGCAGGAGGATAGTGAGTTTTACCATTACTGCTATGATATCTGCCGTTATCACCATGAAAGATATGACGGAAACGGATATCCCGACAGAAAGAAAGGTGAAGAGATCCCGATCTGGGCGCAGGTGGTATCGATTGCAGACGTTTTTGATGCATTGATCAGTATGAGGGTATATAAGACGCCTTATGCGACGGATACTGCATTCCAGATGATTCTGGATGGCGAGTGCGGCGTCTTCTATCCGAAGATCATAGACTGTTACCAGATGGCAAAGAGCGTTCTGTTTGAAACATCTGAGAAGTTTTCCTTTACTGATTTTAATGAAATTGAGAACAGTATGGATCTGCCGAAACGGTAAGTATCTGATCGTATGATAGTTTGATCCGAAGATAACAGATTTTAATAATAATAAAAATGCCTGACCGAGGTTGTTGACCAGGGTCAGGTGTTTTTTTGTTTAAGGAAGCGGTGATTTCATCAGTGCATCCTTAGTAACAGATTCGACAAATTTACATAAAATATTACAAAATAGTGTATAAGGATACAGCTAAAATGATACCAAATTATTTGTATGTAATCCTTGGCGTGTTCCTTTGTGTCCTGATCATATTCTGCTGCGCTGTCTATTGGAAGAGGAGGCGGATCATCCATAAAGTCTGTTGTATGTGTATGGAGGAAAAATGCCGTCTTCTGGATGATCTGGTGAGACCCTTTGGTTATTCTTATGTGTTATCCCAGGATCTTTTTACGACGCATATAGACGCCTGGCAGCGGGAATTTGGATATTGCGACCTGTATGATCAGACGGCGGCCGGGTTTCATATGATCATAGACTGCCTTCCGGTTTACTTTAATTATGGTGGAAGGACATGGATGATCGAATTCTGGAAAGGTCAGTATGGAATCAATACCGGTTGTGAAATCGGTGTTTACTATGCGGAGGGCATCGTGGAAAAAGAACAGCTGAAGAAGACGCTGTTTGACTGCGTGGATAGTGAGGATATGCAGAAGCTTTCATTTACACTGTCAAAGAAGGGATGCGATCTTGCGCGGCTCACAGGAAGACACTGGTGGCTGACGGCATTTTTGACAGGAGAGTTTTCCAGACCTTCCGAGCTGACGATGGACGTCAGGATGGCACTGGCGGACTGCGAGATGGCGGAAGCGTTTGCGGATGGACTGCTTAGGACCGGTTATGATAAAAAGATTTATCTTTCCGGTAATCAGGTTGCGTTTAGCTTTGATACAGGTATCAAACGCAGAGGTTTGTTACGAAAGATACAGGCGTTCTTTGCACAGGCATGCAACCGTTTCTGGTGCTGGGTCTATCGGATGGTCACCAGACCGTTTCAAATGACGGTTGACAGGGTGCTTTATCTGTACTTCTTTCTTCCGTTTGCATTTCGCAGGACGTTTCGGAGAAACCGGTTTCGGAAAAGCAGAAAAGGAAACTGTTAACAAAGAATTTAGGGTTTTGAAGGAAAGGCAAAATTATGGAAAGAGACCGGAGGTCATAGATATGGGATATATGTCGCGTCTGAATAAATCCTTTGAGGGAGCCGTCAGGCTTCCTCTTTCGGATTGCTCAAAATATGTGGTCATCAGTGACTGTCACAGAGGTACGGGAACGACAAATGATAATCTGTTAAAAAATCAGAATCTTTATTTTGCTGCATTGCAGCATTATTATAAAAAAGGATATACCTATATAGAGCTGGGCGATGGAGATGAACTGTGGGAGAACCGCAGCTTAAAACAGATCATAGAAGCACATCAGGATGTGTTCCGATTGCTGCACCTTTTTCATAAGGAGAAGCGTCTTCATATGCTGTATGGAAATCATGATATGATAAAAAAGAGCGGTAAATATAT
>WFLX010261812.1_pt1 | contig 20072 bp, 14 predicted proteins | sample 4967041 | NCBI WGS metagenome assembly WFLX01 (sample SAMN12857096, study PRJNA449069) | gut metagenome | isolation source: stool from male and female vole | host: Microtus ochrogaster | place: USA:Florida | collected 2017
TCAAGACACCCCTTGATAAAGGGAATATTTTTCTCGATGATAACTTTCATATAGCGAAATTCCAAAGGTAGATACCGCCATAGATGATGATGAAACACACCACCGGAAAGTAGCCGCGCTTCATCTGGTTGATGGCGAAGAAATGTCCTATCTGCACCGCCGTGCAGCAGTTGAGCATGGGGATATAGATGAACCAGTGGGTGTAATCGACAAAAAGCATCAACACCGTCGTCACCGAAAGAATTGTCCAGAAACCGTTGTAGGCTCGCGCCCTGGCATTGTAGCCGTAAATCTTGATGAGATTCCACACCCCGAGCACACACCCTATAATCAGGGTGACTGCCGTATAGACGATAATCTGAATCAGCTCATTGAGGTCGAGCACTTCAAGAACCCCCGTCATCTGGGGCAACTTGAATTCCAACGGGTTGATGACTCCGAAGCCCACGAGAATCCACAGCGGAGTGACAATGCCGAGAATCATCGCCAGAACACCCTTGAAAGAAAGGCAGCGCATCTGAAGGATACCTGCGAAAAACGCCGCCATATAGGCAAGATAGGCGTAGTCGGAAAGCGATCCGAAAGCAAGAATGCAGAACACGAGATAGATGCTGCGAGTGCGTTCAGGCTTCTGGAACGAGGCATAGAGCGGAATGACGGCAAGCAGCACAAGCAAGCAGAGCAGGGAGCCGTCAGACACCTGTCCCAACACCGACGGCTGCGCGCACTGCATGATGACAAATGTCCCGGCAAAAAGGGGCGACACCGTGCGCAAAAGATTGAAGCGCCGGTTGATGTAGATGAGCAGAAACGCCTGCAGGGCGCAGATGGCGAGCGCGGCGAAAAGCGACAGCTCGGCATCGGGGATCCACTCATTGAAAGATGGGAAGCCAAATCCGTCATTAGCCGTCACCGGGGTCACGGCTCCCGCATAGAAAGCGATGACCGCAGCGACAAAAGACACGCAAAGCATTATGAAAAATGCATTGCGTGACAATACGAACCGGGTTACATCCTGCTCTTTCAAGAATCTTATTTTTTATAGTTCAATAAGTCCTGACCGATATCGCGGCGGCTGTACTTGCCGTCGAAATTGATGCGTGATATATTTTCGTAGCTTTTTGCGAGAGCGTCGGCAACAGTGTCGCCGTAGGAGCTGACCGACAGCACTCGTCCCCCCGAAGTGAGTATATTTTCCCCGTCAGCCTTTGTGCCGGCATGGAACACGATGCTGCCGTCGACCTGTTCAAGCCCCGAGATGAGCTTGCCCTTTTCATAGCTTCCGGGGTAGCCACCCGAAACCATCATCACAGTCACGGCAGGACGGGGATCGATGTTAAGGGGCAGAGAGCCGAGATCGCCATTAGCTGCCGCTACCATCAGTTCAAGCAGGTCGCTGTCCACGCGCAGCATCACAGCCTCGGTTTCAGGGTCGCCCATTCTCACGTTGTATTCAATCACCATCGGCTCGCCGTCCACGTTGATAAGTCCCAGAAAGATGAAGCCGCGATAGGTGATGCCGTCGGCGGCAAGCCCCTTCACCGTCGGCTCGATGATGCGCTGACGCACTTTCTCCATGAACTCGTCATCGGCAAACACCACGGGGCTTACGGCTCCCATGCCGCCGGTGTTAAGACCGGTGTCGCCCTCACCGATGCGCTTATAATCCTTCGCCACGGGGAGCACACGGTAATCCTTGCCGTCGGTAAGGACAAATACCGAACACTCGATGCCCGAAAGGAATTCCTCGATCACAACAGTAGCCGACGACGCGCCAAACATTCCTGAGAGCATCTCTTTCAACGCCGCCTTAGCCTCGTCGAGGTCATTGATGATGAGCACGCCCTTTCCTGCTGCGAGCCCGTCGGCTTTAAGCACGTAGGGCGCCTTGAGGGTTTCGAGGAAGCGATAGCCCTCCTCGATAGTGTCGGCGGTAAAACTGCGATAGCGCGCTGTGGGAATGCCGTGGCGTTCCATGAACTGCTTGGCGAAATCCTTGCTTCCCTCCAGAGCGGCTCCCGCCCGGCTGGGACCAACGACAAGAATGCCGCGCTCATTGAAATAATCGTAAATACCCTTAACGAGAGGATCCTCGTTGCCGGCAACGATAACCGAAATATCATTAGCCTTGACAAATTCCTCGATAGCCGGAAAATCGACAGGCGAGATGTTGACATTCACGCCATATTGCGGAGTGCCGCCGTTGCCCGGAGCGATGAAGAGTTTTCCGAGACGGGGGCTTTGGCTCATTTTCCACGCAAGTGCTGACTCACGGCCACCCGAGCCCAGCAACAGGACATTTACTTTATTCATCATGCAGTTGGTTTATGTGTGATTTTATTGATTTTCGTTATTTTCCCCGCTATCGGCGTTGCCCGACTTCCACCCCTTGCGCTTTCTCATAGCCGGGAGCGAAGGCTGCCTGCCGATGATGCTCTTGAGCGCCTGTTCGTTGCGGCGGATTGCAAGCGGATTGTCGGAATTGACGGGAGCCGGCTTGGCAGGGCGCTCGTCTCTTGCCGAATCACGGCGGCGGTCATCACCGCCGCGCCCGAAGGGACGCTTCTTATATTTCTCCTCAAGGGGGCTGCGGCGACGCTCTTCCCTGCCGCGCTCATCCTTGAAACGCGGCGTGCGGCGATCATCGTCACGGAAACGGCGGTCCTCCTTCTTGAAGCGGCGGTCGCCCCGGTCTTCACGACGGTCATCACGGAAGCGGTCGCTGCTCTTGAAGCGCTCGCCGCCACGGCGGCTATCCTTGAAACGTGACTTGCGGCGGTCCTCGAAATCGTCACCGTCGCGCTCTTCCACAAACTTGCGTCCGCTCTTTCCGCCGAAACCGCGCTTGCGGGCGTCATTGCGCCACTCGGCTTCGGAGAGACGGCGCTGAGGCGCGCGTTTTGTATCTTCGGCACGCTTGTTCAGGGTGTTGCCCTCCTTTCGGAAGCTCTTGTAATCGCCCTCGAAAGTTATGTATTCGCGAAGCTCGCATTCAAGCGAGCCGTTAAGAATCTGCATTTTCACCGAGGGGGTGAGCCCGATGCGGTTAAAATACTCCTCCTTATATCCTATAATCCATGAATGATAGCCCTTGAAAACTCGTTTCAACTTGTTTCCGAGCAAGCTGTAGAGCCCCTCCATGTCATCGACCGAAATGCGTTCGCCGTATGGGGGATTGGTGACGAGCACCCCATCCTCGGGAGCCGACTCCCATTGCGACAACGGCTTTATCTCAAGCTGCACATATTTTGCCACGCCGGCTTGCTTGACATTCTTCTCGGCGATGGAGATAGCCTTGGGCGAGATATCGGCGCCGATGATGGGCACCTCCACGTCGCGCTCGTTGGAGTCATCATTGTAAAGGCTTTCAAAAAGCTCCTCGTCGAAGTCGTTCCAATGCTCGAAAGCGAAGCTCTTGCGATAGACTCCGGGATTGATGTTGGCGGCGATAAGGGCGGCTTCGATAAGGAATGTGCCCGAGCCACACATGGGATCGACAAACGGCACGTCGCCCTTCCATCCGCTCATGAGGATGATGCCGGCGGCGAGCACCTCGTTGATGGGCGCCTCGGTCTGAGCCACTTTATAGCCGCGCTTGTGGAGCGACTCGCCCGACGAGTCGAGCGACAGGGTGACACGGTTTTCATCGATGTGGACATTTATCATCACATCGGCGTCCTGAAGACGTACGCCCGGACGGCAGTCGGCGCCGAAACGGTCTTTGAAAAAATCGACTATTCCGTCCTTCACGCGGTAGGTGACGAAACGCGAATTGGTGAAAATGTCGGAATTCACCACCGGATCTATGGAAAAGGTTTTGTCGGGCGACATGATGGCAGTCCAGTCAAAGTCCTTGGTCATCTCATAGAGAGCGTCAGTGTCGTCGGCAGTGAATTTCACTATCGGTTTCAGAATTCTCAGCGCCGTGCGGCAGCTCAAATTGGCTTTATACATAATCTCCTTGTCGCCTTCAAAAGAGACCATGCGTCGTCCGACGGTCACATTCTTCGCTCCTATCGCGCGCAATTCGCCGGCGAGAATATCCTCAAGACCCTGAAAGGTTTTTGCAACCATTTCGTAAGTTTCGGTTTTCATCAATTCTTTAGTCTTAATATGTTATTAGCTTTTGCCTGTATAATTCTTTCTCCCGGTTCAACATCTTGAGTGACCCACACGTTACCACCGATTACCGCATTGTCGCCAACCGTTATGCGCCCCAGAATGGTGGCGTTGGAGTAGATGACCACGTTGTTGCCGATGATGGGGTGGCGCGGCACACCCTTGACCGGATTGCCGTTTTCGTCGAGATCGAAGCTCTTGGCTCCGAGCGTCACTCCCTGATAGATTTTCACGTTGTTTCCCACGATAGCCGTGGCGCCGATTACGATACCTGTCCCATGGTCGATGGTGAGCGACTCGCCGATGGTGGCTTCGGGATGAATGTCGACACCCGTCAACGAGTGAGCCTGCTCGCTTATCATCCTCGGCAGGACCGGCACGTCGAGCTTCACGAGCTCATGGGCGATGCGGTAATGACATATAGCGCGGATGCCGGGATAGCAATAAATCACCTCGCCCACTGAAAGGGCGGCGGGGTCGCCGTGATAGGTGGCGATGGCGTCGGTCTTTAGAACGCGCCTCAACTCGGGCAAGCGGCTTATGAAGATGTCGGCTTTCTCCTCGGCAACGCGCCGCGCGTCGAAAATAGAGCCGTTCAGGCTTATACCGGCATGAATCTGATGGGCAAGGCAGCGGTGAAGCTTCTCGATCCACACCCCCATGAAGTCACGGATGTTTTCACACCCGGCATCATGGTCGCCGAAATATCCCGGAAAAACGATGGCGCTGGTAAGATCCACAATTTGCCGCGCCGCTTCATGGGAAGGAAGAGGACCGCGGTGACAAAGCGAGGCGCATATACCGTCAAGACTCTCTTGCGATGAAAGAGTGTCGGCAGCGTCCCGCAGGATGTCGTCATGATGTCGGTTGTCAGAACTCATAAAATATTATGCAAATTTACACGAAAAACTCTTACCATACAACAAATAATCTCACAGAAGATTTTCAAATTACACGTGAAAGGCTTCGCAGTACGGCAGAAAATCCTTATTTTTGTCAGGTTAATTTGAATCATTATGAAAATAGCGATAATAGGATATGGCAAAATGGGCAAAGCCATCGAAAGCATAGCCCTGCAACGCGGACATGAAATAGTGTGTAAAATCGACGCCGACAATCAGAACGATTTCGACTCGGAAGCATTTGCCGCTGCCGACGTGGCTATTGAATTCACCACCCCGGCGACAGCCGTCGCCAACTACAAGCGCGCGTTCTCGCGCAGAGTGCCGGTAGTGTCGGGCAGCACGGGATGGCTCGCCTCGATGCCCGAAATCAAAAAAATGTGTGAAGCAGGCGAAGCCACTTTCTTCTGGACCTCCAACTTCTCGCTGGGCGTGAACATCTTTTTCGCGGTCAACAAGTATCTCGCCTCGCTCATGGCGGGACTGCCGCAATACACCCCCTCGATGACCGAGATACACCACATCCACAAGCTCGACCATCCCAGCGGCACGGCAATCACCCTCGCCGAAGGAATCATGGACAAGGACAACCGCATAAAGAGCTGGACCGAAGCCGATGAATGCGCCCCCGAGCAGCTCCACATCACCGCCGAGCGCGAGGGCGAAGTGCCCGGAACCCACATAATCAACTGGGACAGCGAAGCCGACTCGATCACTATCGAGCATCGCGCCAAGTCGCGCATGGGATTCGCTCTCGGAGCAGTGATAGCCGCCGAGTGGACCTGCGGCAAAAAAGGATTTCTCACGATGGACGAGATGATGCGCAGCCTCATCGCCAATCCGTCGCTCCTCGACATCATAAAATAAACGCAATGACAACGAAACCATCTTTTTCCGACGATTTCAAGCGCAGAGTCAAGGAAGTGAAGCCCACCCGCTGGATACGCTTCACCATCGTGGCTCTCATTTTCATAGCCTGGGTGGCATGGCTTGGCAGCTGGTGGGTGCTCATCTTCCTGCTGCTGCTCTTCGACATCTACATCACCGGCTACATTCCTCTCACGTGGTGGAAAAAAAGCAAAAGCAAGACAGTGCGCTCGGTAATGAGCTGGGTCGACGCAATCCTCTATGCGCTAGTGCTGGTCTATTTCGTGTTCACTTTCATAGGGCAGAATTACCAGATACCGTCGTCGTCGCTTGAAAAATCGCTTCTCGTGGGCGACTACCTGTGGGTGAACAAGACCGCCTACGGACCGCGCGTGCCGATGACCCCCATCCATTTCCCGCTCGCGCAACACACGCTGCCCATCATCAACACCAAGAGCTATATCGAAAATCCCCAGTGGAAATACAAGCGCCTAAAAGGACTCGGCAAGGTGGAACGCGGCGATATCGTGGTGTTCAACTTCCCCGCCGGCGACACCGTGGCGACAAAAATGGAGAACCCCGACTACTACACGCTGGTGAACATGTTCGGGCGATTCGCTGTCCATAACAACAAGGAGCAATTTGGCGACATCATCTATCGCCCCGTTGACCGCAGGGAAAACTACGTGAAGCGCGCCGTGGGGCTCCCCGGCGAGACAATATCGATTGTCGACGGAGTGATTCACATCGACGGCGAGCCTATTCCGCAGCCTAAAAACGTGCAGTTCAACTACTTTTTCCAGCTCAAAGACGGCACTATGACCGGCGAAGACTGGGACAAGCTCGGTATCAGCATGGATGACCGCCACATGGTTCCCCTCTCGGTGGAGGATATTGAAAACGTAGCCTCCAACGGATTCACCGTGCGCGAAGACGGCTCTGTTCCCCCCATCTATGCCGCGCCGCTCACCCCGGCGATGGTTGAGACGCTCGAAGCCGACCCCCGTGTGAGCAACGTGATGAAGGTTCCGGCATCGGAATCGACTCCGCTGTTCCCTGAAAACGTGTCGGCGGGATGGACCCGCGCCGATTACGGCGAGCTGTGGATACCCAAGAAGGGCGCCACTATCGAGCTCACGCCGCGCAACTGGGAGATTTACAATCGCTGCATCCGCAACTATGAGGGGCACAATGNCGCNTACATAAANGACGGCGTGGTCTATATNGACGGAAAGCCCGCNAAAACCTACACCTTCNACATGGACTATTATTTCATGATGGGCGACAACCGCGACAATTCAGCCGACTCGCGCTACTGGGGTTTCGTGCCCGAGGACCACATCGTGGGCAAACCCTGGAGGGTGCTCGTCTCCTTCGACAAGGACAAGAATCTGTTCAACGGAGGCATCAGATGGAACCGAGTGTTCAAAGCGGCAAATCCCGATAAAGAGTGACGGCATGGGAGAATACCCTCTCGTCATGTTTCCCGATAAAACCCTCACGCTGCCTCCGGTCTACTGCGGCAGCGTGAGGCGCTATGCGGCAATCGCCGCTTTCGGCAATTCGGTCGTCGACGCGTCGCGCCGCTTCAACAAGCGCGAGAAGGACACGCACCGCTGTGTGATCAGCGGTCCCAACGGGATTCAGCGCCTCACCGTTCCGCTTGAAAAACCTGCCGAATGGCATTCGACCCGATTGTGTGACGTGAAGGTGTCGACCCACGGTGAATGGTGGAACGTGCATTGGGGCGCGATATGCTCGGCTTATGGACGCACACCTTTTTTCGAGTATTACGCCGACGAACTGCTGCCGGCATTCACCGGTAAAATAGAATCGCTGGTGGAACTCGACGGGATGATAGACAGTTTCTGCCGCCGCGCACTTGGAATCAAAGAAGCAGCCGACACAGCGCCCGCAACGGGGGATGTGACGCATCGGATGCCTGAAATGACCGACGCGCCTTATTATCAGATATGGGCTGACCGCTTCGGATTTATTCCCGATCTCAGCGCGCTCGACCTCATTTTCAATATGGGACCCGAATCGCCGTTGGTGATTCAACGCATGCTCGCCGGCTCCAAATAGACCGACAACACACAAATAATCAATTTATTAAGACGACATCGCATGCGATGTCCCTACTTTTTGGGGGCGCGCTTGGGTTTGCGCTTGAAGCGCATGGGCTTTTTTCCTCCGCCCGACGGCTTTGAACGTCTCCTTTCGGGACGATACTGAGGGGTTTCGCCAAGTTCTTCAGGCACCCGGTCCTTGCGCACCTCATAGCCGAGGAAACGCTCGATGGAGCCGAATTTCACTTGATCGCGCTCGTTTACAAGGGTCACCGCCTTGCCGTCGGCATTGGCTCTCGCCGTTCGACCTATGCGGTGGATGTAATCCTCCGCTTCACGGGGCACATCATAGTTGACCACCATTGAAATATCGTCAATGTCTATACCGCGCGCGAGGATGTCGGTGGCTACAAGCACGTCGATGCGTCCCGCCCTGAAATCGAGCATCACATTGTCGCGCTCGTTCTGCTCGAGATCGGAATGCATCTCGCCGGTCTTGATTTTGCTGCGGCGCAACTCGCGGGTGAGCTCTTTCACGGCGAGCTTCGATGCGGAAAAGACAATCACACGCTTGGAGTGGAAGGTCTTGAGGAGGTATTTCAGGATAGGGGTCTTCTGCGGATCGTAGCACACGTAAGCCGACTGGTCGATTTTTTCAGTGGGCCGCGACACGGCGAGCTTCACCTCGGCGGGATTTTTGAGTATCGCCTTGGCGAGTTGCTGGATTTTAGGGGGCATTGTGGCTGAGAACATGAGAGTTTGCCTCGACTCGGGAAGCTGCTTCACGATCTGCATGATGTCGTCGTAGAATCCCATGTCGAGCATTCGGTCTGCCTCGTCGAGAATGAAATAGGACACCTTCGACAAATCGACATATCCCATATTCAGGTGGGCGAGCAAGCGTCCCGGCGTAGCGATTACCACGTCGGCGCCAAGTTTAAGCCCCCGCTGCTGCTGCGCGAAGCCGGCGCCGTCGGTGCCGCCATATATAGCCACGCTGTTGATGGGCACAAAATAGGCGAAACCCTCCATCTGGCGGTCGATTTGCTGCGCCAGCTCGCGGGTGGGAGCCATGACGATGCAATTGACGGCATCTTCCGGAACAGGCTCGTCGACAAGGCGGTCGATGACCGGAAGAAGGTAGGCGGCGGTTTTTCCCGTGCCTGTCTGGGCGACCGCTATGAGGTCGCGACCGTCAAGAATCACGGGGATGGCATTTTCCTGAATGGGTGTGCATTCATTGAAGTTCATCGCATCAAGCGCGTCAAGGATATCATCACTGAGGTCCAGCTCGTCAAATCTCATAATTTTCTTAAATTCTCATGTTCAAGGACAAAGATACGAAATAAAAAGCGATTTTTATGTAACTTTGCGCCGATATGAATAAGAAGAAGACCATCTGGGATCTCCACCGCCTTAGCGCGGAAGAGTTCAAGCAAGCTCCGAAGCTGCCCATCGCGGCGGTGCTCGACAACGTGAGAAGCCTTAGCAACGTGGGCGCCGTGTTGCGCACATGCGATGCCTTTGCCGTTGAAAAAGTGATGCTTTGCGGGGTCACGGGTACTCCTCCGTCACCTGAAATCCACAAGACCGCCCTCGGCGCGGAGGACTCGGTGGACTGGCGGCACTATGACAACACTCTCGACNCTCTCAACGNGCTTANAGCCGANGGCTACACGATATGCGCGCTTGAACAGGTCGACGGCAGCATCTCGCTCGAACAATTCGAGCCTCAGCCGGGGAAGAAATATGCCATCGTTGCGGGACATGAGGTGAACGGAGTGGCTCAGGAGGTGGTCGACGCCGCCGACATCTGCCTGGAGATTCCCCAATTCGGCACAAAGCACTCGCTCAACGTGTCGGTGAGCGCGGCGATAGCCTTGTGGCATCTCTTTTCAAAAATGATATAATCCAATATTCTGTTTAAGGCTCCTCGACGATCACTTGCGAGTTCATGTAAGGGCGGTGATTGATGTAGAGCCCCGCCACNTTGTTGGCGANGNNGTCAANGACAAGAGCGGGATAATCGNAAAAATCANTGAGGCGGTNGNGAAGANCGATGTCGAGCACTCCCGGAAGCAACCGTTTCTTGACCACTACATTTTTAGGGCGATCAAGGGAGTTGACAATAATCCATGCCTGAGGGGCGATTTTTTCAATTAGCGTGGTGTCGCCTTCGATTTTAAGTTTCAACAACGACTCGGGGTATTTCTTTAGATAAGGCTTGCCGGGGTTGTCGGCGCGTTCAGCCACCACCCAACCGCTGTCGTAACAGAAGCTTTTCCCGTCGTCCTTGCAAGCCATCGCATCGGGAATCACGATTATGCCGTCGGTCGATTCGTGATACAATTTCGTTATCAAAGAATACTTGGCATAGTTGGACAGCGCAAGCCGGCGTTCATGCACGGCGGTAATGACGCAAACAATAGCAACAATAGAGGCAAGCAGCATCGGTTTCCTGATTTTTGACCCGAATCCGAAGGCAATGAGCGTCAAAAAAATATTAGCAGGAACAAGAAGGCGCGGAAAACTCACGAACTTCAAGACGACGGCAAACAGCAACGTGAAGGGCACCGCACCTATCATGAGCATATATTCGGGCGACTGCGATGAAGCAGTCAGCGGCTTGATATTTTTTCGCCCGACAAGAATCAGACACAGCGTCAGCACAGCCATAGGCAAGCCGATCCATATATTTTTCAACACACTGGAATTTCCGCTATTGACCTCACCAAGCCTTTCGTAATTGCCGGGGGCGCCGACCACAAGCAGAGCGCCGACAAAGAAACCTGCTGCAAGAACCCACTGCATCGTGTCNAGCTTAAAGCGCCTCAANAGAATCCAAACCGCCAANGCCCCGGCAAGCGGCACGGAGAAAGCCTCCTGAGAANTNCCGNCAATGACACTGACCANAAACAGCACCGCAAGNGCCGGGAACGACCTCCTTTTTCTGATTGAAAACAGATTGAGCCACAAGAGGATGACCGTGCCCATCCACAGGTAGTTGATCAAAAACGGCGGATCAAACGGTAGCGACGCAAGAATGAGATACATGACCACCGAAACCATGAACACACGGAAGGGCTCATCCATCTTTATTTTAGCAAGACGCAGAGCCAAGAGAATAAACACCAGGCACACGACGGCATTGCACAATTCAAAAACAGGACGCTCGGTGAGCCCGCAAAAAATCTGGACTATTGACTGACAGAAGAATCGTCCGCTCCAGGTCATATAATGAGCCTGTTGTGACGCCAACAAAGTCCCGAAGCCGTCAATCTTCTGATGGGGATCGCTGCCGTCCATCTCAAATTTAAGAGCGAAATAAGTAGCATCGGAGGTCCAGAACGAAATCATCGATATGTAGAACACGAATCCCACAAAGAGAAGGATCACGCTCCACGACACCAGTTTTAGTTTAGACACGTTTTGCATAGCTGCAAAAGTAAATCAAATCAGGGAAAACGGCAAGCCAAACGCCGACTAAATCCAACCACCTGTTTAAAAGCCGCCGAAACGACTATCGTCGCAACGACTGCAACAGCAAATGCCACCACATAAGAGGGAGTGAGCGCATAATGCGAGCATATCCGCGCCATCATGGCGATGACCGAAACATGCACAAGGTAGAATTCAAATGACAACGCTCCGAGCCACAACAGGCAGCGCCCTTTAAGAGCCGAGCTGACAGCTCCTGAAGCGGAATCAGCCACGGCAAAGACAATAATCACCGCCCCGCAAGGAATCCAAAAGAATGATGCCGTGGCGTAACGCTCAGGAATATAGGGATACGCCACGCAGGAGCCTACCACAAGCGCCAACGCCGCTATTTCAAAAAGCGTAGCAACGCCACTCGACAACCGAGCCTGCGATAACGCTTTGAACAGCCTTGCCAACAGAATACCAATGCAAAAATCAAGCAACCGCAGCGGAGGAAATACGTATAGAACCCAGTTGACCTTATCGGCGGGAACAACCGGAACAAGCACTGCGAGGTAGAGACCCGCCACCACCGCCACAACGACTGCCAACACGCTGCGCCGGCATCCGAATATCGCTCTTTTAAGCAACGGAAACAATGCGTAAAGCAGAAGCAGGTCACTCAGAAACCATGCCACGGGATTGGCTCCGAAGTAAACTTCACGGCAAGGAACCCAACTTTGAACAAGCGCAAGCGAAGTCACCGTCGTAACGCCGTTGAAGCCCCACGGCATGCATACAAACGCCAGCAACAACGCCAACAAATGAGCCGGATAGATTCTGGCGAGACGTTTCCTCATAAATATACCTCCCCAATTAACTGCGCAGCAGGAAGATGTGAGTGAAAGAACAAATCCGCTAAGCATGAAAAAGAAGCACACACCGATGTCGCCTCCGCAGTCCCAATAACTGCTCCCGTCCCACGAAAAATGGGATATGAAAATGAGAAAAATAAATATAAATCTCAATGATTGAAGCGATTCTATGTGATGGACCCTTGCTTTCTCCATGCCACAAAGATAGCAACAATTAAATTAAAAACTCATCTATCCCGTCATTTTTAAGCCAACGCCCTACTCGGTTAAAGATTGTTAAATAGAGTTTCGTTGTCAGAACTTCATTTTCTGAAGTAGAGTTATAATTACATTAAACGCCATTTATTTATGAGATCACTACCTTTACTCGGGACACTGCTTGCCACGGCAATGTGCGCGCCTCTCGGCATCGAGGCTTCTAACGACACACCTGAAAAATATCTTGAGAAAGATATGCCCGAAAACTGGGCTTACAACGAATATTTCACCCAGAACATCCCTACCGACGANTGCTGGTGGAAGACATTCGAAGACCCGTGTCTTGACTCACTGATCAACGAGGGGGTCGAGAACAACTATAACGTGGCAATAGCCGCACACAGAATAAAAATAGCGTCGCAAGCGGTCAANCAGGCTCGCGCGGCATATTTCCCGACGGTCAATCTCAGCGGAGGATGGCANAAGTCAAGAAATTCAGGCGGACTGGGCGATAAAATGACCGACGCTTCCACTGCCGACTATTTCTCNCTCGGGCTNAACATGAACTGGGAGATAGACGTGTTNGGTAAAATCACCTCCAAAGTTAAATCGAGCAAAAGCGCCTACGACGCCACAAGAGCCGAGTATGCCGCCGTGATGACGGCATTGTGCGCCAATATCGCAAAATCNTACGTGACCCTGCGCATGTATCAGGCGGAAAGACAGGTGGCGATGGAGCATATAANCTCACAAGGAAAAATAGTGAAAATCACTGAAGCGCGCCATGAAGCGGGACTCGCCTCAATGCTCGACGTGGCTCAGGCGCGAGTGGTCTATTACTCCACTCAGGCTTCGGTCCCGGGGCTTGAATCAGCTATCCACACGACAATCAATTCCCTCGCAATACTTACCGGGGTGTATCCCGACTCAATTTATAAGCGGCTGGAAGTAGCGCGCGAGCTGCCTGACTACCGTCAGATTATTCCCGTTGGCGCCCCCGCTCAGCTGTTGCGCCGCCGTCCCGATATCGTTGAAGCTGAATTTCAACTCGCGCAGTATGCCGCTCAGCTGGGTATCGCCAAAAAGGATTTCCTTCCCACCTTGTCGCTAAACGCGTCGATCGGGACAGCCGCCCACGATGCCGGCAATCTCTTCAAGAATCAGACATTCACTTATACGATAGCGCCTACACTGAGCTGGACCCTGTTTGACGGTCTGTCGCGACGCGCCAACATGATTTCGGCGCGCGAGCAGATGGAAGTCGGCATCGACAATTACAATCTCACCGTCATGACAGCTGTCGAAGAGGTCGACAACGCTATATCGACCTACATGGCATCGCTGAAAAACATCGACGTGCTCGACGATGTGATAGACAACAGCCGCCAGTCGCTCGACCTCTCTCTCGATCTCTATAAAAAAGGGCTCAATCCGTTCACCGACGTAGTGACCGCCCAAATGAACTATCTGAGCTACCAGAACTCCATCATCGAGTCAAAAGGCAAAGCCCTCTCGGCTCTCATTTCCCTGTATGAAGCCCTCGGCGGCGGCTGGGATCCCAATCAAATGTAACTAAACTTATAAAAACACAACATGTATATGAGTACCGTCAAATTATATCATAGCGCGGTTGCCGCAGCAATCGCCTTGACAGTAAGCAGCTGCTCAGGCAAAAAGAGTGAANTCGCAACNGAATCAGTNCCNGCGATAGATGTCGCCGCGCCTGTGGTAGACTCAATNGTNCTTTATAAAAGTTATCCCGGNTACGCATCNGCNACAAGCACCGCCAAGGTGGTGGCGCGAGTGAACGGCACGCTGCTCACCAAGCAATATTCAGGCGGCGATCTCGTGCAAAAAGGACAGGTGCTCTACACGATAGAATCGACCAACTATGCCGACGCCGTCAACCAGGCNCGCGCCGCGCTCTCNAAAGCCGAAAGCGAATACCAGTATGCCACAAATCAATANACNGCGATGAAAAANGCGCTTGAAAGCGACGCNGTGGCNCAGATCGANGTNATNCAGGCTCGCAGCAACATGGAGACCGCCGAAGCGGCGATAAAGACAGCCAAGGCGGCGCTCAACACCGCCTTGACCAACTTGAGCTACTGCACGATAACAGCACCTTTCACAGGGCATATCGACAGCGGAACAACCGACGTTGGCAACTACATCAACGGCTCGGGCAGCCCATACACTCTCGCAACCGTATATGACGACTCCAAGATATCGATAGCTTTCGCCATCGAAGAGAAGCAGTATGAAAAAATCATGGGCGATATAAAGACACCCATCGGGCACTCCCTTTACGACAGCATTCCCCTGTCATTCAGCGAACCGCTCGCCCACGAATATGCCGGCACCCTCAGCTATGAGTCTCCTACGGTCGACAAATCGACCGGTACGCTCACTTTAAAGGTGAGAACCGAAAACCCCTACGGCGAGATACGCAACGGAATGTATGTCAACATCCATCTTCCATTTGGCGAAAACAACAACGCCATCCTCGTGAAGGACGCGTCAATAGGCACTGACCAGCTCGGCAAATACCTCTATGTGGTAAATGACTCGGACAAGGTGGTCTATACTCCTATTAAAACCGGCGATTTATATAATGACTCCCTGCGAGTGGTGACCGAAGGAATCGGACCCGACACCCGCTATGTGACCTCAGCCCTGCTTAAAGTGCGCGACGGGATGCAGGTAAAACCGGTGATGGTAAAATAACGCGCTCCGTTTCATTCTCACAACCACTCGACTATGTTTTCAAAATTTTTCATCGACCGCCCCATTTTCGCCACCGTCCTGGCGATAATAATGGTATTTGCGGGTCTAATCACAATCCACNCGTTGCCGGTAGCCCAATATCCCGACATCACTCCTCCAACCATAAGCGTTTCGGCATCTTATCCGGGAGCCGACGCTAAAACCGTGGCTCAAACAATCGGCGTTCCTATCGAGGAACAGGTGAACGGCGTGGAGAACATGCTCTACATGAGCTCCAATTCAGGCTCGGACGGCTCCTATAACCTGACGATAACATTTGAACAGGGAACTGACGTGGACCAGGCTGCGATAAACGTGCAGAACCGCCTCAGCGCAGCCGAGTCGACACTGCCCACAGCGGTAAAGGAACAGGGAATAACCGTCAACAAGCAATCGACCAACAATGTGCTCTTCTGTACCCTTGAGGGGGACAGCACGGGACGATATGACGCTTTGTATCTCACCAACTATGCCAACATAAATCTTGTCAACTCGCTGTCGCGAGTCAAAGGCGTGGGAGGCGTAGAGGCTTTCGGCGGAGGCGACTACAGCATGAGGGTGTGGCTCGATCCCGAACTGATGCGCGCCCGCGGAGTGACCCCGGCGGATGTCAGCNCCGCGATACANGCGCAAAACATGCAGGTGTCGGCGGGCGAAGTCGGCGCCGCACCCAATTCAGCGGGAAGCGCGTTTGAATTCACAATCGTTTCCCAAGGCGAACTCTCAAAAGCCGATGAATTTGCCAACATCATCATACGCAGCGACGGTAACGGAATCCTNCGCTTGAAAGATGTGGCAAAAATCGACCTCGGCAGCGCCAGTTACACAGCGACCACCCTTGTTTCAGGCAAGCAAGCGGCGCTCCTCGGCATAAAACAATTGCCGGGAGCCAACGCTCTCGACGTGTCGAAAGGCGCCCGCGCCGAGCTTGAACGCCTAAGCCAGTATTTCCCGCCGGGCGTGACCTACAGAGTTGTGCTCGACACATCGGACTACGTGACAGCNTCGATCGACGAAGTGCTCACCACCTTTGTAGAAACCTCGCTTATCGTGCTCATCGTGATTCTGCTCTTCCTGCAGAACTGGCGAGCCGTGATAATCCCGATGCTCACCATCCCGGTGTCGCTAATAGCCACGTTCGCCGTGATGAAGATAATGGGCTTCACGATAAACACGCTGACACTTTTCGGACTGGTGCTTGCGATAGCGATTGTGGTCGATGACGCCATTGTGGTGGTCGAAGACTGTTCCCGACTCGTCGACTCGGGCAAGCTGTCGCGCCGGCAGGCTGCTGAAAAAGCGATGCAGGAGCTGACGGGACCGGTTGTTGGCGAAGTGCTCGTGCTGCTGTCAGTGTTCATCCCCACGGCATTCGTGAGCGGCATAACGGGACAGCTCTACAAACAATTCGCGCTTACGATCGCAGTGTCGACCGCATTCTCAGGCTTTAACGCCTTGACNTTCACGCCGGCAATGTGCGCNCTGTTCCTCACTCCGCGCAACAAGAACTCCAAGAACCCCATCTATAAGGTGTTCAATATAGGCTATAACGCNACCGAGAACTTCTACAAGCGGTGCATCGGCAAGATGCTCAGCCATCCAGGAATTTCCCTGTCGGTGTTCCTCGGTATCGCGCTTATCGGTATCGTAGCCTTTCTCAAGTGGCCTACCAGTTATGTGCCTCAGGAGGACCAGGGCTATTTCGTGACCTCGGTACAGCTTCCGCAGGGCGCTTCGCTGGAACGCACACAAAAAGTTGTCAACGGGCTTTCCGAAGATATGCGCAAGCGACTGCCTGAAATCGCCGACGTGATGGCAATGTCGGGCTTCTCGATGATGGGTGGCGGCGCGTCGTCCAACATGGGAACCCTCATGGTGGTGCTCAAACCGTGGAAAGAACGAACGAAAAAGAGTCAGAGCGTGTTCGCGCTAATCGACAGCGTGAATGTGATCGCTTCAAAATATCAAGAAGCCGTGACCTTCTCGGTCAATCCGTCGTCAATCCCCGGACTTGGCATGTCGTCGGGTCTTGAAATGATGATACTCGACATCAACAACCACGGTGCCGCCGAGATGAAAAAAGCGCTCGAAAGCCTGAGCGAAGCAGCGAAAAATGATCCTAAAATCAAGTCGATCACATCGCTCTATCAAGGTACCGTGCCTCAATACAAACTGAACATAAACCGTGACCGCGCCGAGCTGCAGGGGCTTGAAATGAGCGACATATTCTCAACCCTGTCAGCCTACATGGGAGGTAACTATGTGAACGATTTCAATGATTTCGGAAGAGTGTACCAGGTGACATTGATGGGCGACGACTCAGCACGCGGAAGTATCGACGACATATCGAAGCTCAGCGCGCGCAATTCATCGGGAGAGATGGTTCCGTTCTCGGCATTCTCCACTATCGAGCAGGTGATGGGCGAGCCAAGCGCGTCGCGCTACAACATGTATGGAGCCGCATCGCTTACCGCAAATCTTGCCGACGGCGTTAGCTCAAGCGACGGTATAAAGGCGATGGAGGAACTCTTCACCCAGACCCTCGGAAACAATTACTCTTACGCATGGACGGGCGAAGCTTATCAGGAGACCCAATCGGGCACAACCATCACAGTGGTGTTCATTTTCGCAATCATCATGACTCTGCTCGTGCTTGCCGCCCAATATGAAAGCTGGACCGACCCGATTGCCGTGATCCTGTCGATGCCGGTGGCTATACTCGGAACAGTTCTGGGATGTATACTTATGGGGCAGAGCATCAGCATCTACACTCAGATAGGACTCATCCTGCTGCTGGGACTGTCGGCTAAAAACGCCATCCTCATCGTGGAATACGCCACCTACTTCAGGAAAGCGGGCTCAACGCTGGCGACTTCGGCTTTGAATGCGGGAGTGATAAGATTCCGCCCCATCATGATGACAGCGCTGGCATTCATCTTCGGAGTAATGCCGATGATGTTCGCTACCGGAGCTGGAGCCGAGAGCCGCATATCGTTGGGAACCGCCGTAGTCTTCGGAATGCTGCTTAACGCCATTCTCGGCACGCTGTTCGTTCCTAACTTCTGGGAACTGATGCAGCGCTTCCAGGAGAACGTGTTGTCGAAAGTGTTCCGGGACAGCGACACTGTTCCTACCGAAAAGAATTGACTTTGACGATTTTTTTCGCGAGCGGATACCAGAGATAGCCGTTGACGGTTTCCCCCGGAAACATCTCAGAGAGATGCCTCATGTAGCGTCTCACCTGGGCGAAGTATTTCTTGGGCTCCTCCTCGCCGAATTTAAAATCAATGATATCGATCGTTCCCGATTGTGTCCACACGACACGGTCGGGACGATATCGTTCAGAGCCGTTCTTACCGTCGACAATGAAAGGGCGCTCATTTAGCACTCTGACCACATTATCGAACCAACGGCTTACCGATTCCCGACTCAGCGCCTCGGTCAAGAAATTCTCATAGCTTTCCTCATCCTCCTCGGGGAGATTGCCGTTGACCACGGCTTTACGGACCGCGCGGTGAATATCGGCGGCAGTCCTTATGCGACTCATTATCCCGTGAAGCACGATGCCGCGCTGGCGTGGACGCGACATATCGGCGATGTCCTCAATGCAGCTCATGTCCCAGATGTGGGCATTGTCATAAGTGTAATAATCGGGAAGCGGAAGCATCCGCTCCTGCGCCTTACCCGCCGCAGGTCGGGTGGGGGAACCGAAACGCAGTCCGCCCTCCTCGGTCAAGGCATCTTTAAGCGCGGCTAAAGCTATCGACCCGGGGGCGACAGTCTCTTTCCAAGCATAGTCGGCTCGGGTAAAAGCATCCTCCATCAACTGGGAAACGGTGATTGACTTGCCGGCTTTAGGAGGAGTCTTGTAGCCTATTATAAGCTCTTTCGCAGCACGGGTAAAGGCAACGTAGGCGCGGTTCATCGTGTCGACCCATTCTTTGCGGCAACTCTCATTATATTGAGGCGACAGAGCGGTTGACGCCAAGTCGCTCGAGATGTTCAACGGCATAAACGGCGGCACGTCCTCCTGATTGAAATAAGCGCTTTCAAAGGGATTCCATGCAAGTTTGCCACTCTCGGGACGCAAATCAAACCAAATCAATCTCTTCCCCGAACTCAGCGTCCAGTCAACGAAAGGCACATGAACACATGGAAACTCCAACCCTTTGGACTTGTGGATGGTCATGACGCGCAATGCGTTCACCTCGGTAGGAGTGTCAAGAGCGGCATGTCGCCCGGATTCATCCCACCAAGCGATGAATGACTGCAAATCGGCGCCGGGACGTTCACAGAAATCGATGATCTTATCCTGAAACGCGCTTATGTACACATTTTCCGACTTGCAGAGTTCCGTCGACACGCAACGCTCAATTATGCGCTCGACAAGCGAAGGCAAACTGATACATTCCATATCGGCGGCATCCACCATTAGCCCGGAAATGTCGGCATCACCGGCAAACGCCGACGCAATCGCATCGGCTCGCGGCATCCCCTCGGCCGAGTAATATCGGAAACGCTTCTCGAATTCCTCGACGGTGAGACGCTCGGCGTTCTTTTCCCCGTCAGTTCCGGAACGATAGGAGTCTATAAACCTCATTACGGCAACTATGAGCTGAACGGCGCGAGCGCCGCCAATGATCAACGAGTCTTCCGACATCACCTGGAGCGACGACAGCTCGGGGTCGTTTATCTTATGCTGCAACAAGTACTCCACCACGCGAGCGCCTTCATTGCGGGTGGCGGTGAGGACGGTGATGTCGCCCTGCTTGTAACCCGCAGCCAACTGACGCTTTATTTCTTTCAGCATACAGCCGCGCGTTTCCTCGTCTTCATCGTAAGGGACGGCGGTGACA
>WFLX010093671.1_pt1 | contig 20069 bp, 14 predicted proteins | sample 4967041 | NCBI WGS metagenome assembly WFLX01 (sample SAMN12857096, study PRJNA449069) | gut metagenome | isolation source: stool from male and female vole | host: Microtus ochrogaster | place: USA:Florida | collected 2017
TGGTAGAGAAAAATAACGAAAAGTAATTGCCATGGGTTCTTTCCTCGTCTATACATTCATTGCATCCGTAGTGATGACAGTGGCATTCATTATCTTTAAGATATTCTTCTCGCGCGAAAAACAGATTGCATTCAACCGCCTGACCCTCCTTGCAATATATGCCCTTTCATTTGCCTCATGGCCACTAAGCAAGATTAATTTTTCATTTTCTCAAGTGACCGATAATACCTTGCTTGAGATTGGAGAGTTGACGTCCGGTGGTGTAGTGGGTGATATTGCCCCGCTGACAGAAGTTTCCCACATTCCGGAGATCATTATCGCAATCTACTGGGCTGGCGCAGCTGTTGTGCTGCTTATCAATCTAATTTCCATCACAAGACTTTTTATAATTATCCATTCCGGAATCAAAATGGAAAAAGATGGCTACACACTGGTTATTGTGCCAAAGAAAGATATTTCCCCCTTCAGTTTTGGCAAATACGTAGTGATGAGCAGCTTGGGTATTGAATCAGTAGAGGAATTGGTCACTTGTCACGAAAAAGCGCACATTCAAGAATACCACTATATCGATCTGATAGTTGCTCAGATTGCATGTGTTATCCTTTGGTATAACCCAACTTCATGGCTTATGCGCGATGAGTTGAGACTCATTCATGAATATCAAGCAGATGCAAGAGTCCTTTCTTCGGGCGCAGATGCCCGTTCCTACCAGATGCTCCTTATCAAAAGGACCGTAGGCAACAAGTTCAGTTTGCTTGCCAATGGTTTTAATCATCATAAACTAAAAAACAGGATCACCATGATGCAGAACGAAAACAGCAGAAGACTTCGTCTCGTTCGCGCCATTATCCTCGTTTTAGCACTCGGTGTGGCTTCTGCATCAGCTCTTGCAGTTATCAATATTCCATCGGTAGCAAAAGGATTGNATAAACNTGAGACATCCTTTGTAGATTCCCAGCTCAAAGAACTACAGCAACCGATAAGCATTGTTAAAAATCCAGNCAAAAACAATGACAAAGAAGTTTTCATGGCTGTTGAGGAAATTGCGGAGTTCCCCGGAGGCATGAAGGAGTTGATGAATTATGTAATGTCAAATATCAGATANCCGAAAGGTGTCCAAAATACCGATTTNCAAGAACGTGCAATTGTCAAANTCATNATAAACGACGACGGATCAATCAGTGATGCANGCATAGTAAGAGGCACATCATGGCCCGAACTTGATCAGGAGGCAGTCAGAGTAATCAGTACAATGCCAAAATGGAAGCCTGGTAAAATTGGAGGAAAAGCTGTCAGTTCATACTTCACAATGCCTGTGACTTTCAGACTAAAGTCAGAGTCTGCTGAGTTCAACTAAAATAAATGACATTATCCAAACATCCAACCGCCAATTTATATTCAGTTATTAGAAACCGGTATTAATAAAAAGGAAAGTGGCTCTATGCAAAGTCACTTTTTTTGTGCCAATTAGTTGGTGACTAAGTCTATTTTATTCAATATTCCTTAGAACGGATACCCGATTGAGAAATGAAAAGAGGAGTCTCGCTTCCAACTGGGATGCACCAGAGGCCACGCTATTTCTCCCATGGCTGGATTATGTGCTTTCATTCCAAGGTCGAAGCGCAGGAGGAAATAGTCGAAATCCATACGAAGCCCAAGTCCATAAGCTGCGGCAAACTGCTTGTAGAACTCATTGAATTTGAACACGCCTCCCTGTTGGAATGGATAGCTCTTTATGGTCCATATATTACCTATGTCAATAAAGGCACCAAGCTCCAAGACCCAGAATAATTTCGCCCGATACTCAGCACTTGTTATCAGACGGATGTCGCCACATTGATTTATGAAATCACTCACTGAGTTGCGTCCCGGATATGCTCCCGGACCCAACGTGCGCACATCCCAGCCTCTCACTCCGTTGGCACCACCGCCATAAAAACGTTTCTCAAAAGGAAGCATCTCCGAATTTCCATAAGGTACTCCTACGCCTCCTCCGGCACGAAACGCAACCGAATTCCTTTCGTCAAATCTGTGAAGATACGCATAATCAGCCTCAAGGCGGAAATATTGAGAATAGTGGATACCAAAAACCTTATACGGATCCTGGTGAAAATTACTACGATGGGCAAAAATACTCGATATCGCAAATAGAAGGTTGCCCGCAAATTCCGCACTTACACGCACGTTGTAGATGTCTCGCTGCATGCTCTTCTGCCATGGGGTGGCATCGCGCTTGTTGGAATGATACCACCTCCAGCCCATCCTCATTATGAAATGATCCTCATAGCTGTAGCGCAAAAGAGGATTATCCGGCGCTATCAGATCAATGAAATTATTGGTTGATGCAGGCAGATACACATAGTTGATATCTATAGGAGTGAAAGTGTGCCTGTTCTGTTTCCGTGCATCAACCCACTTGTAGCTCCATCCGGCAGTAGATATGACTCGTGTATACTCCGGACGCTCCTGATAATTCATTGAGAAATTCACTTCTGTCGATGCCTGAATGCGTCTCCTTATACGCCTCGATATCGGCGCTTTGAATTCCGGCATGGAGAGTCCAAGATCCACAGAATACTCCATGTATCGGTTATTGAGCAAACCCTCCAGATTTCCTGACAGCGACTCATAACTGCCACGTAGTTTCCCGGTAAAGGTTTCCGACCCCCTACCTATATTGCGGTGAGAATAAGTCAGGCCAACCGCAACACCAAGATCACCCTCTGAATTTGTACCTTCAAGCTCAACACTTGCCGTTTGTGATTTTCCCGGGGTTAGCATAATATACACATCAAGTATTCCATCATCACCTATATGTCCCACCGGCACAAATGAGACATTGATAAACTTAAGGATACCAAGTCGCGAAAATGCCCTATAAGTCCTGTCTACGTTTTTCTGAGCAAACACATCACCGGGCATAAGGTAACAGTTGGCTGCTATCACAGATGGCCTCAGATAGCGCGTATCGGCATAAAGGATTTCTATCCCGTTGTAATTTGTAGAATCCTTCCCTACTGCAACTACAGGATTTTCAGTATTGATAGACTCTGCGTCGGCTATCACAAAAACTCTCCTTATCAGAAACCTTGAATAGAGATCAGCCTTCTCTTTAACAATATTGGAAGGATATGAAACCTTCATCAAGAGTTCAACATCCGAACTCCCCTCGGTAGTATCTGCCACAAACGTTATGCACTCTTTTCCAAAATTGTAATATCCGTTGTTGCGCAATGCATCAGTGACTACAGTCCGCTGTGTCTCAAGTACATCCCTTGCCAATGGGCTGCCGGGAATCGCGAGAAATTTTGCAGAGTCTGCCATAACTACTTCCCTGACAATTGAATCCGGAAACTCATAATCAACTTTGGATATCACTTTTCTGTGCCCTGGTGTCAAGGTATATGTCAGCTCAATTTTCTTCTTTTTATCATTCTTGACAGAATCTACCGCAACGTCTGCATTGAAATAGCCCTTGTTCTCAAGATATTGCAGCAATTGCGATGCACTTGCGTCAGTCAGTTCAGGATCATAGATCACCGGAGGCTCCCCAAGTTTTCGCATCCAGCGGTTCCACCAGTTCGTAGAATCCTTTCCACTCATATTATAAAAACCCAAACGGAACTTAATGCTCCAAAGCATTCTGTGATTTGGTGATTGGCGCAGGTAAGCCTGCATTTCAGACACGTCAAGTTGTTCACCTTTGCCAGTCGAGTCGACACGAATATTGACTTTGTCGAGAAGATAGCTCCCCTCAGGAACATGCTTGCTTGAGGAACATCCGATAACTATAAGACACACCAACAAAGGCACTATCCGACAGGAAAGGACCGATATTTGCCTTAAGGATGGAACCTGAGTTGAAAACATACTACAAAATTAGATAAAAAATTCGACATACCCGCTCCATTAATCTTATAAATCTGAAATATCCACAACTTTTTTATCCAACTGTCACGAAAAATGACTAAATTTGCAATATGGAATCTTACAACAGTCCCGAGGCACCCAAGGCATACTCTCTTTTAGCCTATACTCGCTTTGTAGCTCAGGCTCTCAGCAAGGAGCCGGTTCTTCTTGGCGCATGGGTCACTGCTGAAATAAGCGACATGTCTTCAAGCGGAGGACACTGCTATATGACTTTAATTGAAAAAGACCCTTCAGGAACGACGGTTGCCCGCATGCGAGCCACTATTTGGGCCTCAAGATTTGCTCATATCAGGAAAAAGTTTTTCGATGCGACCNAACGTGAANTTGCCAATGGAATGAAGGTTATGTTCTNTGGAGGANCAAACTTCNACAGCAGCTACGGACTTTCATTCAATATCGGCGAGATTGATCCTTCCTACACTATGGGAGACCTTGAACGTATTCGCCGCGAGATTCTGGCCACATTGCAACGTGAAGGGGTGATCAACAACAACCGGTCTCTAAATATAACAGACCCTCCTCAGCGAATTGCGATCATATCATCCGCCACTGCCGCAGGATATGGCGACTTCATAAACCATTTGAACAACAATTCTTCCGGAGCTATNTTCTACCCTTTTCTTTTCCCCGCAATCATGCAAGGTGACAAGACTGCTTCTTCCGTGATCGCAGCCCTGCAACTCGTAGAACAAACAATTCCATTNCTTCAATGGGACNGTGTTGCAATCATCCGCGGAGGAGGAGCGACCACTGACATGAATGGATTCGATGATCTTGATCTCGCCAGAAGAATTGCAACATATCCTATTCCGGTAATAGTGGGGATTGGTCATGAACGCGACAGATGTGTGCTCGACGAGATTGCCTGCATAAGGTGCAAGACCCCTACGGCCGTTGCTGCATGGCTCTCCGACTATACAGCATACTCTTGGCAACAAGCTTCCGACCTGACATCAAAAATTGCAACCTATGCATCTGAACGACTAAAAGGTGAACACATTCGACTGCAAAGTCTTGAAACCATGATTCCGGCGCTTGCAGATACGCAAATCAAGAATGCCAGCCTCAAACTTCAGAGAATCTCCGCATTGCTACCCTCAATTGCAAGTGAGGCCACTTCTAAAGAGAGGGTAAGGCTTGAGAAAATCTCAACTTCTCTTAAGTTCTATATTCAGACAAGATTAGACAAGGAAAAACTCGCTCTGGAAAACATAGGGAAATTGATTGATGTTCTCAGCCCCACCGCCACCCTAAAAAGAGGCTACAGCATCACGCGCATTAAAGGTAGAGCCATTTCCGGTTCTACAGAGGCAAGACCTGGTGATATGCTTGAGACATTGACAGCCGACGGCACAATAATTTCCATAGTGAAAAGTTCTTGAATTCAATATTGTCATAGCACTAAAGACCTTGCATCCAAAAACTTGATTCAGAAAAATGAAAAAACTTATTATATTCGACCTTGATGGCACACTGCTCGACACCATTGCTGACCTTGGCACAGCTTGCAACTATGCACTCGAATCCAAGGGTTTCCATAGGCATCCTCTTGCCGCATACCCCTATATGGTAGGCAATGGAGTAAGGAAGCTTATGGAACGTGCGGAACCAGACGCCACCCCCGAAGAGATCGACGAACTTCTTGTGCTGTTTAGGGAATACTACGACGAGCATTGTACCGACTATACTCGTCCTTACGACGGGATACCGGAATTGCTGCGCCAACTCACCGACAAGGGTATTGCTTTAGCTGTCGCCACCAACAAATATGAGTCCGCGGCAAAAAGAATAATCAAGCATTTCTTTCCCGACATTCCCTTTGTTGCAGTGCTCGGACAAATTGAAGAAAGACCCGTTAAGCCCGATCCAAGTATTGACTTCGCAGTTCTGCTTGCTCATCCCACACCGAAAATGGAGACTATGCATGTAGGTGACTCAGCAGTTGATATTGAGACTGCACGTCGTGCTTGCGTTAATTCTGTAGGAGTGACATGGGGATTCAGACCGGTAACTGAATTGAGAAAAGCTTATGCCGATCACATAGTCTCTGCACCATCCGACATCTTAAAACTTGCTCTCAAAGATGACTGATCCAACTGACAATACTCCACGCCATGATGAAAAAATGACTCTTCGCAAAAGTGCAAAACTTCGCCACCGCACTCTTGTGCAAGAATTGTTTGAAAAAGGGAAATCTGTATATTCCGGCCCTTTGCGTGTAACTTTTAGGCCTCTATCCAAGCAAGAGCTTGCCGATTCATTCCGCGAAGATGTGCCAGATTTCATGGGACCGGTTCAGTTTATGATAACTGTTCCTAAGAAAAAACGCCGTCATGCAGTAGATCGGGTACTTATGCGAAGAAGAATAAGGGAGGCTTTCCGACTTCAGTGGCATTCTTTGAGAAAAATGATACAGGATGACAATGAGATCCGGACTCTCTCAATTGCCTTTATCTACATGCAAAACGAGAATTGCGACATGCACACCATTTCATCAGCTATGGAATCTGTTCTCTTAAAAATAAAGAAAAGGCTCTATCCCCAACCTTTGGAATAAACTTATAACGCTCCAGACCGTTAAACTTTCGTAAGCTAAAGTTGGTTTAAAAATTAAAGTGTTTAATCGCTAAGTCAATGGTGATGACTCATAAAACACATGACTCCCCTAAAAACCAAACGATTAAATAGTTAAGTAGCAAAACAGTTAAACAACTAAACAGTCAGACAATTGAACATCGTTCAAATAATCCTTACAGGGATAATTCGCTTCTATCAGGTTGCCATTTCCCCCCATACACCTCCGAGCTGCCGGTTCGTACCCACTTGCAGCGAATATGGAATAGAGGCTATCCGAAAGCACGGTGCACTCAAGGGTGGATGGCTCACCCTGAAACGCATTTTGCGATGCCATCCGTGGGGCGGTTCCGGCTACGACCCCGTACCATGAAATCCGAAAACCGAAATTTGAAGTTATGAATTTCACCCCATTATCTAAATATATATTCAATAAAAGAGCCCGACGCACTGACGGGTGGCACGGTCACGTTGAAGAAATTCAGCGTGCGCAATTGCAGTGGTTGCTTCAACATGCGGCCGACACAGAAATTGGGCGCAAATATGGTTTCCACGATATTCTAAATTCCACCGATCCGGTAGCCCTTTATACATCCGTAGTCCCGACTGTATCCTATGATGACATTCGGTCCTATGCCATGCGGATGGTTAATGGAGAAAGAGATATTTTATGGCCGGGACAATGCAAGCGATTTGCACAAAGCAGTGGCACAAGCGGAGGTAAGTCAAAATTCGTGCCCATAACCAACGATTGCCTTAAGCATAATCACTACCCCGGCACTTCCGACGTCGTTGCCCATTATCTGCGCATGAATCCCAACAGTCGTATTTTTTCAGGGAAAAGCCTGATTCTCGGCGGTAGTTTTGCAAATGAACTCAACCTAAAGTCTGATGTGAAAGTTGGCGATCTTAGCGCAACACTCATCGACCGTATGCCCAAACTGGCAGATATGGTGCGTGTGCCTGAGAAAAAGATTGCACTGATGGAGGATTGGAGCGAAAAACTTCCTGCTCTTGCCAATGCGGCTGCAAGATCAAACATCACTAATATTTCCGGTGTGCCGTCTTGGTTTCTTACTGTTATCAAAGAAGTCTGCAAGATAAGGAAAGTCGACAAGATTTCCGATATTTGGCCAAATCTTGAGGTGTTTTTTCATGGAGGNATAGATTTCAGGCCCTNTNGGAAGGAATATGAAGAANTGACAGATGCATCCAAGATGCATTTCATGGAAACATACAATGCCAGCGAAGGATTCTTTGCCTTTCAGAACGACTTCAATGATCATTCCATGCTTCTAATACTTGATGGATGTGTATTTTATGAGTTTGAGCCAATTGATGGAGGCAAACCAATTCCAGCATGGGAAACAGAAGCAGGAAAGACCTATGAACTGCTGATAAGCAGCAGCAATGGCCTATGGCGCTATCATCTCGGCGACACCGTAACGGTGACAGCGACTAACCCTGTAAAGATTAGGATTGCCGGACGCACACGAAGCTTCATCAATGCNTTCNGTGAAGAATGTGATGGAAGACAATGCCAACCGGGCTATAGNAGCNGCCTGCGAGGCTACAGGGGCGGCTATAGCTAACTACACCGCCGGTCCATTCTATGCCCACAATAATCGGCGCGGTCATCATCAGTGGCTCATTGAATGGAACAAAATGCCCGATTCAATGGAAAAATTCTGTACTGTTCTTGACTCCTCGCTTCAGGAAGTGAATTCAGACTACCAGGCCAAAAGAGCACATACTATTTTCTTAGATCCGCCGGAAATTATAACGGCAAAAACGGGGCTGTTCGACCTATGGCTTGCTCACGCCGGCAACCATAAGCTTGGGGGACAGCGAAAGATACCCCGCCTAAGCAACAATCGCCTGCTTCTTGATCAACTCCTTTCTCTAAACTAATTGTTTTAACGTAGTAGTTATTTTCAATATTGTCGCAAATATCCGTTAGGAGAGCCGATAATAATGCAAAAACCCCAGGCCAAGGCCTGGGGTATAATCTTAAAATCAATTGCCTTTTTTCTATGATTCGTTCGCTGCGAATTCCATAAGATATGCTTTTATGAACTCATCAATCTCACCATCCATCACCGAATTCACATCAGAAGTCTGATAGTTAGTGCGATGATCCTTCACACGGCGATCGTCGAAAACATAGCTCCTGATCTGAGAGCCCCACTCTATCTTCTTCTTGCCGGCCTCAACCTTTGCCTGCTCTTCCAAACGATGGTTCATCTCCTTTTCGTAAAGGATGGAGCGCAGATGGCGCAAGGCATTTTCCTTATTTTTCGGCTGGTCTCGGGTTTCGGTGTTCTCTATAAGAATTTCCTCTTCTTCGCCTGTATATGGATCCTTATATTGATATCGAAGACGCACACCTGATTCAACCTTATTCACGTTCTGACCGCCGGNACCACCCGACCTGAAGGTATCCCAAGATATCCTGGCTTGCTCTACGTTGATCTCAATAGNGTCGTCAANAANGGGTGTCACGAATACAGACGCAAACGAAGTCATTCGTTTNCCTTGTGCATTGTATGGACTCACACGCACCAGACGATGAACCCCGTTCTCACTCTTTAGATAGCCATAGGCATAATCTCCTTCAATATTGATAGTCACCGACTTTATACCTGCATCATCACCTTCCAGCNACTGNGCTATCGATGTCTTGTAGCCATGTCTTTCAGNATATCGTAAATAAAGGCGCATGAGCATCTGTGCCCAATCCTGNCTCTCTGTGCCCCCCGCTCCTGAGTTGATCTTCAANACCACGCCGAGTTTATCTTCTTCACGCCGTAGCATATTGCGAAGCTCAAGGCTTTCCACATCTTTTGCTACCTTTGCGTATTGCTCATCGACTTCCTCTTCGGTTACGAGACCTTCCTTGACAAAGTCGAATGCCAGTCGGAGTTCCTCCACCTGCTTCTCCAATGCCTCATAAGAGTCTATCCAGAAATGAAGATCCTTGATTTTCTTCATCTGGGCCTCTGCTTTGGTTCTGTCTTCCCAAAAATCAGCTACATGTGTGCGGAGCTCTTCTTCCTCAACCTCAATTTTTTTTGTGTCAATGTCAAGGTATCTTTTGAGCGCACCGGTACGCTCCTCAGCTTCCTTAAGTTGTTCCTGTGTTATCATTTTTTTGTTTTTCTCTTTTTCGGAGCCGCATCTTGCTGCTCAATGAGCTTGAGCACATCATCAAGCGTCAGCGACACTGGGTCGGTGCCCTTAGGTATCTTATAGTTAATCTTCTTTTTGGCACCGGCCGGAAGATACGTGAAATATGGTCCGAACCTGCCGTTTAATATCTCTATCTCCGGACGCTCCGGGAAAGACTTGATGAATTTATTGGCTTCATCATGCCGTTTCTTCTCTATTAGCTCTATAGCCTCTTTTTCTGTGATCGACAACGGCGACATATCCTTAGGTATCGACACAAACACAGAGTCATGACGGATGTAAGGACCAAATCGACCTACCGCTGCAAGAATTTTCTTACCCTCGAACGTTCCCACATCACGCGGCAGCTCAAAAAGTTTAAGAGCCTCTTCCAATGTAATGGTCTGTACACTTTGACCCGGTTGTAGCGAAGCAAACAAAGGTTTATCTTCGTCAGCTGCATCTCCTATTTGCACTACAGGACCGAAACGTCCTATCTTGACCGACACCGGACGTCCTGTCTTGGGATCGGTTCCAAGTTGGCGCTCTCCTACCTTATGCTCCATCTTTAGAGTATTGATCTTCTCTATTTCAGGATGGAAATCACTGTAGAATTCCGACATCTCGTTTTGCCATGGCAATTTTCCCTCCGCTATGTCGTCAAATTTCTCCTCTATTTTTGCAGTGAAATTATAATCGAGAATATCGGGGAAGTATTCCGTAAGAAAATCATTGACCACCATACCCGTGTCAGTTGGAACGAGTTTTCCTTTTTCCGAGCCGACAGAGAGAGTTTTGGTCTTCATGGAAATCTTTCCTTTCTTTAACGTGATTTCTTTAAAATCACGCGGTGTGCCCTCCTTCTCACCATGCTTCACATATTCTCGCTGTTGGATAGTGGAGATTGTGGGGGCATACGTAGAAGGACGGCCAATACCCAGCTCCTCCATCTTTTTAACCAGTGATGCCTCAGTGTATCTTGGAGGAGCTTGAGTGAAATCTTCTGATGCCATGATTTCTTTAGGGCTTAGGGTCATTCCGGCTGATAGTGGAGGCAAAGCTGTATCTTTTCCACTTCCTGTCTGATAAACCTGCAGGAAACCGGGGAATACGACAACCTCGCCTTCTGCCTTGAACACCCCATGCGATGTATCCTCGGGCGCATTATCACCCGAAGGCATTACTGCTATATCAACGGTAGTCTTCTCTATGTCGGCATCCGCCATCTGCGAGGCTACAGCTCTTCGCCATATTAGATCGTAGAGTTTCTGTTCCTTAGCATCCCCATCTATAGTCCGATTGCTCACATACGTAGGCCGGATCGCTTCATGCGCCTCCTGTGCTCCCTTAGAATGTGTGTGATAATGACGTATCTTCAGATACTCATCACCCATATCATTTTTTATCGTTGAGGCGATATCGCGTAGTGCAAGTTCCGAAAGATTGGTGGAGTCTGTACGCATATACGTGATTTTTCCATCTTCATAAAGTTTCTGGGCTATGACCATAGTCTGGTTAACCGAGAAACCGAGCCTCCGCGACGCTTCCTGCTGCAGTGTTGACGTCGTGAATGGAGGATAAGGCTGTCGCTTGCCGGGCCTGACATTTACTTCCGAAATCTTGAACGTTGCATCATGGCATTCTGTCAGCACATCCATCGCATCTTTTTCATCGGAGCAACGGCGTGATAGATCAGCTTTCAATAGGCTTTTGGAGCCTGGAATCTCAAATTGGCCTGAAACTCTATAATATGATTCCGGTGAAAATGCAGCTATCTCCTTCTCTCTCTCACATATCAATCTGACTGCAACACTCTGCACACGCCCTGCAGATAACGATGGCTTAATTTTTTTCCAAAGCACCGGGCTAAGCTCAAATCCCACGATACGGTCAAGCACCCGACGTGCCTGTTGCGCATTGACTCTGTCAAGGTCTATATCGCGCGGATTAGCGATAGCATTGAGTATTGCCGGTTTTGTAATTTCATGAAAAACAATTCTTTTTGTGTTCGCCGGCTTAAGGTCCAACACTTCATAAAGATGCCACGCAATGGCTTCACCCTCACGGTCCTCATCAGACGCGAGCCAAACCATATCGGCTTTCTTCGCGGCTTCTTTCAACTTGCGCACGGTGTCTTTCTTGTCGGCCGGGATCTCATATTCCGGCTGGAAATTATTGTCAAAATCTATCGCGATACCCTTCTTCTTAAGGTCGCGTATATGACCGTAAGAGGAAAGTACTGTATATCCTTTGCCAAGGAATTTTTCTATGGTTTTAGCTTTTGCAGGAGACTCTACTATTACAAGATTATTCATAATATCCTTATAATCAGGCAACAAATGCCCACATACAACTATTTCGCCTGCTTTTGGCGATTTTTGTGACGCAAAATTAATACTTTTATTTCACAAACACAATATTAAGGTGTATTGTTTTGGAAAAAACATTTTCTTAATCGTTATATATGTAGGGTGGAATCGGAAAACGGAAAACGGAAAAACGAAAAAATGGCAAACAAACTCGTAGAAATGATTCGCCGACAGGCGGAAAAATATGGTGATAGAGAAGCTTACCGCTACTGCTGGCGCAAGGCTGGTGAATGGCTACCAACAAGTTGGGAGGAATTCCGCGTTCAGATAGATGTAGCGGCAAGGGCTCTTGCTCGTCTTGGCCTTAAGGAAAAAGACACTATCGCTATATGCTCAAACAACACTCCTCAGATCCTCATAACTGAATATGCGGGCTTCCGCAACCGTGCTGCAACAATCCCTCTTTATTCCAGCAGCAGTCAGGCTCAATACGATTTCATCGTTAACGACGGTCAGCCTCGTATCCTTTTCGTAGGAGAAAAGCATCAGTATCCTCTCGCCTACAACTATTGGAAAAAACATCCTGACCAGATCGACAGGATAATTATCTTCAAAAATGACGGGCTCGATAGGTTCCCCGACGACTCGGTATCTATTTCATGGGAAGACTTCATGAAAATTGGAGTCGAGGCCGATGAGGATATACGTATTTTGGTCGAGCAGCGGACAGATCGCGGATTGCCGGAAGATATAGCCACACTTATCTACACATCTGGAACCACAGGTGAGCCCAAAGGAGTTTGCCTATCACACTCCAATTATGACGCGGCAATGGAAGCCCATCTGAAATTCCTTATTAACGTTACCGACAAGGATTTGTCTATGGCATTCCTTCCAATGAGCCACATACTCGAAAAAGCATGGTGTTTCTTCTGCCTAACTAAAGGAATAAGGATAGCTGTCAATGAAGACCCGAGGATTATTCAAGACACCATAAAGGAAGTGCATCCCAACATAATGACATGCGTGCCCCGGTTCTGGGAGAAAGTATATTCTGCTGTCAAGGAGAAGATATCAAAGATGAGCAAGATGCAGCAGATGATGGTAGGTCGTGCAATTCGTGTCGGTTATCGTCGTAATCTCGGCTTCAGGCGTGAGGGCAAACCGGTGCCAAGCTTGCTCGAGAAGGAATATCAGTTCTGGGATAAGAAAGTATTCTCCAAGGTTAAGGAAGCCATCGGCATTCCAAATCCGAAGATGTTCCCTACTGCCGGGGCTCCACTTAGTCCACGAATCACTGAATTCATGCAGTCTATCGGCATTAACGTGATAATTGGATATGGACTTAGCGAGACCACTGCCACCGTATCGGCATTCCCTCTTGAAGGTTATGAGATTGGGACTGTCGGCAAACCTCTTCCCATGGTGAAAGTCAAAATCGACAAAGAGGGTGAGATTCTTGTAAAAGGAGCCACTGTTACAGCAGGCTACTACAACAATCCCGACGCCAACGCAAAGGCTTTCACAGACGACGGCTGGTTCCGCACCGGCGATGCCGGCTATCTCACCGAGACGGGAGCTCTCGTCCTGACTGAAAGGGTAAAGGATCTTTTCAAGACTTCTAATGGTAAATACATAGCTCCACAACTGCTCGAAAGCCGTCTTGCAGAAAACAAATTCATCGATGAGGTGGCTGTCATTGGTGATGAACGCAAATATGTCACAGCCCTTGTTGTGCCTAATCTCTCACAACTTTTACCCTGGGCGGAGTCTAAGAAATTAGAAACAGGAAACCTTGAGAAGCTGCTTCACGATCCAGTTGTCATCGACATGTTCATGACAGAAATAAATGAGTTGCAAAAGGACCTCGCATCTTATGAACAAATCAAGAAAATAACCTTGCTGCCCAATCATTTCTCAATCACACATGGTGAAGTCACCAACACTATGAAAGTCCGCCGCCCGGTTGTTGCAAAACGCTATGCTAAGGAAATCGAGGCTATGTACGATGGGCCAAAAGACGACGAGTCTCCTCTGATTCCTGAAGAATCTGAACAGAAATGAAAACGATACTCAACCGACATATAATAAATGCGGATGCAACTTTAAGAGAAACACTGGTTGCTCTCAACAACCTCAGTGGAGACTCTATGACACTTTTTGCCATCGATAATGACGGCAGGCTCATAGGTAGTCTCACAGATGGGGATATTCGTCGTGCCCTTATTGCCGGATACACAACCGAAGATCGTGCTTCCGATATCGCTTTCCGCAATTATATAGCCCTCAACACAGGAGAATCGCCCGAAACAAGATATCACATAGTGTCGAAGGCAAGAGATCGTAGGATAAATCTTCTTCCTGTAATCGACAATGGAATGCTCGTCGATATCCTCGACCTTAGAAAAATAAAATCAGCTCTTCCTGTAGATGCAGTGCTCATGGCTGGTGGAAGAGGTGAACGATTAAGGCCTCTTACACTTACGACTCCAAAACCACTCCTTAAGGTTGGTGGCAAACCAATAATTGACTATAACGTTGAGTCTCTCATGCGCTATGGGGTAACCGACATTTATGTAACTGTCAATTATCTTAAGCAACAGATAATAGATCATTTCGCCAAATCAAATTGGGAAGGGAAGGTACATTGCATTGAAGAGCCATGCCGTCTGGGCACAATGGGTAGTGTGGCTCTAATTGACACCCTTACGCATGACCAAGTTATTGTAATGAACTCCGACCTGCTTACAAACATTGATTTCGAGAGGCTTTGGCGTCATCACATCGACAGCGGTGCAGCACTCACCATGTCGACCATTCCATACACTGTGTCGATACCTTTCGCAATCCTGCGTACTGAGGGCGACAAAGTAATCGGCCTTGAAGAGAAACCCACATTCAACCATTTTGCCAACGCAGGCGTATATATGATAGACCGCAAAGTTCTTCAAGAAATTCCTAAGGGTGAATACCTCGATGCTCCTGACTTTGTTGAGTCTCTTATTGCAAAGGGAAAGAAAGTGTCGCACTTTACAATCGATGGCACTTGGATCGACATCGGCTCGCCCGACGACTTCCGCTACGCCAACGAAGTAACTCGCCATCCTTTCTGATCATTAATTAAATAGCTCGAGAATTTTATAATGTTATAGAATGCTCCGCGTAGCACTGCTGAATGTCAGCTCGCATGGCTGATGATTATGCAGAAACCCCGGGTGAAGCCTGAGGTGCAGCTAAAAAAAATTTGCCACGGAGAGCATCTTATAGAATTATAAATTCAAAATTCTAAAATTATTAAACATGGCTGAATCAAACTTCATAGACTACGTTAAGATTCTTTGTCGCTCTGGCAAAGGCGGAGCCGGCAGCAGACACTATCATCGTGCCAAATACATTCCTAAAGGAGGTCCCGACGGCGGAGATGGTGGCCGGGGTGGTCACATCATACTTCGTGGCAATCGCCACAAATGGACTCTTCTCGACCTCAGGTATCAACGACATATTTTCGCCACCGATGGACAAAGCGGTGGAGAAAACCGCTCTACCGGCAAAGATGGAGAAGACAGGATAATAGAAGTCCCGATAGGGACAACCGTTTTCGATGCAGACACAGGCGAATATTTGTGCGAGATAACTCAAGACGGCGAGGAGATTAAGCTTCTTCGCGGTGGTAAAGGCGGCCGTGGCAATGTGCATTTCGCCACACCTACCAATAGGGCGCCACGCTATGCACAGCCGGGTCAGCCGGCTATCGAGAAAACTGTAATCCTCGAACTTAAGTTGCTCGGCGATGTAGGTCTTGTAGGATTCCCGAATGCCGGTAAGTCAACCCTACTCTCTGCTATTTCAGCCGCCAAACCGAAAATAGCCGACTATCCGTTCACAACCATGGAACCAAGCCTTGGCATTGTAAGCTACCGTGACAACCAGAGCTTCGTTATGGCTGACATCCCGGGAATTATTGAGGGCGCAAGCGAAGGGAAGGGGCTCGGACTGCGTTTCCTACGCCATATAGAACGTAATGCAGTTCTTCTCTTCCTTATTCCAGCCGACTCCTCCGACATTAAGAAGGATTATGAGATTCTTCTCAATGAACTTCGTCAGTTCAACCCCGAACTGATGGATAAAAGTCGGGTCCTCGCCATTTCCAAATGCGATCTCCTCGACGATGAGCTCCGTGAGGCGATAAAGAATGAACTTCCCGAAGGCATTCCCACTGTGTTCATCTCCGCTGTAACCGGACAGGGGCTTACTGAACTCAAGGATGTATTGTGGCGTGAGATCAACTCTGAGGATAACATGGTTAAGTCTACCATCACACATCGCAATCTCGACCGTCACCACCGCGTTGAGGAAGAAGATGAATTCATCTTCCATCAGGACGATGACGAGGAGGAAGACTGGATGCCTGAAACCGATGAAGAGTGGGCAGATGAATTCTGGGATGAGGAGCAATCTGTCAACGACGAAGACAGTACCTGGCGCGGCTCAAAGAAAGGCACCGGAAAATAATCCTGCAGCAAAGCTTCAAAGGCGCGTTGCAGAGTTCAGACGTCGGCGTTCAGTGTAGGGATGCACCCTGGTCACCAGCCAGCCGATAGTCAGCTCGGAGAGTAGATACTTATATTGCAACCCCAGGTTTCAACCTGGGGCTAAAATAATAACCCCAAATAAGCCTCGGAAAGGCGTCTTATGATGCAGAATAAATCAGACAGAACCCTTCTTCAATTAGACATAGCGGGGATCCTTAAACAAAGGATTCCGGTCTCCAAACAGCGCTACATTCCCAACTTCCTCTATCGCGTCCTGCCCAGGCTTATTCATCAGGACGAACTTAATGAAATGCTCCGTATCTCCTACCCGTCAATGGGCAGCGAGTTCTCTCAGAAGATTCTAAAGTATCTTGATATAGAAGTTGTGGTTGAAGGAGAGGAAAACCTTCCCAAAGATGGTGTCCGTGTAGTTTTCGCATCCAATCACCCCCTCGGAGGTCTCGACGGCATTGCACTCATAGCAGTTCTTGGCAGTCGTTATGGCGATAATAATATCCGCTTCATGGTCAACGACCTCCTCATGAATGTCGAGCCGTTAAGCAACGTATTCCTCCCCATAAACAAATACGGTAGTCAAGCACGGGCTGCCGCCGAAGCTATAAACAAGGAATTTGCATCCGACCGCAACATTATAGTTTTCCCTGCCGGACTCGTGTCGCGTCTCCACCAAGGAGGAGAGGTAAGCGATCTAAAATGGCAGAAAGCGTTCATGCAGAAAGCAATGGAAAACAACCGCGACATAATACCGATTCGATTCGTTGCTCTCAACAGAAAACGCTTCTACCGTCTGGCCAAATGGAGAAAAAAGCTTGGCATCAAAGTCAACATAGAGCAAGCGACACTTCCTGCCGAACTTTGTGCCTCACGTGGCAAGAAGTTCCGGATCATTTTCGGAACTCCCATAAGCATATCTGACATTCAGAATTCAGATAAAAACCTTCCAAAGGTTGCTGCCGAAATACGCCGGAAGGTCTACACCATGCACCCCCCCGAAAAACTCTGACAAAAGAAATTGGTTATTCTCCCCGCTACATGCGAGCAATATCTTCAAGCGAGAATTTACCGTCTATTTCACGTGGTTCCTTCTTGCCGGAGAGAATGTCAAACATAAAATCGCGTATTGCTGTGGTCTCAAGTTTAGCGGGTGACCCATCTGCCTTCACTCCCAGATCATACGTCTTAAGCAGTTGTGGCCCAAGTGCAGCTGCCGTCAGAAGGAAATGATTCTGAAATTTATCTGTGTCAATCATATCAGCCGCAAGCACCTTACCTATAACAGTGAAAGAGCGTAAGTTACGTTGTTTTTCACCATCTGTCAGCGTAGAACGCACCTCATCAGCTATAAGATCCATCGGAATTCTGCCCGATTGGCTGTCTTCCGGCATATCGCGGTATAGAGAGCCTAAGTCTACCAAAGATAGGTTAAACAGACGTGTATTAGGATTGACGATCGGAGGTTCTATAGTGAAAGCCGAAGGAAGCAGCAGCTGCACAGTACCTGAAAGACTAACACGAGGTGTGTTGAATGTTCCTACAACACAATTGTTGAGTTCTGCTTCCTGAGTAGCAAATACTCCACCTATAACGACACAATTTTCAAGAGTGATATCATCGGCATAGATGCTGCCTGCGACATAAGCATTGTGCAGTGTCACAGATTTACCATTGATGTCGGAGCAGAACACCGGGCGGCACCCCGCGGCACGTGCAGTCACTGAACCTGCCGAGCCAACCGACTTCATCAGCATTACATCTCCTTTGACATCTCCTGATATGTAAAACTCCTTCTGTGCAAATACAGCACCTTGGATTTCCACATCTCCGCCTCTGATCTGTATGTTGTGGCCAAATACAGCGCCCTCTACTGTAGTGTTGCCGCCAAATATCACATTCCTCGTCAGTTGCGCTATCTTTTGAGGCAGGATAGCTCCTCTGACAAGATTATCTTTCAATATCAGTTCTGTTGTGTCGAAGCGCACTTCGCTTATTTCTTTCTTATCGTTCATTTTATTGGGTCTTATTTATTACCTGGTACGGCAGTTTTGGATAGATTGAATAGTCGGGATGCCATGTCTACAACCCGTCTGTCATGTTCATTGGTGCTAATCTGCATTGCATGTGCTACGTTTGAACCAAAATAATCGCTGATTGCCCTGGCATCCTCCTCCTTTACATGCGAATTCCAGCCATAACCATCCATTTTCGAAGCAAGTTCTTCCTTCGGAACTTCACTAAGCAACGGTGAACTGTAGACTTCACGACTTGACGAGCCGTCTTCTTTAACTGTCTCTATCACGCAGAACGGACTGCAAAGTGAAGCAGATTCACCTCCCTGTCGAAGACAGCTGTCAATCACTCGGTCACATGCATATTGAGCCTCAAGAAACCGCCGTCCTTTCTCAATGGCATTGATTGCTTGTTTTTTGACAAGATTTGCTGCAATCACCGACTGCACCCTTGAATTTTCCTCTGACGTGACGGAAACTGTTGCCACACTGTCGTCTTTCCCGGTCTGTGAACCAACGGTNTCGAGTGTTCCGATNGTTTTGANCNCAGGTTCATCTACTGAATAGATACGGTTTTTCAGTTNNTTGTTCAGGTCATTGAAGATCTTACCATATCTATCTGCCAGACGCTGATAGTCTACACCCATCTGNCGTTTTTTGTCATTGCATCGATCTGCAAGCCCTTTGAGATGAACCAAAAGCGCCTCTGTCCGTGACTTAAGCTCAGCAATCTGCTGAGAGATATCACTTTGCACCGTCTTAAAAAAACCGGATATAATTGTGTCTCCTATTTTCTTGGATGTCTCACCGATAGCCTTCACATGGGCTGCCTCTGTTGCCGCAACCGACCCCGTCAGCAAGTCAATATGATGCTTCATATTGTGAATTTCTGCATCAAACGGCTCCGTATTCACATGCACTTCGAAATCTATGGATTCCGTAACACTACCGCTGAAAGACTTGGAGCCTCCATGTTCCGATGCAGGATATGAAACAGATCCTGAATAGTGGACAGTTATATTTTTTCTAAAATGTCTTGTGTAACTCATACCTGAATTTGTTTATGGATTACTGCAAGGTCTCATAAGGATGCATCTCAAACATACGCAGGATTTCCTTCTGTCGACGCGAATCCAATCCGGAAGACGACACCAACTGTCTGAATTGATTTGACACCTCTTGATCTATTCCCTGACTCGATTTCCAGTTGAGGGCGCCTGAACGCTGTGCTACAGACAACTGTGTCTCTATCGCATGGCGCGCAGCATCTCCTATTCCAAGCTCAGATATGTACATCTGTGTCTGACGATTGCCGCTTCCGTCGAAACAACTCTCCATGATAGCAACCGGAACCGATAAGGTATCCGTATTCTCATTCATGTGACGGTTCAAAAGAATCTTATCCGTGATTGCCTGCAATCGGTTGGAAGCTGAGATAAAGTTTTCAATTGACTCAACAGCCTTTGCAGCCCTGAACTTCAGATTCGAGGAAGTGACGGTCTGAGCTACCTTTATGCTCTCAGACTGCC
>WFLX010249917.1_pt1 | contig 20063 bp, 10 predicted proteins | sample 4967041 | NCBI WGS metagenome assembly WFLX01 (sample SAMN12857096, study PRJNA449069) | gut metagenome | isolation source: stool from male and female vole | host: Microtus ochrogaster | place: USA:Florida | collected 2017
ACATGATGTGCGAAATAATTGGCGCGTACAGCCCTGTCGGGGGAGGATACAGTGCCGGGAAGAGTGTTTTGTCCACCCTTCTTGTTCCAATAATCGATGATGGCTGTCATGGATGGCCAGTTGGGATCGTTAGTCATGGCAAGATAATCACCCATGTCATAAATGTTGATATCCCCGTGATTAAATTCAAAAATGATACTTTTGCCGGTCGCGTCGGTAACGCCCCAGTGGAGAGCCGATACTGTTCCCTCATCGAAAGTTGCGCCTGAGAGCGAGAAATTATGTTCTTTCAACACGGCGGTTACCTCTTCGACAGTTTCGTTGCAGTCAAGAAGCCAAGCCACGAACATAGCCATTGACATCGGGGGGCGGGTAGCCGTCTTCGCATTATCGTAGACAGTCCCTTTGCAGAAGAGACCGTTTACCACCAGCCCTTTCTCGTTCATACCTTCGGTGACGCCGCCATCATAACCCACAGCATATACCGCTCCATATTTTGATGTCCATTCCACGGCACCCGGTTTGTCGCTACCGACCTTATGGATTCCGCGCGGGTAGACATACAGGTTTGTCGGAATCGGGGTTTTCCAGTCGAGCGAACGACCTACAATGAAGAGTGAATCATTACCTTCATACAGTACGCGTGAGCATGCTTCGGCATGGGGGGTGTTGAGAGCGCCGGCGAGTGCGAGCGCGATGATAAATGCAAATTTTTTCATAATATCCAAATTTTCTTATAACATCACAACGCCTATCAATCCCAAAAAGTTTTCCCCATCAGCGCGCATCGCGCGCCGAAGAAAATCATAGATTACAGGACACAAAAAAATCCGGGCGCTCGACGCGCTCGGATTTTTTTATCATTGTTTCGTGTTTTTTTGTTTTAGGGATGCGCGAATTGACTCGCTTTTTTATCCCCTTATTTTTGTTTAATGGGTGCGCGGTTTACCGCGCACCATAATAAACATTTATTTCACGAGGATCTTTTCTGTCTTATCACCTTTCACTACGACATATACGCCGGGAACGAGATTCTCACTGTTCACGCGGAAACCGTTGAGATCATAGACCACTGCATCTGCATCAACACCTTCTACTTCATCAAAGATCTCTTCTGCTTCGATTTCTTCAATTTCTGTAGGCATGTTGTCAGGTTTAACAGCATATACATTTACATTTTGCGGTTTGCCGAGAACACCATTCTGTTCTACCTGCATTGTAACATTTGCGGGTTCTGTAGAATCTTTTGTCAAACCGAGTTTCTGAGTATTGAGAGTGTTCTGGAGGCTGTATTGAGTCATACCGTCAGCGAGTGGGTAAACTCCATCTTTTTCCAATGAAGAAGCCTCTCTGCGGATTACGGAACGTCTTGCCGGAGCCTGTTGAGGACCATTCTCAATGCGGAAGAAGATACGGATATTCTTAGGTTCGCCCATCCAAGTTTCCATGCAAACTTTCTCAGAAGGTTTCCACGTAATAGGATGTTCGAGAGTACCTGTCTTATAGGCAGTTTCTTCAGGATTGAGAACCAAGTTCAGATCACCACCGTGGTTAACAGAGCCATTTTCAACTGAAGGAACAAGAAGTTTACCATTGATTGCGAGACCGACAGATTCGATTGTTGGTCTAACCTTCATTGTAATGTTCTTGTTGGAGTTGTTCCAGACAATCTGACCATTCNCATCTTCTATCTGCGGGTTGGAGNTAGACACGAGATANTCACCTGCCGTATANGCCTTCATATCAANCNGCGCANNGNCAGCGAGAGCTTCAGTGTCAGTTCCATAATAAGGACTCAGTTGGCTATAATGAGGAAGACTGTTAATGCCGCCGGTCATGAAATAATGCTTATAAGAATCGGTGGGGCTTACTTTAACCGTAACATTGGTATAATCATCCTCGTTCAACTGACCTTGTACACCTGCGAATTTCTTGTTGTGTTTAACAACGAGTGGAGTTACCGGTTGTTCGATGTCGCCACCGCCGTTGTCGANTGACNAACTTGCAGNGCCGCTGCTGNCTGCATGCTTATCGTTGGCAACAGCGTCAACAACGAAGTAGTTCAAGTCCTTATATTTCTCGTTTCTACCGGTTGCGTGTGCAATCTGGAAGTCGGGCTTGTCGGNATTACCGAGAGCGTAGATATCCTGANNAGCCCAGTCGAAGNTGATATCATACTTGNAAATACCGGATGCATCAGGATGGTTGATACCATACCAGCCCTGACCTTCTGCTGAAGTCTGACCTTTGGCATNATAACGAACTGCCGGTTTCATAGATNGCATGGCATTGTCTTTCGTCTCATAATAATACCATTTGCCATTGACAAGNGCTTTGAATGTGAATTCCGCCTTCGGTGAAACTGAGGGCATGACATAACGCATAGTCTTGTCTTCGCCTTCTTCATCTTTTGCGAGTTCGAGCATTGTGTCATCGCCCTTAACTTCTGCTCCGGAAGCATTGATGAGTTTCAAGCCTGCGCCGGCACCCACAATCCAGAATTCAGCAGGTTTGTTAGCTTCGAAGATTGTCGGTATTTCTTCGTAATCGAGCATATTGCGGGTATAGATGCCACCGTCAACATACTTGATGCCACCGCCTGTTCTAACATCGCCGTATGCAAGAGCGCGGTCGCCGTCGGGACAGTTTTCCAACTCAATCAGAGTGTCGTGCTGGTGAACGTTGATATGGCACTTATCCAAATNGAATTTGCCAGTACCTTCCCAGACGTTAAGGTTNATCANCGTGCCGTNAGGAATTGCCAGTTCNGTCATTGACAANGCAACGTATTGTTTGTCACCNATTGTTACAAGGTTACCGGTAGTTGTGCCGCGGATACCTGTTGTAACGTAATAGTGACCATCCTTCATATAGCCGATTGAGAATGAAATATCGGTGCCTTCCTGAGCTTTTTGAGTAAACTCGGTTACGTCAACATAGATAGTGTTTGACGGAGTATCGCTATATTCATTCGGATATATGTCGAAGAATGAAGAGTTTGTATTTTCAAAATAACGATAATAGTTGGAGGGGAGGAACTCATCATCAAGATAATAAACACCATCAGCAACAGCACGCAAGTTGCGGGTCTGTCTTACATTGTTATTCTCGTGGTTATTGAAGATGATTTGCGGGAAACGTTTGATGTCGAAAGTATAGCTGTAAATATCTACGTCCGCACCGTCAACTGAGGCAAACAAATCCTTATATTTCGCATCATCTTTTGAAAGTTTTGTCATTTCCACACCACCCCATGCAGCATTGGTGTCGTTTTGAGAGTTAACACCGCCATTCGGGTCTACACCTTCATTATTGTAAGCGTATGCTTTGATGTTCTTGTTCTTGGTCTCTAATTTGGTGCGAGTTACGCTCTCAGACTGGAAGTTATGGTTAACGAAGTAAACCGTAGCCATGGTCGGAGTGTATTGGAGACCTTCAATGCGGATTTGTTCAGTTGTAGGATTGAACCAGAAATTATAGATGCCTGGTTGAGGAAGCACGAGGTTATGACCACCTAAATGATCCTTATCATATTCATATACATAGTTGTTATTGTCTCTCTTACAGAATGTTTCAGCCTCGTTCACACAGGGATACAGTTCGCCGTCTGCAATATAATACTTATCGGCAGTACCATAATACCAGCCGTGTTGTGTATGACCGTTATTCTTAGAGAATTGAACGCCGTTCTCATCACATCTCATGATGCCGAAGTGAGTGCCGTCAAACTGAACATTCTCAGCTTTATACCAGCCATCTTTATCCGGTGTCATAAAGTCACTTACAGCACCCCATTGAGGTGAGTTCCAGGTGTTACCCCAGATAAGGTATTTATTGAATTTAGCCGGGTCGGGGTCTTCAGCACTACCAACAGATTCTACTTTGATTTTAGCATTATATATGTCAGCCCAATCAACATAGATATTATAGTTGTTGTTCTTGTAGTCCTGTCCGAAATCAAAGTCAACGTAAGCCAAATCATTCGACAATACCAATTCGCTTTCGCCTGAAACGGCATCACCTGACTTGCTGACAAGATATTTGCTTGTGCCGTCGGAATACATAACCAACAGTTTCATGCCATGTGTTTGATAGATGCCGTTGTCGTCGTGTTCACCGGGACGACGGTTGTTCATCACCATGGTGCCATCGACATTCTCATAGTCATCGCCATTGCGGAATACGGCGTAAAGAGCAACGGGCACTGATTCATCCTGACCCTCAATATTGCTCACGATTTCAAGCTCCAGATGTGTTGGGTCAGTGTTAAGAATGAATGTGTAGTCGCCGGTAAGATGGCTTATCCACTGTTCCTGACCGGGGTTCATGCCTGTCATAGCTACCTTATAAGTGCCGCTCTTGTTGATGATATTGCTGTTGACATTTGTGTTGTCAATCGGAGAACCATAGTAAATCCAAGCATTGTTTGCATTGTCGCCGGTAACGGATGGGTCTGCCATACGGAAACGATACTTACCGCCNACGCAATTCTCAAATCTGATNTCCCNNCTNCCATCTTCTCTAAGAGTCATTTCTNTTGAACCCCAGCTGTCGTNNGCAGNGATATCNCCGNAGAACTGCATGTTCTTCGTGCCGCCGAATGTTATCTCCATAGTGTTCGGGTTGAAGTAAACGTCATAGATCCCGTTTGCTTCCGGCGCAAAGTTAGTGCCGCTGATTTGTTTTGTAGAGCCGTCGTTGTTAGTGACATATTCGTATGAACATGGAGTCAGGTTTTGAGCCTTTACAATGTTGTTATCAGCATATTGAGCGAATATCCAGCCGAAACTGTCATTATCATCTTTTTTGAATTGAGGGTATTTACCGCCACTATTCTTACCGCGAACGATACCGAATTTGTTGGAATTGTTGTATGTTCCGAAAGTTACATTCTTCACGACAAGCCAGCCGGCATTTGGATCAAATTTTTCATTGGTTGATTTTTGGAATACCAAATCATCACCTGTTTGCCAATTTTCGAAGCTTTTGATTGAACCGTCTATCTTCGTTACTTTCAAACCTGCGCCTTTCAATACGAATGTATTGTTGTCGCTGAAGTCTGTTTTGTTGGTAACCTTATCCGTACGGGTCTTGGCAGTTACTGAAAGGGTAATGTTCTTACCATTCACGACTGTCAGGGTGAATACCGGATTCAGGATTGTGCCGTCGAGCATCGGGTCGTTGGTGGCTTTCGGCTTGGCTGTGTAAGTAAGTGTTTGTGCAACACCGCCAAGGTCTGTATCTTTCAGTTTTCTGCCGGAGCCTTGATATTTTTGAAATTCATCCAAGTCCTGGAGCACACCAACTCTGTCGCCGGAGTACATGATGCCGCTATATTCAGCAATGTATGTATTGTCGGAACCTTCAACGGGCTTGAATTCAAGACAATCTTCATTTTGAGCTAACCAGTTGTTGAACTCACCATAAAGGAAGTAGCCGTGCTCCTTCTCAACAGTCAGATGGAAAGGATTGAAATTAGTGTCAAGGGTGAAGGTGTAAGTACCATCTTCCAGAACTAATGTAGCATAATTATCCTCATCATCACCTGAGAAAGCATATTCACCTTCTTTAGTGATTTTCATGCCATCACCGGAGATGAAATCTGTTTCGGTAGCAGTAACGGAATCTGATGCAGATTTCTTTATGCCGAATTTGCCGGGATTTTCCTCAGATAAGTCTGAAATGGAAGCTGTGTATGTGTAGACGCCGGGTGTTAACGAGGCAACAAACATTTGAGTGCCCCAATCTGCGCGTTCACCAGTGCTGCCGTTGCTATCTTCAGTATATTCTACGAAATCACCTTGAAGAGCGTAGAAAGCATGGTCGCCTACAACTTTCACTTTTCCGGTTTTCGGATTGAAGTAGAAAGTATATTTGCTCGTTTCAAGATTCAACTTATTATTGTTGCCGTCTCCCGACATTTGGTATACCTCGTCTTCAGCATTAATGGTAGCACCTCTCCAATAATTTCCGTTTCTATTACTGTCATTATAGGTGTCGCTTTTCATTTCGCAAATAAGGAAATCACCCTTCTTTGCATTTAGAGCAATAGAGTAATAACCTTCTGCATCGGGCTGAGTAGAGAATGGAACGTAATTTGTCCAACCACCTGTTACGTCACCGAAGATTGCATAATATTTCGGTTGGGCTAAAACTGTCAACTTGCCCGAAGCGGGATAGAAAGCGAAATTATAAGTGTCGGCTGCAAGTGCGATAGTGGCATTGCCGGCATCTTTTTTCAATGTGTAGTCGCCCGCGTGGTTGACTGTCACGCCGCTTCCGCTATACCAATTGATTACAAACGTACCACTTGTGCTTAAAGTGGTCTGAACGCCGAAAGTCTGACTTGTGCTGCTTGTAATGTTTATATTAGATGCTTTATAACCATCTGTATCGTTGCCTGAAAGAACTGTCTTGGTAGAACCTCTCTTCATTGAATATACAAACTGGTTGTTCACAATCAAAACAGGGTCATTGTTATTATACCAGAACAGGAACTTCGGATTTGTCAATGCTGAGGAAGTCTTGATGTAGCCGGTTGCAATGTTTGAAACAGTTGTCTGAGAACCGAGACTGAGATTTGCATTATTCAATGAGAGTGCGCCGATTAAAGTCGGAGCTCCGTCTTTTTCTCTCAAAATCTTATATCCTGCACCTGCTGCGAGAGTAAGGTCAGAATCAAGATAATAACGGTAATCAGTGCCGTTGGCATTCTTGACATAATTAAATTTGACAGCATTGCTNANNNCNTCACCNNCCTTATANAGNTAGTAGTTGATTGCAGAGCCAGCCATAGTCTGAGGAGTTGCAGTAATCTTAACATTAGTGGGTTCAGCCGCATTTGCGGTATAATCCCATGTCAAGACTACATTATAATCTACAGATTTTCGGGTAGCCAATTTTACGGTTTGGGTAGCGTTGGTCTTTTTAGAGAGTGCGGTTGCAGAACTTGCATTGAAAGAATTGGTGCTTGTTCCGAAAGAGTAAGTTGTGTTATCAGCATATTTAACTGTTACGAGAAGTCCGTCGTCAGTTAAAATCTGATTTGGGAGGGTCAACGATTTAGTTGCTGCCGAGATTGCTGCAGTAGCAGTTTTTGTTGAGCCAAAAATTTCACCTGTATATTTGTTGGTGATAGTGATTTCGGTGGGAGTTGTGGTGGGAGTCACACTCTTCTTTTTCAACTCAACCTGATTGGTCAGAGGATAGAAGTAGAAAGTGTAATCACCTGCCGCAATCCCGGAAAGTTGAGAATTGTTTGAGCTGCCTTCATTGATATCATATTTTTGGTCAGCATTTTTCATAGTTACTCCACAACCCATCCAGCTACTGGGAAAATCGGTTCCGTTGATGCTATTGGATTGTACGAACTTAAAACCGAACTGTGGATTGCTTTGGGTGATATTTACGTCAGCTTTAAAGCAAGCATTTGTATTATCCCACTTCAACATAACATCAGACCAGCCTGAATTATTAAATTGGCTATGTAGAACAATCCATTCCGGATAAAATCTAACTTTTGTGTTTCCTTGTTTATCACTGCTTTTGTCGGGAATGAGGACAAACAGAGGGTTGGGGAGATTAATCTGACATTCAGCATTAGTCTTCCATCCAACACTCTGAGTGCGACCTATAGAGGAACCTCCTTCATTACTATAAATATAAAAACCTCCATAAGCGTCCCATTGTGCATGTCCGAGTCCAAGTTGTATTTGGAAAGTATTATTGGAATTTAGGGTTTTATTATATTTGTAATAATAAACCCCATCTCCTGCATTGACAAATGGTGCGGAGCTGCTGTCATTAAAATTCCAATCATTAAAAGGATTCCCAACAAACCAATAATCTGCTGCGAATCCAAATATCGGAATTAGCATTGACATTAGAAAAAAGCATAGTTTTTTCATGTTAGCGTTGTTTTAAGTTGTTAGTATTTGATTAATTTTTAAGTTATTAGATTTTTAATTTTTTTTGCTTCCGCCGGCTTCGTGCCGACTTCCGCCTAAGTTTTTCAGGTTTGATAAAACCGTCGTTGCGAGTCTCGTCGCTGCCGTGATGACATGCCGCCATCCTCCGGCAAAGTTTGTTCATGTCTTCTGTTTCTTTCCTTTCTGTTTTTTTTTGTTAGTCAGCTTTTTTAATGTGTTAATATTATTTTTTATTTTTTTGATTTTTTTAACCTCCTTCCGCCATGATTTTACCCTTTTCAAGGGNTNNTCATGACTTTTTTCCCGCGTTTTCATGCTCTGAAANGCAAGTATTCCTAAGTGTTCCTGCGCTTTCATAGCTGCTTGAACATCAGAATGTTGCATACAGAAAGTGCCTTACCGACCGATTAGGCGGGAAAACATCAACTGCAAATTTATAAATTTTTTCCGAAATCTGCAAGCCCCCCCGCGCGATTGCATGCGCGCCATATAGCCGCGGAGCGATCATATATTCCTATCCGCTCCGCTACGCGCGCCGTGCATAATTCATAATTCGTCTTGCGCGGGTGTTTGGTGGCGTGCTCGCTTAGCGAAGCGGTGAGCCTTGCGCGCGTGTGTTGGGTTGTGTTTATCTTAGTAAGCTCAGTGAGTCTAATAAATCTTCGCGAGATATATATTCGGCTAAATCATTTAATTTTAAGCATTGGTCGCGGCTAAGGTTATGGCGTTGAGTATGGTAGGTCGCCGGTGCTATCATCAATAATCTTCCCTCAGCTGCCATCTTATATGCTAAATCCCCTTTCACTGCAGAACGTGGCGGAAACCCGTCCGGCTTTATCCAAATTAATTTTGCTCCCAAATTGACACATTCCTTCGTAACAGCCCTTTCCTCCGGATTAATAAAAGTTGATATGATAACATCCCCGTTTTTTGAGTTTACTTTCCAATATTCCTTCAGTTTATCAAAATAGCCGCCGGGATATTTGCTGCTGTATCGGACAGGCATCCTTACGGGTTGATTAAGGAGGAATATATTCCCTATGGCATGATATGTTTCCCCATTAAATTCAAAAGCCCATCTTTCATAAAAATATTGAGGATATTCTTTGCGTATTAAATACTTGCGTGGATTCTCCTGAATATATTTATAAAAATTCCCCAAATGATTTTCGGCATATACAACCTTATCATTATATTTTCCTTTCCAAAATGGCTTATCTTCAAATTGGGGGTTTAAATCCCAAAATTTTCGTGAGCATCTACCCTTAAAGTGAGAGATAATTCCACCTAATTTTCGAGGTTCATATTCAGTTATATAAATCAAAAAATGGATGTGATCGGGCATTATTATCCTGCTGTTGATTCTGCAAGGGAATTTTTTCTCCAAATTGTCTAATTCTTCACTCACAACTGTTCCCCAATCGGATATTTTTGTGTTAGGGGAGAATGCATAATCTGTTTCAGGAATTAAGGGTTGCGGCGTGGTAGGGTATTTTTCAGGGTCAATAGGTTTGAATGCTCTCCCGATCACTTTAGAGAGTCGCGGAATATAATCACTCAGCATAATGGTAGGCATATAAAACCCGGGGTCGCCGTAATCTATATTCTTCATTCTTCGTTGCATTGAAGGGATTACAGGCTTATAATATTTAGGCTTCGAATTCTGCATATTATATTTTTGCCCGAAATTTAATAAAAAAAATGATAATATACACTTTTGACGCGCGCAAAGCTCGCCGCTTCGCTAAGCGAGCACGCCACCAAACATGCGCGCAAAGTTACACGCACCGGCTACGCCGATACGTGCCTACCATATATGGCACGCTACGCGCCAAGTCCTGCCATGTCAATTCCGAAAAGTGGTCACTTGTTACCATTTTTCGGAATACAAATTTAATAACAAGATCGGATTTTACCAAATTGCAGTTCAGATATCCCGGATATCAACGGATAGGGGAGGGAGGCCTTCTCCATCGTGGATGACGGTTGTCGCCAAGACATTTGGTAGCGTCTCTTTTGCCTTTACCATGTTATGCATATAATTAGAGCGTAAACCGGCTCCGGATTTGATCTCATAAAGATGCAAGCCTCCCCCTTCTTCAGCTACTACATCCACTTCTAACCCTGATTTCTCACGATAGAAATACAACCTCGGATCTTTCCCTCGATTATACCGGCTTTTAATAAGTTCGCAGATAGCGAGATTCTCAAACAGAGCTCCACGCATCTGATGCGATTTCAGTATTTCATGGTTATTGATGCCTAAGAGAAAACACGCCAGTCCGGTATCGTAGAAATATATCTTTGGCATCTTGGTGAGACGTTTGGATATATTGTTGTAATAAGGTATCAATGGAAAGGCTATATATGATGTCATTAGAATTGATAACCACTCCTTGATCGTCACCGATGATACTTCCGCTTCGCGTGCTANNGNGGANGCGTTAAATTCCGANCCNATNCGNGCTGCNAAAAGCCGCATNAACTTATCGAAAGCCATGATATTCTTCACCCTCAATAAATCCCTTAAGTCCCTTTCTACGTATGTATTATAGTAACCTCTGTAGTAAGTCTCAAATGGAAAACCATCGGCAATCACCCGCGGGTATAAACCTTCGGTTATTATTCGGTCGGTGCTTTGATGGTCTAAAATGCTTTTAGGCTCCAATAGAGAGAAGGGGAGCAATGTATAATAGGCAGCTCGTCCGGCTAAGGATTGAGACTTTGTCCGGAGTAATGAAAAATTGCTGCTGCCGGTAAGAATATACTTCCTGTCCTTAAACTCATCTACACGGACNTGAATCATNGACAAAATCTCCGGCACNTTCTGCACCTCATCAATTATNGCCTTGTTCCCCAAGNGAATCCAGGTATCCTGCCGGATTCCTCATGGCATCGGTTCGGGAGGTTATGTCCTCCAGATTCATATATTTATAATCGGGGAATAACCGGCGGCATAACGTACTTTTCCCGGATTGTCGAGGACCTGTCACTACAATCACAGGGAAAAACTTATGTGCATTCAGAATCTCGGGAGAGATGAGTCTCTCAATATAATCCTTCATGTAATGATCAATTAAAGTGCAACTTTAAATAATTTAAAGTAGTAGTTTAAGATAATGATAAAGTATTAAAAAAGAGAGGCATAAAGTCTCTCCTTTTTGCGGAGTGAGCGAGCTTCGAGCTCGCTGTGCATGTGAATTACATTACAAAAGTAATAAAATTTTGATATATTCAAAATTTTATTTGAGTTTATCCGGCACGCGATGCGTGCACGCCACCAACACGCGCGCAAATCCATGCTAACGCGCCATGCCCTTAATTTTTAATTCGGCACGCGTTTGCGGATTATTTCATTTGGTCCATTTTGCGTTTGTCGCCTACTACCCAGAGAATGTCGCTGGGGATGAGCACCATCTCGGGAGTAGGGGTCAAATATTCCCCGTCGCGCATGATCTTCACTATCATGCTGTCGTAGTCCCCCCTTATATTGGTGTGCGACAAGGGTTTGCCTATTATGGGCGAGTTTTCACTCAGTCTCAGACTCCGCAATTCCGTCGGCGCACAGTCGCATACGTTTTGCGCGAAATTCACTTCGTCCCTCTCTATGTCATCATTCAAGGCTTTGATTTGGTCGTCCGTACCGATGACTCCCAGCACATCGCCGGGGAAGATGCGCGCTTCACCGTCGGGGAGTGGTATTAGCATNTNACCACGCTGAATGCNGNAGATGNTGANTCCATNATCGTGGCGCAACCCTGAGTCTTTCAGCCTGTCTCCCACAAAGATGCTGTTTGGACCTACCTGAATGAATGCCTGATGAAGGTCGTCGACAAGGTTGTTGTTTCTGCCCGAGCGCATGTTTTCACGGATATTGAGGTTATCCATGAATTTATCTTCCATCCTCTTATATTGCTTCATCAATTTCGAGGATGCCAAGCCGATGATTATTATAAAGCTGCCGACACCCACTATCCATCCGCGCGTCACGTCATAAGCGAGTGTGATGAAGTAGACCACAAAGAGCAATGCCAGGAGGTATCTGACTATGCGCATCGCCATCAGGGGCACGTCATAGAAAGATGCCGTGGAGTGCAGCTTCATCCGCTCGTCGGGCTTGATGCTCGAGAAGGAGAGCGCCACCAAGAATGGGGACATGACCATCAGGGTGATGATTGTCGCCAGCAGATGACCCCAATTCTTTACATAATCCTCCATCAAGGGGAAAAGGAATTGACGCGACACCAATATTATTGCCACCAACACCACGGAATAAAGTATGATTCTCCAGGTGTAGCGGGAGAGGATATCTTTCCACAACCGGCGCGTTTCGCTCGCGTCGGAGGTCTGCTTTGAATAGCGGTCTATAAGGAAGTGCAGCCCCTTCGGAAGCCTCGGGGCTACCCAATTATAAGTGGGCAATGCCATTTTGATGAAATAGGGGGTGGTGAAGATTGTGATGACCGACACTGCCACTATGATGGGATATAATTCGGCATTGAGCACGCCCAAGGACATGCCGAGGGAGGCGATGATGAAGGAGAACTCGCCGATTTGAGTCAGCGTGAAGCCGCTCTCCATAGCCACTTTAAGGCTCTGACCCGTCACGAGCATTCCAAGGGTGCCGAATATTATCATGCCGACTATCACCACCACTGCCAATATGAGTATCTGACTCCAGTAGGTAGCCAATACAGAGGGGTCTACCATCATTCCCACGGAGATGAAGAATACGGATCCGAAGAGGTCTTTGACCGGTTGCATGACATGCTCTATCCTCTCAGCTATGACGGTGCCCGCCAATATGGAGCCCATAACGAAAGCACCCAATTCCATTGAAAAACCGCACAACACGGAAAAGATAGCCATGCCGAAGCACATCCCCATGCTCACGACGAGCAGAGTCTCGTTATTGAGGTATCTTTTCAGTCGGTTGAGCAGTGACGGAATCATATAGACGCCGACAACAAACCAGATTATTATGAAGAACATCAGTTTGCAGATGCTGAAGAGCAATTCCATCCCTTCCACATGCCCCATGGCTAACGAGGAGAGGAGCACCAACATCAACACGGCAAAGAGGTCTTCTATTATTAATACTGACAGGACCAACGTGGCGAATTTCTTTTGCCGCATGCCCAGGTCGGTGAGTGATTTCAGTATTATAGTGGTGGAAGACATGGAAATCATGCCTCCGAGAAAGATGCAGTTTATAGGGTTGAAGTGGAGCAGAAAACCGACTCCGAAGCCTGCGAGGGTCATGCCGGTTATGATGATAAGTGCCGTGACCACCGCCGAACTCCCGGAGTTCATCAGCTTTTTNAAGCTGAACTCCAGACNGAGACAGAACATGAGNACNACGATGCCTAATTCTGCCCAGAATTCTATATTCTCAAGATTGGAGATGGAAGGGAGATAGATAAACTTGGGGCTGGCAATGAAGCCTGCCAAGATGTAGCCGAGCACCACCGGCTGCTTCAACTTCTTAAACAGGAGCGTGACGCCGGCGGCGAGCAGGAGGATCCATGCCAAGTCTGTTATCAGACCTTGGGTGTGAGCTTCCGAACCGGCAGAGGATGTTTCGGAATCGTTGATTTCGGTGGAGAGTTTTTGTGTGACATCGGAGATGGTGCTCTGAGCCATTCCCTCAAAGGAGGCGGCTATCGGCAGAGTCAGCAGAGCGGCTGTGCGCGAGGGGGAAGTCGTCATATTTCGGCTTGTGAAGATAGGGTTATTGAAAGAGTGGGTTTGAGATTATGCAACTCGTTGAGTAGCGGGAGAAAATCGGCATGTGCGTGAGCCAATACCATGAAGTTCAACTCCGTAATCTCTTTTTGATAGTCATATTCCACGAAATATGTGCTTAGATGCACATTATTTTTTGCAAAGAGATCTTTATATGGCTTCAGATCAGTTATGATTTTATCAACGCGGATGAGGATGGCTTTACTCTCCTGCCCGACGCTTTGCCAGTGTTCATACCAGTCAAACATCACCAATACGATAAGAATCATTAGTGTTGAGGAGATTGCCACAACATACATGCCTATTCCGACAGCCATGCCGATGATGGCGGTGAGCCAGATGCCGGCGGCTGTGGTGAGACCCTTTACGCTACCTTTGGCGCGGATGATGGCGCCGCCGCCGAGGAAGCCGATGCCGGTTATGACCTGAGCGGCGATTCTGCCCGGGTCGCCGTTTTTGAGACCCATATATTCCTGAGGTACATATATGGAGAGGAGCATGGCAAGGCAGGCGCCCATGGTGATGAGGGCGAAGGTTCGGATGCCGGCGATTTGACCTTTACGTTTTCTTTCAGCACCGACGACTACGCCGAGCGCCATGCTGAGCAACATCCGGAAGATGCAATTAGTGAGATTGACTTCCGGAGCATTCAATTCAGTTATCAAATTCTCTAACATATTGCAAATATAATAAAAAATCAGGAATTATCCCGCACGCTATTATTACACGCACCGGGATGGGGGGGGTGGTCGCCACCGCTAAGCCAACAAACACGCCACCCAACAAAAAAAGAGAGGCGTTAAGTCTCTCTTTTCAGCGGAGTGAGCGAGATTCGAACTCGCGATACGCTTTTGGCGTATACACGCTTTCCAGGCGTGCCTCTTCAGCCACTCGAGCATCACTCCATTTTTCGAAAGGCAAAGTTAACGATTTTTATTCATTTGGCAAGGGTTTTACCTTAATTTTTTTTAATTTTGCAAATATTTATTCAGGCTATCAGTGATTTTGTTATGAAAATTAAGGTTTTTGCCTTTATAGGTGTTTTAGGCTTCTTCGCCACGGCTTGCTCGGGCGATAAACAGTCGGGTGATTTCCCCAAGGATTTCAATAAGCGCACGGATGCCGCTAAAGTGGCTTATGTGATGAAAAATGCAACGCCTGATTCAGTGGCGCGTTTTATATGTCGCGGTGCGCTCGGCGAAATCGAGGGGGTCAAGATAGATACGCTGGCTAATGCCACCCTCTATGCATACGAAAATTATAAGGATGAGGAATTACAGTCGTTTGCCACCGCTTACGATGAGTTTGCCGAAAACCTTCCGCTTGATAAGAAAATGCAACTCCGGAAGTTGGCTGCCACCGAAGACGCAATGGGGATGGGATATCAATTGGGCTTGGAATATGTGAATGCCATACGCACAAATCATAAGAGTGCGGAAGATGTGGATGCGGAAATTGCGGCTCTGCAAAAGGCTTGCGCAAAAAATCCGGAAGATAGTTCGACCTTCAGCCGCTTTATGAAGGGTTTTAAGGTTGCTTTGGAGTATGACGGCGGAGCGGATGTGCCCCGCGCTATATATAATAAATACGTAAAATGAAAAGAATTTCAGAATATGCCGGCGCCGTGGAGGAGGCGCTCAGAGAGTTGAATATAGGTAGTCGCAAACCGGAGTCGCTTTATGCTCCTGTTGAATACGCCATGGAGGCGGGAGGGAAGCGCTTGCGCCCGGTGTTGCTCCTTATGACAGCTGATGCTTTCGGTGTTGCTCCGGAAAATGTCATGAAGGGTGCTTTGGCTCTCGAATTTTTCCATAATTTCACCCTGCTTCATGATGACGTCATGGATAACTCTCCGGTTCGCCGCAATCGCGAAAGTGTGTTTAAGAAATTTGGGGAGAATGCAGCTATTCTCTCCGGTGACACGATGCTCGGAATAGCGGAGGAATTGCTACTGGCGATTCCAAATCCGAAGGTTCTCGATGCCTTGCNGGTTTTCAATCGCATGAGCCGGGAAGTCTATGANGGACAGGCNCTTGATATGGACTTTGAGAAGCGCGAGATGGTGAANCCTGNGGAGTATGTGGAGATGATACGCCTGAAGACGGGCTCTCTGCTTGGCGCGTGTGCCGAAATCGGGGGTCTGCTCGCCGGCTGCGATGAAAAAACCTGCCACCATCTGCGTGAATATGGGGAAAATCTCGGAATAGCTTTCCAGATTGAGGATGATTGGCTCGACACGTTTGGCGATCCTGCTACTTTCGGCAAAACAATAGGCGGGGATATCAATCAGGGTAAAAAGACATTCCTGCTCGTTTCCGGCATGGCTGCCGGCAATGAGGAGTCAAAGGCGTTGGGAATGGCGATGAGTCTGCCGGCAGGAGATATGCGCGTGATGACCGTAAGCCGCATATATGAAAAGATGAAACTCGGCGAGTCTGCCCGCAAGGAAGCGGAGCNCTTCAGCGCGAAAGCTATGCANGCCATCAAAGCCACAGGTCTTGATGAAGAGAGGCTTGACAGTTTCAAATATTTGCTTGACCGCCTTACGGGACGCAAAAAATAATCGTTGCTAAATGATTGATTCGCACACACATCCATATTTTGCCGACAATTTTCCGGAGGAGGCGGTTGCGATCGTCGACCGTGCGGCTGATGCCGGAGTGTCAATGCTGATAATGCCAAATGTCAGCGTGGACTCGTGTGAACCGGTTTTGAACCTGCATCATTTGCGTCCGGAGCTGACCCGGGTGGCTGTCGGGATTCATCCGGAAGATATTGATGAGGATTGGCGGGCAAAAACCGAAGATATATTCGCTCGCTTTGAAGGGGAGAACCCATGCGCAGTTGGGGAGGTGGGGGTAGACCTCTATCATGACCCAACATACCGCATTCAGCAGATGGATGCTTTCGGTATGCAACTCGACCGCGCCCGCTCGATGAATCTGCCGGTAATCATTCATTCGCGCAATGCTCTTGATGAAACGCTGGAAGTTACGCGTATCATGGGGAAGGAGTGTCCTCCGCTGATATTCCATAGTTTTACGTCGGGACCCAAAGATGCCCGCCGCATCTTGAGTCAACATCCGGATGCCCTGTTCGGGATAAATGGGGTTGTCACTTTCAAGAATGCGCCCGACCTTCGCGAAGCTGTAAAAGAGATTGGCATAAACAGGATTCTTCTTGAGACTGATGCGCCTTATCTGGCACCCGTGCCGATGCGCGGAAAGAGCAATGAGAGTGCGTATCTTCCATATATTAATGCCAAAATTGCGGAACTTTGCCAAATCACGCCTGAAGAGAGCGAGCGTATTACCGATTCACATGCCCGCGAGTTTTTCCGCATAACCTGACAATAAATATCCGAGCCAATGATGACCTTGCTAAATATGACACTTCCGCTCACTCAACCCGTGGCTATCTTCATGTCGGTTATGGTCATCATTTTGTGTGCCCCTCTCATATTTTCGCGACTGAAGATACCGAATATCGTCGGGATGATATTGGCAGGGGTAGCTGTGGGTCCCTATGGCTTCAATATTCTGGCTCGCGATGCAAGTTTTGAAATATTCGGAGAAGTCGGAATCCTCTACCTTATGTTTCTTGCCGCCATCGATATCGACATGTATCATTTGCGGAAGAATTATCGCAGCGGGCTCTTTTATGGCATACTCACTTTTCTGCTCCCGATGNGTCTCGGCATACCGNTGACACATTATATATTAGGACTCGGATGGGATTCTTCCGTGTTGGTCTCTTCAATGTATGCATCCCACACACTCATCAGTTATCCCGTGGTGAGCAAATTCGGGTTGAGCAANAACCGNGCGGCGGTAATCGCCGTGACGGGCACGATAGTGGCTGTGCTGCTCGCTTTGTTTGCCCTGGCGGAGGTTGTGGCTATCAAGCAAACGGGTGCTTTTCATATCAGCGGACTCTTGCGTATGCTGCTGATGATGATTGTCTACGCGCTCGGAGTAGGCTATTCTTTCCCGTATTTTACGCGCAAGTTTTTCAGGAAGTTCAGTGAGCCGGTGGCTCAATTTATTTTTATTCTGACACTGGTTTGCCTGTCATCCCTCCTGGCGCGTGTCATCGGGTTGGAGGCTATTCTCGGAGCNTTCTATGCAGGGTTGGTGCTCAACCGCTATATCCCNGGCAGGTCAGCGCTGAAAAGCAGGATAACATTTGTGGGGAACGCCCTTTTTATCCCCTATTTCCTGATAGGGGTCGGTATGCTGATAAATGTCAGGATTATATTTAGCGGTTGGACGGTGATAATCGCGGCTGTTGTGATGACTCTGACGGCTCTNTCGATGAAATGGCTTTCGGCGTATATATCNGCGAAGGCGGGTCATATAAATGCCGACGGGAGGAGATTGATGTTCGGACTCAGCAGCGGCAAAGCGGCAGCGACAATTGCCGCGACGATGATCGGCTACAAATANGGGTTNCTGTCGGAAGATATGATGAACGGAGCAGTGATGATGATTCTCATTTGCTGCATTGTGGCATCGGTGGTGACGGAAAATGCAGCCAAATCGATCCGCATTGCCTTGACTGCTGTGGAACTTGATGTTGACGGGCCGAAGCCTGTCGGTTTTGCTCGGCAGATAGTGGCGGTAAGTAATCCTCTTACGGCTGACGGCATCATGCGCACGGCAATCTTCATGCGAAATCCGGAGAATGATGAACCGGTTGCAGCGGTGTATGTGCGCAATGACGACAATCGTCCTGCGCTGGTTGCCGGCAGGGAGGCGTTGGAGCGTGCGCGCAACGTGGCGGAATCAATGGAAGTNGAGTGTGTGGAAATCAATCGTTTTGACCTCAACATACCGGCGGGTTTAACAAACATACTTCGGGAGCGTGATGCCTCAGAGATTGTGATCGGGTTGCACAGGCGTTCGAATATAGTGGATTCATTTTTCGGCTCTATGATTGAGCAATTGATGCGCTCCACAAAAAAGATGATTATCATTTCCCGCTGCTTTATCCCTATTGACACAATCGGAAAGATAATAGTATATACCCCGAAAAACGCGGAATATGAGACCGGGTTCGGTATGTGGCTGGCGCGTGTGGCAAATCTCGCGTCGCAGTTGGGGTGTGATGTTACCTTCCTTTGTTATCCTGCCACGGCGGAACATATAGAAACCCGGCTCAGGGAAGGTGGATATTCGTTTCGCCATATATATAATTCTATGGAGAACTGGGATGATTTTATCATATTGTCTTCGCAGGTAGGGGTTGAGGACCTGTTGATAGTTATCGGTGCCCGGAAGGGGTCGGTGTCGCACTCGGCTGATTATGATAACATGCCCTCATTCTTATCGCGCAATTTTGCGCACGCCAACCTTACGCTTATCCTCCCCGAGCAATTCGGGGGTTAAATCCCCACCGGGATTAGTTGTTGATTTGGAGGTCTTGGAGGTCGGGGGCNCGGTTGGCAACGTAGATTTCGTAATAACTGAGCAGAAGGGTGGTGAGTGGCAAGGCGATTATGAGTCCTAAAAAACCTAACAAGGCGCCCCATACCGATAATGCCAACAGTATGATTGCGGGATTCAACCCCATGGCTTTTCCCATGATTTTCGGGGTCAAGATAAGATCCTGTATGGCTTGCACTACAACGTAGACTGCCATCGCTTCCCAAAATATCACCCAAAAATCTACACCCCCTGATATGTATGCTACCAAGCACAAAAAGGCAGTTACAGGCAAGGATATCAGTTGCAAATAGGGCACTAAGTTCAAGACTCCGATAAATAACCCTAACACCACAGCCATCGGGAGGTCAATGATTAGAAAGCCGATGGAAAACAGCACTCCGACAATCATTGCGATCAGAAATTGTCCGCGGAAATAATGATTCATCACGCGTTTTACATCCCGGAATACACCGAAGGTCTGCTCACGATGATTCGCCGGTACTAATCCTTTGAATGCTGTCATCAGTCGGTCGTAGTCGAGCATGATGAAGAGGAGATAGAGAAATACGATCAGCCAACTGATAAATTCAAACAGTAAGGCGAGGGAGGTGCTGACCAGCGACCAGGATGATGTGATGGTCTGCTTGATTAATTTTATCCATTCTTCGCGCGACATCCATCTGAGCAATTCGTCAGGATTTATGTATTCCCGCAAAAATTGATGAATCTGCTCGGAAACGTAAGGGATGTGAATTTGCGTCGTGGCATATCGGGAAATAACATCGGCCATCCGGGTGCCCTCTTCAATAAGATAGGGTATGAAGAGATAGCAACCTAAGGTGAGAACTCCGAGGAGCTCCACGAGTGTCAGCATCACAGGGAAGAAGCGGCGCTTGACGTGGAGGAGCTTCTTGTTGAATTTTACTATCGGCTCAAGAATATAAGCCAACACACACGCCACCAC
>WFLX010000978.1_pt1 | contig 20046 bp, 18 predicted proteins | sample 4967041 | NCBI WGS metagenome assembly WFLX01 (sample SAMN12857096, study PRJNA449069) | gut metagenome | isolation source: stool from male and female vole | host: Microtus ochrogaster | place: USA:Florida | collected 2017
GTATCTCGTCAACCGATATATCTTCAGGAATACGAGCTGCTACATCTTTGAGAGCTTTAGTAATCACTTCCGGATGAGCCATTAGAGCATTCAGACCATCGGAAATGAATGTTGTCGCCACTTCTCCATTATCTTTGAGAAGGGCCCATTCCACTTTAGTGGATCCAGCATCTGCAATCAGTTTATTTTTCATTTGCAATTAATAAAGAGCAATAAATGAGAGAGAAAAAGATATTTACCGGTATAGTTAGAAATTGAATTAAACGCGGCAATTATTTACAAAATTAATAAATTATTTATAAATATGTGTATTTTGGGAAAAGAAAATAATAGGAGTAAGGAATCTACCAATATGTAACAACGAAAAGACGCCCTTTTTAGGGGGCGTCTTCACATTGTTTTCTCTAATCTATCCACCTTTCCGGCCCGGCGGATTTTTCGTTTTCACTGCTTTATTAAAGCAGGATGATACTTTTTAGAAAGCTTCAGGTTCGTTGAAGTTAGTCCATTCACCTACGATCTGACGGAGTTGAGTGTCACCCATTGTACGGAGATCGGTAAGATTGACATTGTAGTTGATGTTCAAATAAGTGAGCATCGGGTCAAAGCTTACATCGAGAGTCTGGAGCTGATTGTTGCTGAGGTTTACGCGCTGAAGGAATGAAAGATTGCTTAAATCAACATAAGTGAGGTCATTCCATTCAAGGTTGACGAAAGCCAAGGTTGGAACATCAGAAACTGTGAAGGTTGTAAGATCATTGTATGGAGCGAAAATATCGTTCAAAGCCTTGCAACCGTTGATTGAGAGAGCTGTCATGTGGTTGTCGTTTACTGCGAGAGTGTTCAACGCAGGCAGATCTTGAATATAGAGTTTCTGAATTTTATTACCCTGAAGGTTAAGATTCTGTAATTTCACGAGACCTGCAAGAGTAATACCGTTGAGATCGTTATAACCTGCATAAAGTGTCTTAAGATCCTGGCAGTTTGTCACTGAAAGTTGTTCAAGTTTGTTGCTCATTACATTAAGGTAAGTGAGGTTAACAGCATTCGTAACATCCAGATCTACAAGGTGATTACCTGCAAGATTGAGCTTCTTGAGAAGCGGAGTTCCGGAGAGGTCAATATCATCTATACGATTACGATTGAGCTTAAGCACTTGAAGTTGCTGAGTGTCAAATTGAGCCTGAGCAAGGCGGTTCTTTGAAGCATTGATCTCAGTAACTGAAGGAGATGTTACAGCGAGAGATGTGAGCTTATTACCGCTTACATCCAATTTCTCAAGAGCTGAGAAGTTGGTGAGATCAAGGGCACCTGCGAGATTCTTATTATCCCATTTAATTTCTGTCACGTGTCCGTTGGAAATGGTGATACCGGGGAGACTGGCTACATTTGTACCGGAAAATCCGAGAGCCTGACCGTTTGTGCCACCATTGGCAGCAGGCTGGCTAAGGAAGGTCAGAAGACTTTTAGCTTCGTTCTTCGCGAGATTCTGCGCCCATCCTGCAGATACTGTGGCGAGGGCAGCCAAGAATAAAATTGATTTTTTCATAACTCGATTGAATTTAAGATTTAGAGAAATATGTTATGTTTTTTGTTTCTTATATCTAATAAACATTTTTCAGACAATAAGGTTTTGTAAAATATTAAAAAAAATTTTTTTGTTGCTTCTTTCTTATTTAAGATTCTTATATTTTGAAATCCGGTATATGATTTTCAGATTATTATTAATCTTTTCACAGTTATTGTTGTTATATTGATAAAAGCAAATCTATTTCTCAATTTCAGATGTAAAATAGGTTTATCCTTATTAAATTAATTTTACTATGACCACAATAATTCAAATAATATTAGTCACAATAATACTGGCTGCAATGGTAATGATTCTCCTATCAATCGGGAGACTGGCTAAGGGCAGTCAATTTGATGATCCCAGAAAAACCACAAGGTTAAAAAGGGAAGTTAAAGAGAAGAACGATGTATTGACTCGTAACAGTGCTTTTGATTATTTAATTATAGGCAGAGAATCAGGTAGGAGTTCCTCCAAAGGACCCTCTTCCCGCAAGCTGTGAAGAGTTTGCAATCCTATTTCTAAAGCCTCTTTACGAATTTGGTTCTCCATTTTTCTCCTGAGTGAAGAATGGAGAATTATTTTATCAAAATTCTTGATTTCCGGGATATCCTTAAGTGAAGTTTCTCTAAACCCACTGCCTATTATCAGATATCTCTTTCTGCTTCGACGAGAAGTTGAAAGTGTTGATAATAATGAATCTGCATTAACAGCGCAATCTAAAGAGAGAATCTCACACCCTTTATGATATATTCGACTTATAGAATTTCTTGGCATTCGGGACTCCAGAGGTATGTCGCCACTATAAAGGGCAAGGGCAATTTCAGAGGAGTTTTGTTGAAAAATTATACCGTCCAATTCTTTTTTATTCAAAATAGGTATAAAAACCAAAGCTATTATCATCATACCCACTCCTCCGATAATAACAACTTTTCTCTTGTCTATATTTTTTTTAAGAGCATAGGCAATAATCAGCACCCCAAGCAACCATAAGATTAAAACAGGGAAGTGTACGTTTAAAGATACAGTGCTTTCTCCAAAGGCTGACAGATTGTCTGCGAGCCATTCAAATAAATCATATCCTCTATTAAGAATCATTGACAATAAAGAAACATCTATACCTAAAAAAAGTAAAATGATGAAAACTGTTGCAAGCCATATATAGACAGGCAGAAGTGGAAGCATACATAAATTGACGGGAAGGAAGAGAAGAGGAATTTTGTTAAAATAAAAGGACACTACCACCCATGTTGTTATTGTGGAAACAAGTGATACAAGAATAGCAGCTATAGTTGAGTGGAGAAGAGGATGTGATTGTTGATTGATAGGATTCATAGGCCCGGCAAACAAAAGGATACTGCCCACACAGAGAAAACTCAATTGCATACCGATATCAAAAATAGCCTGAGGAGTGAACAGTAAAATAATAAAAGCTGAAGCTAAAAGTGAATTTTCAGCATTGTTACGACGTTGAATGGCCATGGCGACCACTACGAATGAAGTCATGATGCAAGCTCTGACAGTTGATGGTGCCATGCCTGTGAAAAATGCATAAATCCATACCATAATCAGGGCAAGTAGGTAACGGCTTTTATGTAATCCTATTAATTTGAGAGGGAGTAAAAGAATTAAAAAGATTCCCATAATTATAGCCACATGCATTCCGCTGAGGGCCAGTACATGGGCAACCCCGGCATTACTAAAGGTATCTTTAACTGATTCAGAAAGAAATGACCTGTCACCGAACAATAGAGCCACAATAAAGTTACACGTAGAACGTGAAAGAGTAGACTTTTCTATTTTTGCGATTAATTTATTGCGCCATCCTACAGCACTATTAGATAAAGTATTGTTAAATCCCTTGATTTTTATTTCTCCCTCTTTAGCTTTAATGTGATAATTAATACCGACTTTATTCATGCGTCTTGCATAACCTGAGGGACGTAAATTCGGGTTATCTATGATTTTTGAGAATCTTGCCGGAAAAGTTATCAAGTCACCGGGTTCAGCCGATAGACCGTCTGTTGTAAGTATAATATTGAAATTATTCAAATTTCTTACTTTATATAAAGAATCAATGGCACGTGTAACCTTTATGATAAAACGATCACTGTTGGCAAATGATTTTGCATCGATAACCTCACCTTCAGCTATGATAAATTGTCTTAGTTCGTTTTCTGAANGNTGANTCGGTTTTTGNAGNGCAATATCGAAAATNCCTNCACCGGTAAATAAAAGAAAAATCCACACCTTGTGGCCTTTATTATATTTTATGGCTTTTAAAGGTGTGGAAGCTTTTTTGATTAAATAAAGGTTGATTGCACAGGCGATTAAGATCGGAATAATACCCCAAGATGGTATGGAAATAGTATCGCCGATGAGGATGCCAATAATCAGAGCGAGGAGAGGGATAAAAAAGGGCATTGCAATGAAAAGTTTAATTATTCACCCATATCTTCCATGCCGCAAGAGCCTGTAGCTCGAGCATTTCAAGTCCGTTTTTAACTTTAGCTCCAGCTTCAGATGATAGTTTCATGAAGGTGGTAATTTCCGGATTGTAAACCAGGTCATAGCATAAATGACGAGGTGAAAGAAGATTGTAAGGTATATCGGGGGCTTTTTCGATATCAGGCCACATACCTAAGGGTGTTGTGTTAACAATCACATGGTGTGTGTTAATAATCTCTGAAGTAAGATCATTGTAGGACAAAATGCCATCCCGAGCTATTCTGGAAACGAGTTGGACTTTCAATCCTAATTTATTCAGTGCATGACAAACTGCTTTTGAGGCGCCTCCGGTACCGAGAACAAGTGCCTTACGCATGTGGTCAGCCAATAGTGGCTTTATTGATTCTGAGAATCCGATTACATCCGAATTAAAACCCTTTAACTTACCATCCGGATATATTTTTATTACGTTAACAGCGCCGATTTCCTGTGCATCTTTATCGATTGAGTCAAGATAGGGTAGTACCTGCTGTTTATATGGGATTGTTACGTTAAGACCTTTTAATTCCGGATATTCAGATAGCAAATTCGGAAGTTTATCGATAGAATCAATGGGAAAAAGTTTATAAAATTCCGGTATATTTTCCTCAGCGAACTTCTTATTAAAGAAATTCGCTGAGAAAGAATGTCCAAGTGGATAANCTATAAGACCGTACATAATGAANAAGTAATAANTCCGGATTNCNAAATTACAACACGTTGCTCTTCCGNAAGNAACATAGNATCACCCTCTTTGATTTCAAAAGCCTCAAAGAAAGGAGCAATGTTCCTCAGAGTTGCATTTACACGGTTTCTTCCGAGCGAATGGGAATCGGTTTTAGTACGTTGAAGAATTTCTTCTTCACGGATGTTGCCGGCCCACACATTTGCATAAGCAAGATAGAAGCGTTGGAGCGGTGATAACCCATCGATATCTTTCATTTCTTTTCCTTCCATTGAATCAAGATAGGCAGTTAAAGCAACTCGAAGTCCACCTTGGTCAGCAATATTTTCACCAAGAGTAAATCTACCGTTGGCAAATACACCGGGAGCAACTTCTACNTTATTGAACTGCTCTACCAAAGCGTCGGCAAGTTTCGTGAAACGATTGGCATCTTCTTCCTGCCACCAGTTTACAAGATTTCCATCCTTATCGAATTGTCGACCTGAGTCATCAAATCCATGAGTCATTTCATGGCCGATAACTACACCAATAGCGCCATAATTCTGTGCATCGTCGGCTGTGAGATCAAAATAAGGAGCTTGAAGGATACCGGCTGGAAAGCAAATCTCATTACTTGTGGGATTATAATAGGCGTTAACTGTTTGAGGAGTCATGTGCCATTCGGTTTTATCCACCGGTTTAAACAACTTTTTGTAATTATCTTGAGTGTACCAGACAGAGGCCTCATAAACATTCTCGAGGTAACTCTNNTCCGGGTCNANATNANTTTNANANTAATCTTNCCACTTGTCCGNATANCCAATNTTAANAGTAAATGTAGCCAGTTTTTCGTGAGCTTTCTCTTTAGTTTCCTGACTCATCCAAGTAAGATTATCTATATGTTTACCTAATGCTTTTCGTAAATTCTCTACGAGAGATACCATGTAAACTTTATTTTCATTTGGGAAGTACTTGTCAACATACAATTCTCCCACTGCTTCACCAAGCATGGAATTTGGAATAGCCATTGCCCTTTTCCAACGGGGTTCCTGTTCTTCCTTACCACTCATAACTTTTCCATAAAGCTCAAATGAGGCATCTTGAAAATCATCACTTAAGACACCTGTCGAATCTGAAACTGCATCAAATAGAAGGTAATCTTTAATCTGCTGTGATGACAATGTTGGAAGCAGAGTATTAATAAATTCCATAAACGACGGATTTGCAATGTTCGCTTCGTTTAATCCGGAAATACCTAATGTTGAAAAATATGTATCCCAATCAAAATTTGGATAAAGTTGTTTGATTTCATCATAACTTTTCAGGTTATAACGTTTCTGAGGATCACGCCTTTCTTCACGAGACATTTTATGTTTAGCGAATTCAGTTTCAAGAAAGATTACATTTTCCCATACACGTTGTTGTTCTTCCGGATTATAGCCGATGAGCTCCATAAGACGTTTAACATATTTTTCGTATGCCCGGAGAATCTTGTCATTGTTTTCATTCTTCTCAAGATAATAATCCCGATCGCCAAGTCCGAGACCAACTTCGCCAATGTGCATGATATTACGTTCAGAATTCTTTGCATCGGTACCAACACCTGTTGAGAAAAAAGAACCTGTAAGACCGTTATGCATCCAGGCTATAAGTGGAGCCAGATCAGAAGTATCGGCGTTTTTAATTTTCTCAATGAAAGGCTTCAGGGGCGTAGCACCTTCTTTATTCAAACGTACACTGTCCATGCCTAATGAGTAAAGATCACTTACCTTTTGCGCGTTCGTGCCTTTTATTTTAGATTCAGGATTGTTTGATAGGTTAGTGATCAAATCTTGTAATTGTACGCGTGCATTTTCGCGAAGTTGGTCAAAGGTGCCGAATCTTGAGTATTCAGGAGTCAGCGGATTTTTTTTCATCCATCCTCCACATGCAAACATGTAAAAATCATCACCGGGCTTTACAGATTTATCAAGATTACCTTGTTCAATACCATGAGGAACAGCTGCCATGGCCATCATTGGAACTCCGGCTACACCTAAAAGTATTTTTTTCAGATTCATATCAATATAAATATTGTTAAGCATAATTTAAAGATGATTGTATATTATAGTTGTGTGAGATTTTCTAAATCTTGCTGGGCCCCTTCCCATTCTGACATAGCGTCTTCAAGTTGCTGAGCGACTTCTGCATAAGCATTCAGAACTTCAGGTGAAGCATTTCCGTCTGCAAGTTTTTTCTCTATTTCAGTTTGTTTAGTCTCAAGTTGTGTGATTTTATCTTCAGCCGCTTTAACAGCTTTCTGAGCCTTCCTCATCAACTTTTCTTGTTCTTTCTGTTCAGCATAAGATAATTGGCGAGAATTTTTAGCTGACTCTTTTGTGTCGGATGGATTAGTGTTTAGAGTTATCTTAGTGTCTGAGGATTCATAATTGGATTGAGATAACTGTGGCGAGGTTTTCTCAAGTTCATTCAAGTTTTCTAATTTTTTCTTCTGTAAGAAATCGTAGATACCTCCAATATTTTCCTTAACTTTTCCACCTCCGAATTCATATACTTTATTCACAAGTCCATCAAGAAATTCACGGTCATGACTTACTATGACTACAGTACCCTCAAAAGCTTTAATAGCTTCCTTAAGTATATCTTTAGTTCTCATGTCAAGATGATTGGTAGGTTCATCGAGAATCAGGAAGTTCACAGGCTCCAAGAGAAGTTTGATCATAGCAAGTCGAGTTTTCTCACCTCCGGAGAGCACACTGACCTTTTTATCCGATGCTTCTCCTCCGAACATAAACGCTCCGAGAATATCCCGAATTTTAGTTCTGATTTCACCGGTTGCAACATGATCAATAGTATCAAATACGGAAATTGTATCATCAAGTAATTGTGCCTGATTTTGGGCGAAATATCCAATTTTAACATTATGTCCAAGTTTGAGATGTCCGTCAAACGAAATCTCTCCCATTATACATTTTACTAAAGTGGATTTGCCTTCACCATTTTTACCTACAAAGGCAACCTTTTCGCCACGGCGAAGTGTGAATTCTACATCAGAGAAAACGGTATGGTTCCCGTATGATTTTTTTAGATTTTCAACTATTAGAGGAAAGTCGCCTGAACGAGGAGCCGGTGGAAACTTAAGTCGTAAGTGTGAGTTATCTACTTCATCCACTTCAATCGGAACTATCTTTTCAAGTTGTTTAATACGGCTTTGTACCTGAACGGCCTTAGTGGCTTGATAACGAAAGCGTTCGATGAAAGCTTTCGTATCTGCAATAAGTTTTTGTTGGTTTTCGTAAGCTCTCATTTGTTGTTCGAGTCTTTCGTCTCGAAGTTTGACAAAAGGAGTATAACTTACTTTATAATCATAAATTTTACCACAATTAATTTCAATAGTCCTCTTAGTAACATTATCCAGGAAAGCCCTGTCATGGCTCACCAGAACGACAGCTTTGGCTTTTGTAAGCATAAATTGTTCAAGCCACTGAATAGATTCGATGTCAAGATGATTGGTAGGTTCATCGAGCAATAATACATCAGGACGTTTCAGTAGAATTTTGGCAAGTTCCACTCTCATTCTCCAACCACCTGAGAATTCACTTGTAGGTCTGTTAAAATCGTTGCGTGAGAACCCGAGACCAATAAGGGTCTTTTCTATTTCAGCATCAATATTGTTAGTAGAATCTACAGCTAAACGGTCGTTAAGATATTCAATACGATCAAAAAGCTTCTGGCTTTCCTCACTTTCGAATTCCGTTAAAGATTCAAGTTGAGAATTCAATTGTTTTAATTCTGCCTCCAAAGCTATGCGTTGATTGAAAGCTTTTTTTGCCTCGTCAAAAATTGTAGTTTCATCAGCTAACTTCATCTGTTGGGGCAAATAGCCTATTGTCAGATCATTTGGCTTATTAATTGAGCCTGAGGACGGATTCTGTTGACCTGCCAAAATCTTAAGCATGGTTGACTTGCCAGCACCATTTTTTCCGACCAGAGCAATTTTGTCATTAGGATTAATAACAAAAGAGACGTCAGTAAAGAGAGGTCGAGCAGAAAATTCAACAGAAAGATTATTGATGGATATCATTTTTAGTCGGTTGCTGCGTCTGTGCCTTTAAGATTAATTCGTTCAAATTCCTTTCTTTGTTCTTCAGTTAGTTTCACATCATCCTTGCTAAGTCGCATTCCAATTGCAAAAATGAGCATCATTTCCTCTTTTTGTTCAGTCGTGAGTTCTTTGGAATTGTCTTGGGAGAATTTTATAGCGTCATCGAAGCCGTTTTCATAAATCTTCAACAATTCGGAATAATCCTCCGTGGTTAGGTTATCTTTTTCAAGAAGAGAAGTTGCTTTTTTGCTATTAAAACCTGACCCACAGGAAACGAGTAACAGAAGAGATAAGGATAAAAATATTTTAGATAGAAATTTCATAGTCTCAGAATTAATTTGCCAAAGTTAATCAAAAATTCTGAATATCTGATATTATACTTTGAAAAGTTTGAAATAGTGATTTATATAAAAGGATTCCAAGAAAGATAAAAAAATATTTATTTTAATTAAATCAAAATTAAGCATAATATTTTTCGAACCGAGAATAGAAGATCAGATTATGAAAAACAAAGCCGGCCAAGATAAAATCTTAGTCGGCTTATAAAAGATTCAGCTAAAAAAGGTATTACATCATACCTCCCATGCCCATTCCGGGAGCGGCCATAGGAGCGGCCGGGATGTCTTCCTTCTTCTCAGCTATGACACATTCTGTGGTAAGGAACATGCCTGCAATGCTTGCTGCGTTTTCCAGTGCAACTCTTGTAACTTTTGCAGGATCGATCACACCTGTTTCAAAGAAATTTTCGAAAGTATCGGTGCGAGCGTTGTATCCGTAATCACCGGTGCCTTCTTTAACTTTTTGTACAATCACAGCACCCTCGACACCTGCATTAGCAACGATCTGACGCAATGGTTCTTCAATTGCACGTCTGATAATCGCAATACCGGTATTTTCATCATCGTTGTCACCTTTAAGTTCATCAAGCGCAGGGAGACAACGAATATAAGCAGTACCACCACCGGGTACAATACCTTCGGCAATAGCAGCTTTTGTAGCAGAAAGAGCATCATCCACACGGTCTTTTTTCTCTTTCATTTCCACTTCAGAGGGAGCACCGATATAGAGTACTGCGACGCCACCGGCCAATTTGGCGAGACGTTCATGCAATTTTTCTTTATCGTAATTTGAGGTTGTAGTCTCAATTTGAGCTTTGATCTGGTTGATACGATTGGTAATCGCATCTTTAGAACCCGCTCCATTGACAATAATTGTATTATCTTTGTTGACAGTGATCTTTTCAGCTGTGCCAAGATCCTGGATATTGGCCTGGGCGAGTTGCATGCCTTTAACCTCACTAATGACAGTACCACCTGTGAGTATTGCTATATCCTCAAGCATTTCCTTACGACGATCACCAAAGCCAGGAGCTTTTACAGCACAAATTTTAAGAGAGCCACGCAAACGATTAACTACAAGTGTAGCAAGCGCTTCATTATCTACATCCTCAGCTATAATTAAGAGTGGACGACCACTTTGGGCAACCGCCTCGAGAACGGGAAGAAGATCCTTGAGATTCGAGATTTTTTTATCATACAAGAGTATATAGGGGGCATCCATCTCACACTCCATTTTCTCACTGTTTGTGACAAAATAAGGTGAAATATAACCACGGTCAAACTGCATACCTTCTACTATATCAACAGTTGTTTCCGTGCCCTTAGCCTCTTCAACAGTAATAACACCTTCCTTTTTCACTTTCTGCATGGCTTCTGCAATAAGACGACCAATTTCCTCATCGTTATTGGCAGAGACACGAGCGACATTCTCAATTTTTGAAATGTCATCGTCAACTTCTTGACTCTGAGCACGAATGCCTTCTACAACCTTGGAGACAGCTTTGTCAATACCTCTTTTCAAATCCATAGGATTAGCACCGGCAGCTACATTCTTAAGGCCAACATTGATGATTGCCTGAGCAAGAACTGTGGCGGTAGTTGTGCCGTCGCCGGCTTGATCACCAGTTTTAGAAGCGACTTCTTTAACAAGCTGTGCACCCATGTTCTGGAAAGGATCCTCTAACTCAACTTCACGTGCGACAGTCACGCCGTCTTTTGTGATATGCGGAGCACCAAATTTCTTTTCGATTATTACATTACGACCCTTAGGGCCAAGTGTGACTTTAACGGCGTCTGCAAGAGCATCCACACCGTTTTTAAGCTCTTCACGAGCCTTTATATTGAATTTTATTTCTTTTGCCATTTTTCAATCTAAATTTTTTATTCTACCACTGCGAGTACATCACTCTGGCGCATCATGAGATACTTCACTCCCTCAAATTCAATTTCAGTGCCGGAGTATTTACCATAGAGAACAACATCTCCTTCTTTAAGAACCATAGGTTCATCTTTGGATCCGTTACCAACGGCAACAATTTTCCCTTTCAGGGGTTTCTCTTTTGCTGAGTCAGGTATGATAATACCACTCATGGTGACTTCTTCTGCTGCAGTAGGTTCTATAAGAACTCTGTCAGCCAATGGTCTAATTTTCATATCTGGGTTATTAATATTTTAAATTATTTATTTTATATTTTACACTTACAAATATTGTGCCAAACTAAGCTGTCCTTATTTCGGATTATATAGATTGACTTTGTCTACAAAAAAGAAACACCTCACCGGAGTGAAATGTTTCTTCTTTTATCAAAATTTCTTAGCAATAATCACTGTTGGCTTTATTGTATTATTTTTGAAGAATATATGTCTTGTTAGGTGCAACGATACCTGTTAACATTCCTTTCTTGACTTTAAATTCCTTACCATACACCACATCTTTATACGTTCCATCGGGTAGACCTGTAGGAAGTTTGACAGAATTGGCAATTCCGGCAATATTGACAACAGCAGCGCCTTTATTACCACGGTTCACTAAAAGCACTTTTCCGTCAGGAGAAATTTGGACATCCTCTTTTTGACCATCCATTGCTGCTCTAAATTTATTTACAGCCACTACCTCAGGGTGGAAGAATTCATCGTTGCCACGTGCACCCAATACATTATCTCCCCAGTAAGCTTGACGTGTAGATCCTGCCGGGCGGCTGAAGAAAAGAGGCACTCCGTTTTGTCTTGCTGTCAGGAAGACCCAGCCTGTACGTATCTGATCATCTGTCAGATGAGCTGATTCATGTGCGTTGGCATAAGTATCATGGCTTTCAACCCATGTAGTTAAANNCNNTGGANNGGCGGANTGATGCNAATTGATCAGATCCAAACNNTTTGCTGTCNCTTTTTCCAATGCCTCCCNTAAANNATGACCATACCCTGANGCTGTCTGACCNANATATTCAGCATATTNAGCNTNAGNNACATNACGGTCTTGCAGCACTTCTCCATAAACAAATAAAGAATCGTAGGGGAGTGCAAGTTTAACACCTTTAACAGCTTTACGGCCTGTAGCTACGTCCCAGAAATCATTCTCCTTTACTCCTGAAGCAGTGTCAACAGGGTCGGAATGAACGCCGATATGTTTAGCAGTATCATACCTGAATCCTCTTACACCAAGAGAGAGAAGATCATTGACGAATTCCATATAGTATTTTTGAAAATCCGGGTTTTCAGTGTTAACATCGGGTAGAGCTCCGGAACCCCATAAGGTACATTGTAGTCTGTCGTTATAATCTTCGACAGGCAGCAGTCCTTGTGAATGATACATCTTATCACGTCCTCCAACGGCTTTGTAGAAATCATCAGAGACGGCATCAACATCAAATGCTGTATGATTAGGAAGCACATCCACTATTACTTTAATATTATATTTTGCAGCTGAATCCATCATCTCCTGCATTTGCTCACGAGTACCAAGGATATAATTCCCAATTTTCCAATCAGTGGGTTGATAGTAATAATACCATTGTCCTTCAGTTATGTTATCATCGAAAATCTTTTTCCCGCTGCCCTCGGGTTGGAAACAATTCTGCACCGGAGAAGTCTGGACCATAGTATAACCGGCGTCAGCTATTTGCTTCATGTTTTCACCAATGGTCGGGAAATTCCAGCTCCAAGCATGGAGAATTGTCTCTGTATTAGTNGNATNANGATTGTGAGTANTCCGATNTTNCGCTAATGCNGGNNCACNNNCNGANGCTATNCATANNAATGCNAGGGATTTTTNCATAAGTGTTAAGCAAATAAGGTGTTAATTTATAATTTATGACTGAAATTCTTATCCTTGTTTCTATCATATAATAAATTGGTTATCTTATAATAGATAATAGAAACTTTGAAAAGCGAATGCTTTTAATGGAGGTGCCAAAGCGGATAATTTATTCATATAACGTTTTTATGGGGTTAAATTATCATTTGAATAATAAAAAAAATAAAAAATGCACAACAACAAAGGAATTGTGCCTAAATATAAAATTTATTAAAAAGTTGATCAGTTTGTATTTATATTTTTTTGTTAAATCTATTTTAGTTAATTTTGCGAAACAAACGCGAAAGTTTTTAACTTTCTTCCTGACAAGATTTATAACCCATCATCATGAAACTAAAATATCTAATCACCATACTTTTCTTCTCGGCGAGTAGCTTGTTATCTATAGCCCAGACAAAGACAACTGAAAGCGCACATGCCCGTGCCCATAAACAGCAATTGGCTAATGCCAAATCACGTTTGGATAAGTCAGTGATACGGGATTTTATAAAAAATGATATTGATAGACGCGAAAAAGATGCCCTGNTAAAACAATCAATATCTTCCGAGACATCTCAGATGATTAAAGATCTTCTAAAAGAAGCAAAAACNCATNTTGGGAAGCGTTACCGTTCCGGNAGTAAAGGACCATCCGCATTTGATTGTTCGGGTTTCTCNAGTTATGTCTATCGCCAATTCGGATACACTTTGAGCGCTTCATCTAGTGCACAGTATTATGATGGGGTGGAGGTGAAGAAAAACGATCTTAGACCCGGCGATCTTGTGTTTTTCAAAGGGCGAGGCCGAAATGGAGGAGTAGGTCATGTAGGTATTGTTGTGACAGCAGATAATGAAAATGGTACTTTTAAATTCATTCATGCAAGCACATCCAAAGGTATCAGAATAGATACTAATAATGAGCCCTATTATGCTGCACGTTTCGTTGGCGCAAGACGCATTATAACTGATTAATTTCTAAATAAAAATCCACATTAAAGGTTTTTATCACCATTTTTGGAGAACAGTGGCAGGAGAATATAACCGGCTTTAGATCAAATATACGATCGGTGTGAATTAAAAAATTCATACCGATTTTTTTTTGAAAACAAAGTTATTTTTTGTTACTTTGCGAAACAATTATTTAAAATCAGTTGTTATCAACAAATAAGACTTTTGTTAATTAATAAGTCTTTCTGATAACATAAAACTCATCTAATCTATCAGATTATGCATTTTACCCCAAGAGAACAAGACAAGCTTACTCTGCTGATGGTAGGACTCATTGCGGAGCGGAGACTCAAAAAGGGTCTTAAGCTGAATTATCCCGAGGCCGTGGCTTATATTACCAGTGCGGCATTGGAGGGAGCACGCGAAGGAAAAACTGTTGAGGAGGTTATGCACGATGCCGCTCAGGTTCTAACTAAAGAACAGGTTATGGAAGGCGTTGCTGACATGATAACTCTTCTCCAGGTTGAGGCTGTATTCACTGACGGAAGCCGTCTCGTGAGCATCCATCATCCTATTAAATAAAAACAAACAGAGTAATAATTGCAAAATCTTACGCTATGGCTCAAGATAATAATACAGCAGCTACTCCAGCAAACGAGAGTTACAGCACTCCTTATGGTGTATATCCCGGCAAGCCCGATATAGCTTATCCCAATACTCCCGGTTTCACTCCAAAAGAGTATGTGCCGGTTGGTGGTGTTATCCTTCAGGATTCACCAGTAGAATATAATGTNAACCGTCGTACCGTTAAGCTTACTGTACGCAATACCGGTGATCGACCTGTACAGATAGGAAGCCATTTCCATTTCTTTGAGGTAAACAGATACATGGAATTTGATCGCTCAAAAGCCTTTGGTTATCATCTTAATATACCGGCAACGACCGCTGTGCGTTTTGAACCCGGTGAAGAGAAAGAGGTTGAGCTTGTGGCATACGCCGGAAAAGTGCGTGTGATCGGATTCAATGACCTTGTTAATGGCTATGCAGGTCTTGAGGATCATCCAACCTTCTATCCGAAGCATCTCGAGGCTCTTCGTCGTGTGCAGGAATATGGCTTCAAGAGTCAGCCTGAGGAAGAAGCCGAAGGTGAATATACAGAAAACGAAATTAAAAAATAAAGACCACTTTCTGATATGGCAACAATTTCAAGACAAGAATATAATAATCTTTTCGGCCCGACAGTAGGTGATAAAATCCGTCTGGGCAACACCGATCTTTATGTTGAGATTGAAAAAGACCTCCGTGTTTACGGTGATGAGGTGGTCTATGGTGGTGGTAAGACCCTTCGTGACGGTATGGGNCTCGCTAACGAATGTACAGAGGATGCAGGTAGCCTTGATCTGGTGATTACTAATGTCACTATACTTGATCCTATATTAGGTGTTGTTAAGGCTGACGTCGGTGTCAAAGATGGTAAAATAGCTGGAATCGGCAAGGCCGGTAACCCCAATATTATGGAGGGTGTAACGCCCACATTGGTTACAGGCCCTTCAACTGATGCAATTTCAGGTGAACACATGATTCTTACAGCAGCCGGTATTGACGGACATGTACATTTTGTTTCACCTCAACAGGCTATCAATTGCCTTTCTAACGGTATAACAACCCTCATTGGTGGTGGTATTGGCCCCACAGACGGTTCAAACGGTACAACTATCACATCAGGACGTTGGAATCTCCACAAGATGCTGGAAGCTGCCGAAGGACTCCCGATTAACATGGGTTTCCTTGCAAAGGGTAACTGTTCAGGTCATGAGGTTCTCAAAAATCAGATTGAATCAGGAGCATGTGGCTTCAAGATCCACGAGGATTGGGGCTCTACACCTGCAGCTATTCGTAGTTGTATGGAGTGTGCCGATAATTATGATGTGCAGGTAGCTATTCATACAGATACCCTTAATGAAAGTGGATATGTTGAAGACACTATAGCTGCTATTGATGGTCGTACGATCCATACTTATCATACTGAGGGAGCCGGTGGCGGTCATGCACCTGACCTGTTAAAGATAGCTTCCATGTCAAACGTGCTTCCATCTTCAACTAACCCAACTCTTCCATTTGGTATTAATTCTCAAGCCGAATTGTTTGATATGATTATGGTTTGTCACAACCTTAATCCTACCATTCCTTCTGATGTGGCATTCGCTGAGAGCCGTGTACGTCCGGAGACACAGTCCGCTGAGAATGTATTCCATGATCTTGGTATCATTTCAATGGTATCTTCCGACTCTCAGGCAATGGGCCGAGTTGGTGAGTCTTTCATGAGAACTTTCCAGATGGCTTCTTATATGAAGCAGGTAAGAGGAAAATTGAAAGAGGATTCAGAAAACAACGATAACTTCCGTGTATTGCGTTATCTTGCTCAGATTACTCTTAATCCGGCTATTTGCTACGGTATAAGTGACGTGTTGGGTTCAATTGAAGTTGGAAAAATGGCTGACCTTGTACTTTGGGAACCTGCATTCTTTGGTACCAAGCCACAGCTTGTAATCAAAGGTGGTCTGATTAACTGGGCAAACATGGGTGATCCGAACTCTTCACTCACTACACCTCAGCCTAAGATTATGCGTCCTATGTTTGGAGCAAAGGGTCTTGCTCTTCCTGAAACACGCATGTCTTTCGTGTCTAAGGCTTCNTATGATTTAGGTATTAAGGAGAAACTTGGTCTCGAATCCATTATTTATCCTGTTCATGGCGTTCGCCAACTTGGTAAAGCTAATATGGTGCGTAATACCGCTACTCCTCATATTGAGGTGAATCCGGAAACATTCGATGTAACTGTAGATGGTTACAGAGCTTATGTTCCGCCGGCAAAGGAATTACCGCTTGCTCAGCTTTATTGGTTTAGCTGATAGTTAATGACGTCAGTTTAAATTGAAGAGATACTTATTGACTATAAGATAAATTAACGGCAGGAGGGGGCACCTTGCTTCCCCCTGCTTTTCCTCTATTTATACAAACTTCTATCTTCTCCTCACTAAGAAATATGAAGGTTTATAATGAAATTATTGGTAATATAAATCTTTCTCCCGAGTGGAAAGAGAAACTTGATAATGCCGAAATAGATTATATTTTTCTTGATCAGTGGACGGCTCAAAAATCCCGTTTTCTGGGAAAAGGCGTCAGCGGTAAGGAATATGCAATTGCTTTGGCCCGTCATTCACAGATTGTTGACGGTGATATAATTGAATATGATCCTGATTCTAATAAGGCCGTTGTCTTACGTATAGAATTAAGTCCTGTATTAGTGATTGATATGAGTGCCTTAGCTGAAAAAGATCATGATACAATTATAAGGGTTTCAGTTGAATTAGGCCACGCTATAGGAAATCAACATTGGCCGGCAGTGGTAAAAGGAACAAAGGTATATGTACCATTGACAGTTGATAAGAAAGTTATGTTGTCAGTGATGGAAACACATCATATAGAAGGTATAACTTTTGAATTTCAGAAGGGAGTAGAAATAATTCCTTATCTTGCACCTCATGAAATAAGACGTCTGTTTGGAGGAGCCGGACATGAGAGTCATTCACATGAACACGGCCATGGATTGCATTCGCATGGGGATACCCACGAACATTGCCACGAGCATACTCATGACGGTGTAGCTCATACACACCATCACTCTCACGACGGGGATATCGAAAACCATGGTCATCACCATTAACTCAATCCGGACCAATTGCAATGACTGATAATAATATGGTTGCCGTAATGCGGTTACTGCAGTTCACTGACTCTGCTTTTCCGGTTGGAACCTTTTCATTCTCTAATGGCCTTGAGACTGCTTCGTTCGAAAAAATAGTTACGGATGCCGAAACTCTTGAGTCATTCGCAAGAGCTCAGTCTCGTCAGGCTGCCTTCAGTGACGGTGTGGCTGCTATCAAGGCATATAGGGCTTATCTAACCGGTGACTACAATTCAATAAAAGAGATAGATCGCTATCTTATTATGTTTAAAATGAATTCGGAAGCCAGGACAATGATAAGAAGGATGGGGAAAAAGCTTGCAGAACTCTCAGTCAAGCTATTTGATGCGCCTCTTATCAGTCAATGGCTGAATGATATAAAAGCAGATGTTACGCCCGGAACTTATCCTATAGCACAAGGACTTACTTTTGCTGCCGCCGGAGTAGGAGAGAAAGAGCTCTTTTGCAGCCATCAATATGGAGTAGTCAACATGGTGCTGAGTGCTGCTTTACGTTGTGTGAAAGTTTCTCATTATGATACTCAAAGAATACTCGAAAAAATAGCTAACGACGTTAGTAATTTATACGAAGAGGCTTCACACATGGAACTTAAGGATATGAATGCTTTCTATCCGGAGTTAGATATACTTGCTTCTCTCCATGAGAAGGGTAACATGAGAATGTTTATGAATTGATTAAAAATATAAATTTCGAAAAAAATAATTATTCTTATATATGTCTCAAACATGTAGAATTGGAATCGGTGGTCCGGTAGGCTCCGGTAAAACGGCTCTTATTGAAGCGATAACTCCCCGTTTATTGGAGTTGNGTCAAAAAGTGTTGATAATAACAAATGATANTGTCACNACAGAANATNCAAAACATGTCAGAAAAACTTTGAAAGGAATTCTTGTTGAAGATAAAATTATTGGCGTGGAAACCGGTGCTTGTCCTCATACTGCAGTGCGTGAAGATCCCTCAATGAATATAGCCGCTGTTGAGGAGATGGAAGAGAAATTCCCTGATACTGATATTGTTCTCATAGAGAGTGGAGGTGATAACCTGACTCTTACTTTTTCTCCGGCCCTTGTGGACTTCTTCATTTATGTGATTGATGTGGCAGCGGGAGATAAAATACCACGAAAAGATGGTCCCGGTATTTCCCAGAGTGATATTTTGGTGATTAATAAGACAGATTTAGCACCTTATGTGCACGCTGATCTTAGTGTCATGGATCATGATTCCAGATTGATGCGACCCGGTAAACCTTTTGTTTTCACAAACTGCATGACAGGAGAAGGAATCCAAGAACTTGTGGATTTAATATTCAAGATGGCACTTTTCGATAAGGCAGAAAAACAATAAATTTTTACGCCCTATATTATGATAGAGCAAAAAAAGGAGAAAACATTAGCGCCGGAGGTTGATTTCTCTACTGCAAGAGAAATTGCGCCATACTTAGAAGAACCGAAGGCAATGTATGTAGGAGCACCCGGAAAACATGGATATCTTCGTCTTGGGTTTGAACTTGACCGGGATGGCAAGAGTATTCTTAGGGATCTTGATCGGCGTCATCCACTGATAGTGCAACAGGAACTATACTTTGATGAAGGTATGCCGGAGATGCCCTGTGTATATATTCTTTCATCCGGTGGACCCAATGTAGATGGCGACCGCTATCGACAAGATATAACTGTAAAGAAGGATGCTTTTGCATGGGTTTCTACGGGAGCGGCTACTAAGTTAGCAGAAATGAAGTATAACTATTCCGGATTAGTCCAGAATATTGTTCTTGAGGATAATGCTTATCTTGAATTTATGCCGGAACCGGTTATACCATGTCGTCACACCCGTTTTATTTCTGATACACGCCTTTGTGTAGCCGAGACAGCTACTGTGTTTTATTCGGAAATCTTTATGGGTGGCAGAAAATATTATAAAGATGGAGAATTATTTCAGTATGATATTCTTTCTGTCTGCAGTCATGGGGAACGTCCTGATGGCCGGCAACTTTTCAGAGAAAAATTTATAATTGATCCGAAAGTTGAGAATCCTCGAAATCTTGGTGTCATGGGGTCTTTCGATGTTTTTGCAAATGTGCTTGTCATGACACCAAAGGATAAAGCGGATGACATTTATGCTAAAACCGATGCATTTATAGATAAAAATAAGAAGCTTGCTGCCGGTATCACACGCCTGCCTAATGAAGCCGGACTTCTATATAAGGTGCTCGGTATGGAACCGGGACCGGTTAAAAAGATTGTTAGAAGTTTCTGCAACGTTGTCCGACAGTCGGTGAAAGGAAAACCTGTACCTCCTGAATTTCCCTGGCGATGATTTGAAATGGAAAGCTTACTTCCTTATTACGTATAATGAATCAATATGCTATAATAAAA
>WFLX010128414.1_pt1 | contig 20045 bp, 12 predicted proteins | sample 4967041 | NCBI WGS metagenome assembly WFLX01 (sample SAMN12857096, study PRJNA449069) | gut metagenome | isolation source: stool from male and female vole | host: Microtus ochrogaster | place: USA:Florida | collected 2017
AATTGTGCGGTATCATTTACACAGACATGCCGAGTGAGCAATTGTCTGTAAGGCGAAATGGCATAGACTGGCATATTTTTTTCGCTTTTAAGTTTAAATTAGTCTTATGTGTTTGCTTAATTGTGTTTGTGTTCAAGTACTTATCTATCAGTTTTTCTTATGACATATATGTAATACAATCACGGTAGAAAAGGTTGAAATAAGTATATAAATGACATAAACCTATAAAATGCAAATAGCGTGTAACTCATTAGGGCTACACGCTATTTTTATATTGTTTTTTATGTTTTGCTTATCAGTCTCATTTTACTTCTTCAAAGTCTACATCCTGAGGTTCGCTGCTGTTGCTGGTGTTGCCATTGGTTTGCTGGTTAGCTCCGGGCTGGGCGCCGCCGGCCTGCTGCTGGGCGCCATAGATATCCTGAGCGGCGCTTTGGAGAACTTGGTTAAGTTCAGCAATGGCAGCGTCACAACCTGCAACATCTTTGGCTTCGTGTGCTTGTTTGAGTTTGCCGAGCGCGGCTTCAATGGCAGATTTCTTATCGGCCGGGATCTTGTCGCCTACTTCCTTGAGCTGTTTTTCAGTCTGGAAGATCATGGAGTCGGCCTGATTTAATTTATCAACTTTTTCACGCTCTTTCTTGTCTGCCTCTTCGTTGGCGGCAGCTTCGGCCTTCATGCGTTCGATTTCATCTTTTGACAGACCGCTGGAGGCCTCTATGCGGATGGATTGTTCCTTGCCGGTGCCTTTATCTTTGGCAGAAACGTTAAGAATACCGTTGGCATCGATATCGAAGGTAACTTCGATCTGCGGTACGCCACGCGGGGCCATCGGAATGCCATCCAGGTTGAAGACGCCAATTGTTTTGTTGTCTTTAGCAAACTGACGTTCACCTTGCAGAACGTGGATCTGTACAGACGGTTGGTTGTCGGCGGCTGTAGAGAATACTTCGCTCTTCTTGGTCGGGATGGTAGTGTTGGCATCGATCAGTTTAGTCATTACGCCGCCGAGGGTCTCGATTCCCAAGGAAAGGGGAGTAACGTCGAGAAGAAGAATATCTTTTCCTCCGCCTACATTTTCGCCGGCGAGGATGGCGCCCTGGATAGAGGCACCTACGGCAACCACTTCATCAGGGTTAACGCCCTTGCTGGGAGCTTTGCCGAAGAATTTCTCAACTTCCTGCTGCACGGCCGGGATACGGCTGGAACCACCGACAAGGATTACTTCGTCAATCTGAGAAGTGGAGAGTTTGGCATTCTGAAGCGCACGGCGGCAGGGTTCGATGGTGCCTTTGATAAGGTCGTCGCAGAGCTGTTCAAATTTGGCGCGGGTCAAAGTCTTGACAAGGTGCTTCGGAATACCGTTGACGGGGAAGATATAAGGAAGATTGATTTCTGTCGAAGTAGAAGAAGAAAGCTCTATTTTGGCCTTTTCGGCAGCTTCTTTCAAACGCTGAAGGGCCATCGGGTCCTTGCGGAGATCTACGCCTTCTTCATGCTGGAATTCATCGGCCAGCCAGTCGATAATCTTGTTGTCGAAGTCGTCGCCACCGAGATGAGTGTTACCGTCGGTAGAAAGTACCTCGAATACACCGTCTGCCAAATCGAGAATTGAAATATCGAACGTACCTCCACCTAAGTCGAATACGGCGATTTTCACCTCTTTGTTCAACTTATCCAGACCGTAGGCCAAAGCGGCAGCCGTCGGCTCGTTCACGATGCGGCGTACTTTCAAACCGGCGATTTCTCCGGCCTCTTTGGTTGCCTGACGCTGTGCATCGTTAAAATATGCGGGTACTGTGATAACTGCTTCATCTACCGTGGTTCCGAGATAGTCCTCTGCGGTTTTTTTCATCTTCTGCAATACCATGGCGGAGATTTCCTGCGGAGAATACTGACGTCCGTCGATCTCAACACGGGGCTGGTTGTTACCGTTGTTGACAACTTTGTAAGGCATGCGGCCGATTTCGCTGGCGCATTGGTTCATGTCGCAACCCATGAAACGTTTGATAGAATAGATGGTACGTGTCGGGTTGGTAACGGCCTGACGCTTTGCCGGTTCGCCGACTTTACGTTCGCCACCGTCTACGAAAGCGACGATAGAAGGAGTCGTGTTGCGGCCTTCGGAGTTAGCGATAACGGTGGGGGTAGTACCCTCCATGACTGCCACGCAAGAGTTGGTGGTGCCTAAGTCAATACCAATAATTTTTCCCATGATTGTAATGTTTTATTTTGTTATTTCTAATATGATTTCTGTTTGCTTTTGGCGGGAAGTGACCCGCTTGCACTTTTCATTATAACAAATAGTGTGCCAAAGAGTGCATTTGCCATTTTGTCAAAATAAATATCATTTTATGTCGCTTTTTATTTTTATGTTATAATAATGTGTCTGTTGTGTGCCGGAGTCGGTTCTCTGAGGCTGCTATTAGTTCATTAGATTCCGAAATATGGGTTATTTGACTGACAAAATGGCTTGTATTCGCCGGTTTTCTTAAAAAAAAGGGACTGCATGATGGACATTATATAATAATTTTGTAATTTTACCCCCATATCAATCAATTGGGCCATGGGAAAATCTTTGTTTTTGCTCTTGCCGATATGTCTTGGCGGTGTCAATGGCGTACTGGAACTTGAGGCCAGAACGCTTACAATGGCAGAGGTTGCCGCGGCACCTTCCGAAGTCGGACTGCAGGAGGGTGATATTGTTACGATTTCTTCCCAAGAGGAACTGTTGGCTTTTGCGTCATTTGCCAATAAACGTGACTATTCTACGGTTTCCGATGTGTACGGCGAATTGCAGGGCATAACTTACCGGCTTGAGTCCGATATTGNTNTGGCGGGNCGGGCATGGCCTGTGGTCGGCATCACATATAATACTCCGTTCAATGGAACTTTNGACGGGCAGGGNCATGTCATTTCTAATTTGACCGTCAGCGGGAAAATGGATTATGCCGGTATGTTCGGATATATCGGGGATNACAATAAAAACGGATGTGTGANGAATCTGNGTCTCGACAATATCAATATTAACAATACAAAGTCTGGCCAAAACTCTTCGACTGCCGGTTTGGTCGGTTTTTTGGTAGATTCGGAGATCGAAAATTGCCGGATATCGGGTAAGATCTACGGGACGGGAATTGCCGGTGGAGTGGTCGGCAGTTCCATTCGTAGTCAGATTAAAAATTGTTATAATACCGCTACCGTGGAAATTCATTCGTCGGGTATCTGTGCCGGCGGGATCGTAGGCCAGCTGACGGGAACGAATATTTCTTATTCCTATAACGGGGGCAGTGTGGCATATCGGGGATTTGCTTATAGTACTCAGGGAATCGGATCCATTTGCGGCGAATCTCCTGCCGTGGAAACTGCCATCTTCCAGACTTTTTTTCTCAATACCACGACGACTAATGCCTATCCATCCATTTCCGAACAGAAAAATGCCCTATATTCCCGTACTGCCGATCAATTTGCCTCCGGTCAGGTTGCTTGTGAGTTGTCGTTGGAAAATCCGGAGGCTTGGGGGCAATGGCTTACTCCCGGCGCCTATCAGGATTCTTTCCCCGTTTTCTATAATGCGGAAAAACACCCCGAAGTGGTAGCCGATCAGAATAATGCCGATGTCTTCATCAACGACGGTTTTCCCATTGTTTATTATTCTTCCATAGCGTCGGCCGGAGATAACGTTTTCTATGGTTGCCGTCAATGGTATGACGCCGTGTGCGCCCGCTTGTCGATTCATCCCAACGAACTGGCCTTTGCCGATGCCACCTGGGAGGAGCTTGTCGCGGGGCTGGAAACTTCCGCTGCCGTTCCGGAAGTGGATAATTTGCTTTGCCGTACGGCGGATGCTTCCGGCTGGAATGCCGCCCGTCTGCTCGTCACCGACCTGCACCCTTTTAACACCCCTTATTCCTTTACCGCTGAACAAGTGACTTATGAGCGCCAACTTTATAAAGACGGNGGTTATGAGTCTTGGTATTTTCCGCTGGATATCTCCGTGTCACAATTTCCGGCTGGTTATACATTTGAACTATATGATGGTCCGGATGTCGAATCGGATGCCATATCTTTTACTTCTTTGTCTCCAGATGTATCGGAATTGTCCGGCGATACGCCTTATCTCCTGAAATATGTCGGTGCGGAGCCTTGCCAGNCCCCTTCAACNNTCGAAATCCNATGGGAAAATGTTACCTGGCCGGCGTCCGGTGTCCTCCNGAATGCCGATGTCGTCACCGAGACAGGCTTTTACGGTACCCTGGCGGGACAGACGGCACCGGAAGCCAATGCGCATCTGTACACGATTGCGGTCAACGGTCAGAGTTTTTCTACTTTGGCCGCAGGCAAAACGCTGAAACCGTTCCGCTGTTATTTCTATCATGCCGGCACCGGAGCTGCCCGTATTGCCGTTCTTCACCGTGATATGACCTCTGTTGCTGCCGTAACCGACAGTCATCGGAATCCTGCTGCTGTTCCTGTCTGTGATCTGCAGGGACGGCCCGTCTTTGGAAAATCTCCGTCAGGCTTCCTCATTCGTGATGGCAAGACCATCTTAAAAAAATGAACAGATAAACAGTAAAATATTGATACTAAAATGAAACCAAAAATCAGAGTCGGCTTCGGTTACGACGTCCACCGTCTTCAGGAAGGCCGCGAATTGTGGCTGGGTGGTATCCGCCTGGAATATTCTATGGGTTTACAGGGTCATTCTGATGCNGACGTGCTTATCCATGCCCTTTGCGATGCCNTGTTGGGTGCTGCCAATTTGCGGGATATCGGTTACCACTTTCCAGATACCGCTTCCGAGTTCGCCGGAATCGACAGCAAGCTTCTTCTTGCCCGTACCGTCGGGCTGGTAAGGGCAGCAGGCTATGTATTCGGTAATGCCGACATCACCGTAGCGGCCGAACAGCCTAAGTTAAATCCTCACATTCCGGAAATGAAGCGTGTGCTGGCAGCTGTGATGCAGACCGACGAAGACTGTATCTCTATCAAAGCCACGACTACCGAGAAATTAGGTTTTACAGGTCGTCGGGAGGGCATTGCCGCCTATGCCACGGTGCTGATAGAGAAAGAAGATTGAATTTATATAGGTTGCTTTTCCGAGATGATGCGATATTGTTACAGATTCATCCTGCGCCTGCTGTTGTTGGCCGGTATTTTCTGCGAGTTTCCGTTTTCTGCAAATGCAGTGTTTCGTTACCGGCTTCTGTTGGACGGAAAACCAGGCAGTGTAGTCTATCCATTGAGCCGGCGCGCTTTGGAACGGCGCGAGCGACAAGGTATTCCGTTGGATTCTGCCGATTACGAGGTTTCCCCGCTTTATCTTTCGGCTATCGAGGCCGCCGGTATGCGGATTTGTAGCCGTTCACGGTGGCTGAACTCCGTTGTTGTAATGCGTGAGGACGGCGGAGAGATTGCCGGTCATTGTTGGGATGAATTTCCTTTTGTCAGACAGGTGACAGAGGTGACTTCCTATGAGAATGTCGCCGTTCCAACCANTGCCGTTACCAAGCGGGGAGTGACTGATGTCACTGCCAGAACCGCTGCCGATGATTTCCGTCAGCCCATGTGGCAGGTCAACGGTCAGGAACTCTACGATGCCGGANACAGAGGCGCCGGGATGTTGATCGCAGTGCTTGACGGCGGGTTTTATAATGTCAATCAACTTGAATGGCTGAACCGCCGCGTTGTNGGGTGCCACGATATGTATCGGCCCGGTTACGACGGCGAACTTTATACCGGCGATACCCATGGNACCCANGTGCTCTCGCTTATGGCGACNGACAGNACGCAAGGCATCTGGGGCACCGCCTGCGAGGCTGATTATTTCCTGATACGCAGCGAGTATAGCCCCACAGAGACTCCGTTTGAGGAGGACCAATGGGTGGCTGCCGCAGAACTGGCGGACTCTTTAGGGGCCGATTTGATCAATTCCTCTTTAGGATATATGACTTTTGACAATGCCGGTTATAATCATACGCATGATGAATTGGGGCAGGAGAGTGCCTTCATAACCCGTGGNGCCAATTGTGCCGCCGCAAAGGGCATTCTGGTCTGTTGTGCTGCCGGCAATGAGCGTCAGTCTTCCTGGGGTGCCATTACATTTCCGGCCGAGGCTTCCGGCATTCTTGCCGTGGCCGCTACAGATGATGAAGGAGAACCCGCCAGCTTTACAAGCCCCGGGTTTCTGATTCCGTACGTCAAGCCCGATGTCGCTTGCCGTGGTTTCAGGGCTTACGTGGTCAATTGTTATACCGGATTGCCCACCATGGGCAGCGGCACCTCTTTCGCATCTCCGTTTCTTTGTGGGCTGGCTGCCTCTCTTTGGTCGGCAGCACCTTGTTTGACGGCGGTCCAGATTCGCCGGATTATATGTGAATCGGCTTCCCGGTTCTCCGCGCCCGATGAGTTATTGGGCTATGGCCTGCCGGATTTTGCCGCCGCCTTGTCCGAAGCGTTGCGTTTGCAAAGCGAGTTGGACGGTATTGCGCCGTTACGGCCGGATGTTTCCTCCNAACTTGGTGGCGGACAGCATTTGCCGGNTGTCATTCATGACCTTTTCGGCCGTCCGTTGAAGAAAGTACCCCCGCAGGGCTGTTATATTGAAAATGGAAAACTTAAATATATTTTAAAACACTGATGAATATGAAAAAATGGATTTGGGGAATTTCCCTGTTGCTGTTAGCCTCTTGCCAATGTGGCAAAACCGGTGAATGTAACACTTGTACCGGTGCCGGGTCGTATGCTTCGACTGTAAATGAAGANAGTGCCGCCGTGGTGCGTACCATCATGGCCCGCCGCAGTGTGCGCAAGTATAAACCGGAGGCCGTCCGGCGTGACCAGATGGAGGTCATTGTCCGCTGTGGTCTGAATGCCCCGAGTGGCATGAATCAACAGCCTTGGGCCGTGCGTGTAGTCGACAATCCGGAGTTTCTGGATGGTGTCACGGCCTTGTGGCTCGCCAGTATGGAGCCTTCCCGTGCTACCGGGACCCGCGAGGCCGACGGTTTTCGCAATATGTTCCGTAACGCACCTACGGTTGTCTTTATTGCTGCACCGGTCGGTGGAAAAGGNAATCTCGATTGCGGTCTTATGGGAGAAAATATGATTCTGGCTGCCCAGTCGATNGGTATCGGCTCTTGTTGTCTGGGTGGCCCCATCGGCTTTATGAAGTCTGACGTTGCGGCCGACTATGTCGCTCGCCTGCAATTGCCGGAAGGTTATGAGTTATTGTATGCCATCGGCATGGGATATCCCGANGAGGCTCCGGATGCTAAGCCCCGCGACGAATCCAAGGCCATGTATATCGAGTGAGCAATCTCTTTCGGGGCTGTAGCGCGACTCTCAGGAATTTGAGGTTCCGCAATTTCCGCATTTCCGGTCCCCATCGTCCTGTATTTCCGGCTGGTTTCGCAACTGAGTAAAGCCGACGCTCTGAAAAGCAGAAAAAGAATCTTCCTTCCGGNGGANANTNTCCACNGGAAGGAAGATTCTTTTGGTGATATTGTGTCGTATATAAGCTGAAAATATGAGTGTTTACTGAAAGAAGTCGAAAAAGTATTCATTATTTCTTCTTAAAAACGTTCCGGATTGAGNATCGTTGTTNNGGAAAATTGCAACAGACCGCAATTTGGGCGATAAGATTGTCTGTGAAGTACTGAAAAAACATCGTTAGGCTTATTTTTGAGGGTCACTTCTTTTTCTGCTTGCTTGGGGCCGATTGTATATTTATCGGGTGACGGCGGACGTTTACAGAGAATAGGAAATATTGGTTTGCACAAATGAATCTACGTTTTGGCAACATTTAAAATACTCTTTTGGACCCGAAACTCCATTGACGCGACATGTCATTTTTATCTTTACACCGCTTTGTATTCCGAAGTACAGATTGTCAAAGAGCTTTCTTCTGTATTTTACCATTGGCCGGAAGGAGGTAGAGGTAAGTCTGCATTTATTGGGTAATAATTTACTGTCAGGTTTGAAATAAAAGGCCTTTACATCTATGTCTGCTCCCATACAGATAAGGTCGTTTGGGGTTGGCGTATAATCTATGCTCAACATCGCACCGTTGAAGTTGATTTTCTATGATTCGTTAAACTTATGTCGGTACATAAATACCAGAAAAACCGGTATTTTAGAGCTGGTGTTAATCATTGCAAGAGGTCCTAACCCGAATTGGGTCCGTCTGTTGGCTTTCAACATGATTAAACCCATGCCGATGCCCGATACTCTGGCAAATCCGCCTTCTCCCCATTCACTATTAAATGTGGCCATAGCCATGAATGGCTTGCCAAATAATTGTGTTCTGAATATGGATGTAAACCCGGTTTGTCCGAATAAATGGGTACCGTTCAATCCGATCTCATTGGGATTACATTCGATACTTAAATCATGTTCTTTGAAGTCTGTTTTGACCGATGAGCAGCGGGNATTGGCTGTAACTNTAAAATGGTTGTTTCTAAAAAGTTCATACGATACTTTTGTAGTAAATTCGCTNTNGATANCGCCGCCACCATAATCGTATGNTGTGTTGATATTCGTTTTTAACGGCCTGGTTCCATTTTTGCTAACGTCGNTGCCGGTTTNGGATTGCCCCGACATATTAAGTCCCGATAAAAAACAAATTAAAATGATTGAGGATTTAATATACATGTGTTGGTACCGTTTTTCATTTATTTCTGCATATGCTCCGATACATTTCCGAGAGTTGGCTCGGTGTATGCGTGCACTTCGGAGATTGTGAGATCAAATGCTAATTTTTCTTATTGTCGCGGAGTGACACTTTGTGATGGAAGCAGCCGTTTCATATCGGCTATAAAGACAGGTGTTTTGATTGCATTCGTATAGTACTTTGTCATCTGTTTTCCGGAATGCCGATATAAATTAACGTCGTATGTCGGTACTTTGATATCTGATTCGAAAATTTATCTTCTATTTATGTATGACATCAGAAACTTCGTTCGCGCAGTTTTTGGGGGCCATACTTTATAGCTGAAATGTCTTATATTTGATAATTTCTCGATTAGCAAAGAAATAAAAGAGCTCTGTAAGAATCAGGGCTCTTTTATTGTTCTGCATTTTAATATCTTCTGCGTCCGCGGTATCCGACCAGATCTCGCAGACCCTCCAAATCGAAGCCCAGCGAGAAGCGCAAGGTTTGGTCGAGGGCGCTGGTTTGTGCCGTCGAGAGTACATAACTTGCATCGAGATGGAAAATGTTGAGCGCTACGCCCGCACCGAAAGTAAAGTACTTGCGGTCGCCCTTGTATTCGTTCTCATGATGGTATCCGGCACGCAGGAAAAATTTACGGTCGTAGGCATATTCCATACCGAAGCCCCAATTGATTTCGTGGAACTCTTCCTTACCGCCTCCGGGNGCGTCGCTGAAAGATTTGAACATGCCCTTGATGCCTGACATGTCATAGTATTCCTGTTTTGCCGCCTCAAAAGCCTGATTGTCNAGGTTGCCGTCCTCATTATAGAACTGATAGGATTGCGGAAAAGAGGGTACGAGGAATTTATTGGCGTCGAAATTGATTGAAAACAGGTTGTAGTCGTCGACGGGGAAGGTGAAACTTGTTCCGAGGCGCAGGTTGCAGGGCAGGAACTGTGACGTGGCGTCGCCGTCGTAGCTGATTTTAGTACCGATATTGGAAATATTCAATCCCCAGGCCCATTGGCATTCATTATAGCCGATCATAGGATAGGCTGTATAGTAGGCCGCGATATCGGCCGCGAATGCATTGGCCGGTTCGCTCTCGTCGCCGTCACTATAGGTCATGTCGCTGTAGATGTAACGGAGAACGACACCCATCGAGAAGTTCTCCGACAGTTTGCGGGAGTAACCCAGGTCAAGGGCCATTTCCATCGGGTCTATTACGTTGACCAGGTTGCCGCTGGAATTGTATGCCTCCACTTCGCCGAGTGAGAAATAACGCATGGAGGCCGATACAGCCTGCAGATCGTTGTATCCGAATTTCCAGTAGCCGCTTACATAGGCCAGGTTGATGTCGCTGACGATCTTGCGGAGCCACGGTGTATAGTTGACCGAGAGCCCGCCGCGGCTGTAGGCGAATGCATATTTCGCGGGGTTCCAGTATTGGGAATTTTCATCGGGTTCAGTAGCCGCGCCAATGTCTCCCATGGCGCTTCCGCGGGCATCCGGGGCAACGGCAAGCGAAACCGTGGCGGTTTGGATCGGATTATATTGTTTGGCCATATCCGTAATGGTTTTGTCGTCGCCGGTGGTGGTCGATCCCAGTCCTTGCGCGACTGTTGTCGTGGCATTGCCTGTCATCCAGGCCAGAAGAAGCAAATAACAAAGTCTTTTCATGCTTGTTGGAATATGCGAATATGTAAATATAGGTTGTAAATCTTTTGATGGCGTTTCCTATTTGGCCGACGGAGGCCATGATATTAGAATAACGCTGCATCTTCGGTTTTATTGCCTCCTATAATCAGCAGCTTTTTGCTTTTTGAAACCTCCGTGCTACCGTTGCTCGAAATGTAGACACGATAGATATATAGCCCGGGGGCCAGATGGCTGCCGGAGAGACTTCTCTGATTCCAGAGGATAGTACTTGCCCCGAGGAATCCGTCGCTTTCGTCGTTTCCTAAAGACTGATCGGTCCGGTCGGGATGGGCGGCGTCGGGTGTGTAGACTATATCGGCGGCATTGCTGCTTGTCTCGCCTTCCCAGACCTTTGTACCGGTTTGTGTGAAGACCTGTACCCGCAACGTGGTTTGGGCTTCCGGACGATTGTGCATCACCCGGAATGTGACGGGCTCTCCGGTGTAGGCCGGTGACGGGTACGCCTGTATCCATGCGGAGTGTACCGCTTTGCGGGTATCGACCGTAAAATGGAAGGTAGAGGCAGAGGAGTTATTGTAGACGTCCCAGATGCGGAAAGTAGCTTCATAGTCGCCNTCTTCGAGTTGCGGAATGCTGAAGCGGACATTGCCTGTCGTGGCGTCGCCGGTGTAGGATGTGNAGTAACTGTTGAGCAGATACTGGATGGNGCCGGTCAAAGGATTGCTGAGGTTGCGCAATGTAAGGGTGATGTCGTGCCCGATACTGTTGCCGGTGGTGTTGAAACCGCTGGGGTCGTGGGCCTCTGCGAAGAAATAGGGGGTGGCATTTACGACATCTCCGCTTTGGAAGTTGCGAACGTTAAGTATGAGCTGGCGGATTTCCGGGCCGATGGTATCGGTTATCTCTGTGTCATTGCTGCCGTTGAGATAAAGACGATTGAAATATCCTTGCCCTTCGTTTCCCTCCTCGCTACAAGCGTAGAGATTGACAAGCCCGTTGCCGTCGGAATAGGCGATGTCCTGAGGTACCACGAAGCTGAATTCAAATTCTCCGTTGCGTATGACATCTCTGCCTGAGAAGACTTTCTTCGTCCTGTTTTTGAAAGAGAAAACCGGGTCCTGATATAGCCCTTTGTCAGCTGTGAAAACCTCTTCCGCATCGTAGATGGTAGGATACAGCAATCCGTTGAACTCCGTATCGGTTTCCTGACTGCCTACTTTCAGGACGCGTCCGCGCATAGTTACCCGACTGAGTGCCGGCAAGCTGAAGTTGGGGGCGGTGCCTGTGGGGGCGACGGTTTCGCCGTTGATGGCAGTCAGTTCCATTTCGTTTTCAGGATATGCCAGAATCAGGGAGGGATCGCCGAGCAGACAGTAATTGAGTTTGTTGGTCTCTGTGCCCATATCCCGTTTGGCCTGACGCATGATATCGCCCAGCCGGTAACGGGTACCGTCGGAGTGGCGGTCAAAAATATGGCGGATCAAATGCCGGTTTAAGGTGAGGTTCTGCGACGCATAGACGACGCGGCTGGTAGTAATCAGGGCAACGGCGCCTCCGTTAGGATTAAGCAACAGAGTTTCACCGCAGGAGGTTTCATCGTCATCGTAACGGGAAAAATCGCAGGTGGCTGTAATCCAGACCGGTAGTTTTTTCATGTTGAGGGTGGCTGCGGTCGCTGTAGTCATCAGCCCTTCGTTGGTGATGCTGGAGGTATTCCCATGGCCTGCGTAGTTGATGAGCAGNACGCCCTGACGGAGTGTTTCCAGAAATTCTTTTTTGGCATCCGGATAGTCGGTGCCCGAAGCTGTGGTCGTTTGAGTGTAAGCNGGAAGGTAAATCTTCTGATAAACGAATTCGTGGTGGCCGGCATGCNGGAGAATATAGACCATGCTGTCGCAGTGCNTGATATGNGTGTTGGGGGAGTCCTTGGTTTTGTCGGTGNTTTTATCGTCATCACCGAGGAAGCAGATTCNGTTTTTNCAGTTGCCGTAATNGCGGTTGTNGCNGTAGCCGATGGTTTTGTNAACCACATTTTTGGCCTCCTCGGCATTGCTGACGGGCAGACGGCCGATACCGATGTCTATCACGTCGGAGGTAATGGAATAGCGGCCGCCGGCATCGAGTTTGCCGCCTTCGGCATCATCCAGAAAGCCGAAGTAGTCATCGCAGACATAGGATGCTGTTTCGGCGAGAGAAGNCTCGCTCTCATAAGTGAGGAGATAAAAATTACTGCCGGCAACCTGTCTGTTATTATAGAAGCCGTCTCCGAAAAGAAGGAGATAACGCAATTGGCGGTCAGAANGGGCTGTTTTNCCTCTGTCGTAGAACATCTTGAGGAAAAGACGGTAAGCTGTGGCATCGGGAACCCCGGAGGAGAACTCGTTGTAGATGCATTCGGGCGTTACGACGGTGACATGCAGATTGTCGTGNCTGCGTCGGTATTCGGCAAGCCGTTCTGCTTGGGTCAGATGCCCCGGAGGCGCGATGATTNCCATTTCAGTCTGTGGCAGGGCNTGCAGATTCTGGTTGGCGACCTCTCCCAGGAAGGTCACACCCGGAAAATTTGTGCTGCGGAGGTCGATCAGGGCATATTCGTGTGTATCCGCATCCGGGGAGGCGAATTGTTTGTTGCTGACGGTCTGTATGCTGATGTCGGCAGGGGAGGTTATATCCCAGACCTGCATGCGGGCTTCGTCAAAATTGTCGATGGCATAGAGTTGGGATGCTGTTTTTCCGACTTTCCGGCGGAATAGGGTATAGGGCATGTCATAGAGCGCGATTTTACGTTTCCCCTGAATGCGGATATAGTTCAGATGGGCATTGACGGGGGTGGTTCCGCCCGGTGTATAGGTAACATCGACAGCGATTTTGTCAGTCGTTGTCCTGATGCTTTTGTTGATAGTGCCCTCGCGTGCCCTGTTGTAGTCATCGGTGATGGCGCTGAGGACGACTGAGCCGGCAGTAGTATTGTTAAGTTTTACCGTATATGTGCTGGGAGCTTTTGAATTGGCTATGACGTTGGCCGTGACAAGCACGGTATCGTTTACGATTCCAGGCATGGAAAAGTTGAAGCGCTGGGCCTGTGTATATACGAATGATTCGCCGTATAGTTCGCGGCCGGTTTTTCCGATATTCACCGATTCGGTTTCATGCAGCAGGTGTTCATCAAAAGAATTGTCGGCGTTGATCCCGGTCGGAATTTCGGTCCGGATTGTATCCATGCGGCGCGGATCCTCTGTTTCGCGGAGGAAGTAAACGGCCTGATTGGCGTAGGGATGTTGCCGGTGGGAGTATTTCATGGCGTCGTTCTTCCATTGCCAGGCGATGAGACCGCGTCCGTAAAAGAGGATCCGCTGGCGGCCGGCATCGTGGCAGACTGCCACTTCCGGAAGATCGTCGATATGGCCCGATGAGAATGCTTCATCCAGTATATGGCCTCCAAAGCCGAACACGCCGACTTTCTCCGGCCGGCTGAATCCCATCTGGCGCAGCTGGCTGTAAGGGATCTGATAAATGCCGTCCTCATTTCCGTTCAGGGCGACCTTGACCCATTTACCTTCGGAAAGAACCGAGTTGCCGGCAAAGGTATGAACAGGCTGTGTGGCCCTTGCCGGATTGCCGGAAAGGGCAGATTGTACGGACGCGGTGCCTGCCGCTACGAAGAAAGCGGTAATGAGGGGGAGGATATGCTTGCGTATGCGCTGGAACGACTTCATATCATATACGTTTATTATAAATATATAACGGAAGAGGCGCTGATTTATTTGATGGCCGGATATTTTTCTGTCGAAAAGGCGCTGATATTCTATTTGATCCTGCACTCCAAAATTCTGCGGCCTTCCAGATCGGCGGTGATGGTATCGTTTTCGCTGACGGTACCGACACCGGCCGGGGTGCCGGTAAAAATAAGGTCGCCGATCTTCAGCATGAAATATCGGCTGGCATAGGCTACGAGCCGATCGACGGAATGCAACATGTCTGCCGTATGTCCGGTCTGTCGCAGTGTTCCGTTGAGATACATATTGAAACGCAGGTCCTGTACGGGTTTGTCCAGATCGTCAAGGGGAATAAACTTGCCGACGACGGCGGAATTGTCGAACCCTTTGCTGATTTCCCACGGCAATCCCTGTGCCCGCAGTTTCTGTTGGACGTCGCGGGCTGTGAAATCTATGCCTAAAGAGACCTCGTTATAATATCGGTGGGCGAAACGCTCCTGGATATGGCGTCCGAGCCGGCTAATGCGCACCACCAATTCGGTTTCATATTCTACTTGCTTTGAAAATTCAGGCACGAAAAACGGCCAACCCTCTTTTTGGAGGGCGGTGTCCGGTTTGAGGAAGAGGACCGGCTCTTCTGAGACGGCGGTTTCGTGCATTTCTTCGTTGTGAAGGGCATAATTCATGCCCACGCAGATAATTTTCATTGTTATGGATGAGGTTTATTTTCTTCCGAAATCGGCTGGAATTTCACCCCAGGCCTTGGTGTCCCATTTCAAAATGGGAATATCGTATTTGTGGGTGCGGAGCCAGCTTTCCGCGCGGCGGATGAGGTCGAAGAGCGGGCGGTTCCGTTCTGTGCATTCCAGTTTTGTTTTGCATAGTCCCTGTTGTACCCATTTTTGGGCATTGACGCTATCGGAATAGATCGGGAGGCGGGTTCCCTGTTTTTCCTGAAGAGCCAGTGCATGGACGATGGCGAGAAATTCGCCGATGTTGTTGGTTCCCTCTTCCATCGGGCCGATTTTGAAAATGACCTGCCCGGTTTTCACATAGACGCCGCGATATTCCATCGGACCGGGATTGCCGCTGCATGCTGCATCGACGGCTATACTGTCGACGAGGTAAGGCGGCTGTTCTGTCGGCTGAAGATTCCTGACGGCTGGAGCCGGATGCGTTTTCGTGCCCGGGGCTTTCCATTCGATGCTGCGCCCTTCGCGGTTCAGCTGTCGTACCTGGCGGGCTACTTCCGCGATCAGACCGTCTTTGTCATATCCGTTGCGGAATGCTTCTGTGGCCTCTTCCAATGTATTGAAACTTTTATAGCTGGCAGAAGGGTAATGGGAGACCTGAAGTTGCGCCTCCTCCCATGAATCGTAGATTCCGGGTGCCGCGCCAACCCAAACCACGTAATATTTTTTGCTCGCCATGTCTGTTGGTTTACTGATTGTGTAAAAATGTATGTCTGTCCGATTTCTCGATGCTGTCCCGACCGTTACCGTCGTCGCTTTTTATGTGTCACTTTCGGGCCGCAGCGGCGGAAGAAAGACTTCCGGCCTACTGCATGGCCTCGTACAGGAGACTTTGAATCTGTGTACGGTAGCCTTTTTGCGTTAANGTTGTGTTCCAGCGATGAGGATGGATGCGGTTACAGAGAAAAATATATATCATCCGGTTATCCGGATCCACCCANAAGCATGTGCCNGTGTATCCGGTATGTCCATAGACCGTGCCGGGGCATTCGCGTGCGGTGGGACTATGATTCGGGTTCTTGATGTCCGGCTTGTCGAACCCCAGACCCCTGCGCGAATGAGGGGTCTTGCTTCCTGTAAAGAGGCGGCAGGTTTCTTCCGAAATATATCTTCTTCCGGCATATTCGCCGCCGTCTAACAGTAGTTCCAGCACTTTGAAAAGGTCNTGTGCGGAACCGAACAGNCCGGCATTGCCCTCGACACCACCGCTGAAAGCGGCGATCTCNTCATGCACATAGCCGCATAAAACCTGNTTGCGGATGGCTGCATCATCTTCGGTCGGCACGACGATTGTGTCGGTGGCCTCCCCGAATCTCTGGTGCGGATTATAACAGAGTGTGGTCGCTCCCAATGGTGCGAAAAGCCGATGCTGCAGATATCGGTCCAGCGGCTGTCGTGTGACTTGCTCTATCAGCCGGCGCAGTAGTATGAAATTCAGACAGCTGTAGCGGTACGAGCCNCGTTTTTGTAGCGGAAGGTCTATGATTTTTTGCCAAATGCTATCGGTAAAGACCGGATTNAGGTAAAGAGATCNTGCNATTTGCAGCGGATGTNTCTCGTCGGCNGAAGNGCTGACGAGCGTAGTGTCGTAACGGTAATTGTGGTTGAACCAGAGGTTCCGGTCCTGGCGGATACTGAAAGTCGCATCCTTGTATCTGCTGTAAAGTTTGGTTATGCTTGTCCTGTCGATGGCCATCTGATAAAACGGATAGCTGTCCCGCATTCCGGTTTCGTGGTAGAGGGCTTCGCGGATCGTGAGGGTCTTTTTGTCGGTGTTTTTAAGTATTGGCAGATAGGCGCTGATGCGGTCATTCAGCCGGAGATGACATTCGTCGCGCGCCAGCATGAGNGCAGGCACGGTTGCCGCNGCTTTGCTGACTGAAGCAAGGTCGTAAACCGATTCGGTGGAGACCGGCCGGTTGCCGCTGTAATCATAATGACCGAAGGCGCGGTTATAAATAATGTATCCATCTTTGGCGATCAGCACTTGGCAGCCCGGGAAAGCTTTTTGATCTATTCCNTCTAAGATCAAGGAATCTATTTTNCCGAGGATGTCGGATCGCATGCCCACTTTTTCCGGTTCTACCTCTCCGGGACGGATGCGGGCATAGCTGTAGCCGCTTCCGGCCGCGAAGAGCCCGGGAATGCTGATGCTGAGCCGTCCGCTGACTTCGCAGCCGCCGTAAATGGCTTCGGCTGCAACCTGATTGCTGAGAACGCAGTCCTCGTGTGCCAGAACGATNGCCGAAGCNCCGTCGACGAGGTCGTGAAAATCCCTTAGTTTATAAGGAGAGGTGAAAAAGCAGAGGATGTAGTTGTTCTTGGCGGCCTTGCAGAGGCGGCGGGCTAACTCGACGGTAGTCGTTTTATTGTCATAAATGGCAATGATACAGCGGTCAGTTGCCGAGGCTTTCCCTAAAATTGCACTTTGCATGGCGACGGACTGCTGTGCGGTGAATGAATTTCTTTCTACAGGGGCATAGCGTGCCAGGGTGCGGGTGAAGCTATTGTCGGCCGCAGTTCCGATATTGAAAACGCTCAAAGAATGTTTGTCCAGATCGGTAAGCGGCAATAGGGTAGTACCGCAGGCATCTGTGTCGTTTTTTAACACGCAGAGGGAGGCCGCATATAACTCGCGGGCAAGCTGTCGGGCCTGAGGTGTATTGATGCGTTGTTGCAGGCTGTCGGTCCGGATAGGCTGTNGGGTCGTGAGTCCGGCGGCGTATTTATATCTCAGTACCTTTCTGCATTTGCNGTNGATGAGNTCNTGGGAAAGNTTACCGGTGGAGACGGCATGTTTCAGCGATTCCCATTTCTTGCCAAGAGGGATGGGATCCAACAGAATATCGGCGCCGGCCAGCAGAGCCTTGATTTCGACTTCCGGAATGCGGCGGGCGCCTTCCATGACAAGGCCGTCGGTGAAAACAAGGCCGTCGAATTGCAATTGCTTGCGCAGAAGTCCTGTAACGATGGCCGGAGATGCCGATGCCGGAACGTTGGCGGCCGGCTCCAGTGCCGGAATGGAGAGATGTGCGACCATGATGCCGCCCAATCCGGCGTCGGAGAACCTCTGGAAAGGTTGCAGCTCGAATTCCTGCAGCCTCTGGCGGTTATGATGAAGTCGTGGCAGCGTCTTGTGAGAATCCTGATCGGTATCGCCATGGCCGGGAAAGTGTTTTCCGACGGCGAGAACACCTCCCTCTTCTAGTCCGCCGGCATAGCTGAGTGCCGGAGCGGTGACCGCTTCATGGGAATCCCCGAACGATCGGTTACCGATGACCGGATTGTCAGGATTATTATTGATGTCGAGAACGGGAGCGAAGTTGATCATGATGTTCATGAGCCGGCACTCCCGCGCCACTTCGAGCCCATAGGCCCGGAGCAGGCTGTCTTGCAGTGTTGTTTCGCGACTTGTGTCCGGAAGGTTGTTGATACATCCCAGCGCCATGTTGCGGGGGAATCGGGGAGCATCTTTCAGACGCATGTTAAGACCCCATTCTCCGTCCAAGGTGACAAACAGGGGAACGCGGGCGTGCTGTTGTGCCAGGTTGGTGAACCGGGCCTGGTCGGCAAGGGTTCCGGCTGAAAATAGGAGGCCTCCTACGTGATATGTTTCGATAGCTTTCAACAGAGTCTGCCTTTGGGCCGGGGTGTTACCCTTGGCATCTACGATGGGAATGATGAGCTGGCCGAGGCGTTCGTCGGGAGTGAGGCAATTCATGACCGAATCGACCCATGCTTCCATGCCGAGACTATCTGCTCGGCTGAGGAATGTGCGCGAAGCGGCTCCGTGTATCTTCTGAGAGAAAAACATCATCCCTGCTGCCGTGAGCAGCAGGATGACGGTGTGTCTGATTATATGCAAGTGAGTTCTGATATTGATGTGATTATGCGATTATTTAATCCAGACGGCACGATCGTCGAGTCGGGAGGAAACCGTTTTGCCCTGAGCGGTCAGTTCCTGAACGTATTCGATCATCATGTCGCGCAACAGGATTCCCGTATTGTTCTGCTCGCCTTTTAAGAGCGCGCCCATACCGCCGTTGCCGTCGGCAAGGTAATCGATGGTGGCGATCCAGTATTTTTTGTTCGGTTGGATGGGGCTGTCGTTGACGAGAATCTTCGATGCGGTCGTTTTGCCGTTTGCGTCGGTGGTGAGAGTGACCTGACATCCCGACAGGGCCTCCAATCCTTTGCCGGCAAGACTTTGAATCAGATCTGAGAGGTATTCTCCTTCCAATTCGATCAGATCCAGTGTATTTTCGAACGGATAGACTTTGTAGAGGTCGCCGAGGGTGACATCGCCGCGGTTGATGGTGGCACGAAGTCCGCCGTTGTTCATGATGCCGACGGCAACCGGCTTGCCGAGTACTTTGGAACCCATATGCCTAAGGGCATCTGCCGTGAAGTTGCCGAGTAGGCTCTGTGGTCTGGCCTTATCCATCGATTCGGGAGCATATCCGATCTTGTTCTGCATCTTAGCGGTGAGCTGTTCACGGTAGGGTGCGACGAGTTCCGCCATTTTTTCACCCCGGCCGGTGAGGTCGAGAGAGTCGGGATAGAGTTTGTAGCAGGCAATGCTTTTAACCTTCCAGCGGGAACTGCTTTCGGGATCGGTATTGGCCTGCATCTGGATATCGATGGCACCCATGGGGTTGATTTTGCCGCCGGTCTGGGTAATCATGACCGGAAGGGAGTCAGCGTTCAAGGCTTCATATCCGTGTTCGATGTTGGTGTGGGAATGGCCTCCGATGATGAGTTCCACGTTTCTGGTGGCGCGTACGATACGGCGGTCGCCCCAGTCGTCGGTGTCGTTATAGCCTTCATGAGAAAGGAGGATGACGAGATCGCAACCCTGCGATTTCAGATCGGCGGCTACCCGATTGACGGCTTCGATGGGATCGATATAAGTGATACCGTTATAGTTTTTCCTGAAAATCATTCCCTCCGGATCGCAGGTGATACCCAGAAGTCCGATTTTGATTCCGTTGCGCTGAAGGATCATGGACTCTTTGACATAAGGCTCGAGGGCAGTTCCGCGGCAGTCGTAGTTGCTGCAGATATATTGGAACTCGGCCTGTTTTGCCATATTGACAAGGAAGTCGATGCCGTTGTCAAATTCGTGATTGCCGAATGTGGCGGCAGACAATCCCTGGGCGTTCATGGCCTTTATTTCCAGCTCGCCTTTATAAATATTAAAATACGGGGAACCCTGAACCATGTCGCCGCCGTCGAGATAAAGAAGTGTGGAGTCGGTTTCACGCA